>JAEEGL011232469.1_pt1 | contig 30087 bp, 24 predicted proteins | sample 9134231 | NCBI WGS metagenome assembly JAEEGL01 (sample SAMN16246548, study PRJNA631951) | gut metagenome | biome: gut microbiome; feature: rumen; material: fiber-attached | host: Bos | place: Iran: Karaj | collected 2018-10 | reverse complement strand
TTTTCATCTTTTATAAAAGACAAATTTGCACAATGGCTTTACAGGATGGCCATTATCATTTTCTATCCTTTATATATTCCTGTCCGTACTCATGCCACCATCTGGCAGAGTCGTTCAAGGCGTAAACGATGCACTTAATGTTGTCCGGATAGCGGAAAGGCAGTTCGTTCCTGTTGACTTCCGCAAAAGCACATATAAAGGTGAAGTCACCACGTACGAACTCGTGCAGCTTCTGCTGACCGATGAACCAGCCGAGGATGCTGTCGAAGTGGACTTCGTCCTTGGCCAGCTGAATGTGTACCGTCACGTGGGGCTTGGCCTGCTGATGGAGGAGCCAGTAGTCACCATGCCCATCGACATGACGCAGTTCGGCACGGAAGGCCTCGCGCTCCACATGCTTAAATTCAACACCTTGCTCCTGCAGACGCGGGAACATCACATAGTCACAGTTCTCAATCTTCTTGATTTCCATAATCGTTAATCTTTAGTGAATTAAACATTCTCACTCGCATCCTTTTACCACCGTTGCCAACGATCATTCTTAGGCCGGTTGGTGGGCTAAATCGCCACTCTTGATGCAATTCTGTTGCAAAGATAGCAAAAGACGGCGAATTGGCAAAATCTTTTGCCATAATAATTGTGCAAATATATTATCGCAGTTATTACATACACCATTTATTATGTTTTGTACAATGCCAACTTATTTTGTTTCTATTTGCTAGTTATTTATCTATTTTTGCTATTGGATGTTTACAAATATCCCAATAATGGTACATGTATATATGAAGGTTATAAAAAAGACACTGATTTTGATAGTTTTCATTGCTGTTATAGTAGTGGGATATGGAGCATGGATCCTATTGGGAAGTATGACAAGTAATCCCGGTGACTACAAAACAATTGGAGAAATACCGACTCCCTGGGGATATGAGCGAATCAATGGTGATGATGCAGCTTATAGTGAGTTCCTACGGTCACTGTCTCTGAGAGGCAGAGGTTCCAATGTTATGCTTTACACCGGAGGGGCATCTCGCTTTCAGTCGTTGAATTATGCAGTAGTAGATATTCCCCTGATATCAAATGCCGAACAGTGTGCAGACGTATGTATTAGACTGCGTGCAGAATACTTGTATAAAACGGGACAATATAACAGCATTCGTTTTAAGGATGTGAATGGTAATACGATGAAGTATTCTGGAGGGACATCGAGAAAAGCATTCAATAATTATCTGAGGAAGGTGTATGGCTTGGCTAGTACATATTCACTGAGTAGAGAAATGCAACGAAGAATGCTTGCAGACATGCAACCTGGCGATGTGTTTGTATATGCCGCTACGGACAGGCCGGGCAATCATAAATATGGGCACGCAGTAATGGTTGTGGATGTTGCAGTCAACAAGAGCGGAAAGAAAGCATTCTTGTTAGCGGAAGGTAATACGCCAGCTCGTGATATTCACGTCATGCGCAACCTTGTAAATCCATTTCGTTCTCCTTGGTTCTTTCTCGATGAGGATGCGGATATATTGCTGCTTTCTGTATTTCCTTATAAATCAAACGAATTACGTCATTTTAGACAGATATGAAACAGTTGATTATTTCTTTGATGATTGCGCTCATGAGCGTGATGGCATCAACGCCTGTTGTTGCGAAAAACAGCAAAAAGAATGTGGTAAATCAAGTCCCTACCAACATTGTAGTGAAGCAAACAACTCACTTCAACGATGGGCGCACACTTACCATCTATTACAAGAAAAGCGGGATGCAATGCGAGGTCTATTCTCCTTGCAATGCTAGTGACTACAACATGAGTGATGCCTCGAAAATCAAGTCTACAAACTTTGAAGTGGTGGACAAGGTAGAAGGAAAACTGTACAAAAAAACGTCTGTAGGTGAAGTGACAAGGCTTATCAAAAGGTTAGTCAACCAGTATCTATGATGGTCTATGTGGAAATTATACTGCTGTGTGTATCCATTGCGGTACTCACAGCAGTATCAAAAGAAAATGAGGGATGAGAAGAAAAAAGAAATGGGGCTGCGCCACGATTGTTTTGATGTTCTTTTTGGCCATCACTATCTTTGGCTTGCACTGGGCATGGAAGTATTATGGACTGCCTGAATGGCCTGATCACAGAGAATACAAAACGATTGAGGAACGTGCGGAGAAGGCTTTAGCTTTTGCAAAGCGTCATAATATGAATGAGCACTATGCACTTTTCGTGGACTATGGCATCCCATCTGGCACACCACGCCTGTTCGTCTGGGATTTCCATCAGAAAAAGATTGCTGCCAGCACTTATGTGATGCATGGTCCTGGAGGTGGAAGTACTGACGAACGACCTGTGTTTAGCAATAAGCCCGGAAGCGAATGCTCCTCATTGGGACGATTTTGGATCACTAAAGAACATGGCAATAGCCTTAAACGCAGCTTTCGACTAAAGGGAATGGATTTGGACAATCAGTCTTCCTACGCTAGAGGGTTGATGATTCACAGTTCTTATTGGGTAGACAAATGGTGCTGGAAAAAGCACATTCCACTCCATCGATCAAGTTGTATGGGATGTGTGACAGTTTCGTCAAGAGGAATGGATTATCTATGGTTACTCGTCAATAAAGAGCAAAAGCCACTATTGTTGTGGAGTTTTGTCAGTAAACAACGTTAAAAATGATATATAATCTATGATTCTTTCAACAAAAAAGTGTATATTTGCAGAATAAAACCATTTTGTGCATGGAATTTATTAGATTATTCACCAGCACCCAAATGGTGCATGTCGCCTCGATTAGGATTCCTGTCGAAGGCAATGATTTTGACTTTACTTTTGGACTTTTAGTCAACAAATATAACAACTACAAATAGAATTTATTTTTTAAAGGTATGGCTACAATTGAAGAAAGATATGATTTTATAGGAGAGTTTTATCAAGGAATTGCAATCGTAGTAAAAGATGGTATGTATGGTGCAATCTTAATGGGCGGGCATGAAATTATCGCACCAAGCTATGATTATATTTCTTCTTTTGTTGACGGATATGCCAAAGCCATTAGGAAAGGTGAATGTAAAATCTTGGATTTGTCTGGGAGAGAATGTAAGAGATATAAAGAGGAATTGATTGCCGTGCCGACAAAATATGATCTTGTAAGAGAGTTCAAGGATGGATATGCGTGTGTAATGCAAAATGGGAAGTGGGGTGTTATAGACACAAGATGTAATGAGATCTTTGAACCGCAATTTTACTACATTTCTGATTTCATTGGGGGAACTGCAAAGTATAAAGAGAAAAAAACGAGTTATGCAAACTCTTGGGGTTTTTTAAATACTGATGGTTTCCGTTCTGAATGTGATATGATGGAACCTGAAATTGATTCTAATGGAGACCTTATAATTGAAAGAGATATATTGTCTGTTGATTCCCGTGGTAATACTATTATTAAAAGTTCAAATCGTAATTCAAAAAAAGTTTTAATCAATAATAAAGGACAATTACTAGTTAATTATGGCGGTTCTAAGATTACGCTGCCACAGGGATTGCTTATTGCGAGGGATTATAAATGTGGTTTTGTTTGTGTACAAGATTCTACTGGATATTGGGGGGCTGTTAATACTAAAGGAGAAATAAAGATTCCATTAGAATATGTTTGGCTTCAAGATTTTTGTGAGAACCGGTCTTTCGGAATGAACAAATCTGGAAAGCTATGCCTTATTTCATCATATGGATCTATCATCAAAGTTTTTAGTGATTATGGTTATGCTGAACCATTCAAGAACTCGTATTCCATTGTATATAAGGGAACTAATGCTAGGATTCAAGGCTTGATCAATCTCAGTGGAGAAGATGTACTAAAGCCAATTAGCGGCAATATCCATTATACAGAGAAGAAAGACGTGTTTGATATTACAACAGGTATCTTTTTAGATGAGAGACGTGGTCTGTTTAATGCATCTACGGGACTACTAATTATGCCAAAATATAAAAAGATTAAAGAGGTATTAAATGATCATATAAAAGTAGAAATTGATGGATTTGGGGAGGGTTTAGCAGATTTTGATGGACGAGCTTTTATTGACGGTACACCACGAGTTATCCTCCCTGATTGGTGTTTAGGGGCTAAGAAACTTACAGATGAGATATATCTTGGTGTTTCAGATGATGGGAAAAAGGGGCTTGTTAATTCTTTTGGTGAAACATTATATCCACCTACATTTGACACTATTGGAGAAATTAAAGATGATTGTATTATTACGCAAACTCATCAAACCAAAACAGTTGGTGGTGTTGCAAATAAAACAATAGAAGAGATTAAATATGGATTATACAATATAATTAGCAAGGCCTCGATTCCTGCGGTTTACGATGTCTGCCCCGAACTTAATGAAACATTTTATAAAGTTTCTGTTGGTGGTTGGTATGGCGCATTAGATTTAAAGGGTAAGGAAATCCTAAAAGTGGAATGGTATAATTTGTCTTATGAGAATGGATATTTTCTTGTTTGCAAAAAAACAGATAAAGATTATTCCTATAAGGAAAAATATGGCTTGTTTAATAAAAAGGGTGAACAGTTGATAGAACCTCTTTATGACAAGATTATAATACTTAAGAAAGGATTATATAAGATCTTCGATAGGAATGGTTGGGCACTTTTTAGCGATGATGGCCAAATATCTAAAGATCATTTTGATGAAATGTCCTCAATAGAAAATGGATTCATAAAAGTAACCAAAGATAAAGTTCATGGCAGAATAGACTTAAATGGTAACAAAATAGTTTTTTTAGAAGACGGAACATCTTTGACTTTGCCTGAAAAATTCATAATGGGAAATGATTTTCAAAATGGTATAGCTAAGGTTTGGTTAAAAGGACGTGAAAATTATGTTGATAAGTCTTTTAATATTATTATCAACAAAAATGGTGCCCCAATTGCCATAGACACAGAAGTGGACTATTTGGTTGACAAAGACGATAGAGATAACTATATATTTGTTAATAAAGGATTATATGGATTAATTTCAAATGAGGGCAAAGTGATAATAAAAGCTTATTATCGATTCCTTTCATTCCTATCTAATGATTTTTTAATCGCAGCCAAATCAAATCAAGATAATTACAAAGAGGTCTATGGTGTTATTGACTTTAATGAAAATGTCATACTAGAATTTGAATATTCGTCTATGAAGCCTTATGGAGGTAGGGTGCCTCGGACATTATGGTCATGGGCGAGTGATAGTTATGAAACTGAGCAAATCAATTGTCCTTCCGAAATTGATTATTGGCTTGTAAACAAGTTAACGAATGGTATTTTGAACGGTTATGGATTGATAGATACTAAAGGACATATATGCATTCAACCCGAATATCTCGATATACAGAAGTTTACACATGGATTTTTTGTCCAGAAAGGCGGTAAATGGGGAGTGATTGATTCAAAATATAGGTTAATTTGTGAACCAAAATACAATACACTAACTCAGTTAGCCAATGGCTTAAGTAAAGTATCGATAGTGATATCTCAAACCTATGATAGAAAAAATGAACTATTTGGTATTTTGGATCAGTTCGGACAAGAGAAGTTGGAACCAATATATCAATTTATTGGTGATGTTAATGATAATAGAATATCCAAGGGCAGGGCAATTATTAATTTTAGAGGACGACTTGGTCTGGTTGATGAAAACTATAATATTTTAGCAGAACCTATATATGATCATATTTCGGATTTTAAAAATGGAAAAGCAACAGCACAAAAATATATACAGGCAGATGTAAGGACATTAATTCGTGGAGAAATAGATATTGATGGCAATTTTTCTGAAATAAGTGAATTGTCAAAGACAGAAATCGCTAATGTCGATATAAATACAGGCGTTAGAAAGATAGCGACATTAAAGAATGGGTATGTTGTTGTTCAAAAAGTTGACCCTAGTCCCATATATCAGTATTGCGCTGTTACAGATAGTCAAAAAAATGTAATATTGCCATTCAAATATCATAGTATCGAAGAACTTGAAAATGGACTATATAAGGTGTATTTATCTACCGGTTATAGTGGTGTTTGGGGGTTGTTAGATAAAGATTTCAAAGAGATAGTAGCACCTACATATAGATATATGAGGCAAGTCCAAGATGTGTTTGTTGTGTCGAAAAATGGAATTGGATTTGATGCTAATGGACATACAGGACTTATAAACACAAAGGGGAAAATAATCTTGCCCCTTAATTACTCACATATAGATCAGGCTGCTCCAGGATTGGTGTGGATATATAAAAATGGTAAAGAATTAGTAGGACTCGCGACTACAAAAGGACAGTTGTTAATTGAACCTAAATATGGAAAGGTTGAGCCATTTAATGACAATCTGGCAAAGGTTAATTCAGGGCAATGGTATGACGAAGAAGAGGATTATGGCCGCACATCAAAGCATTACAGAGCATTCTCAGAGGGAAAATGGGGGATAATCAACACCAAAGGCGTGGAGGTAGTTCCTGCGATATATGATAGCATAGAAATTAACACAGAAAATGGTATTTTTTTAGTAACAAAGGAAATTAAAGTTACTGGGATTGACGGAATTCTTAAATCCCATAAGGGAACAGGCCAGTTAAATCAAAAGGGAGTTCATATTATTAAAAATTCTAAAGGGAAATATATTCAGGCTTCCAATAAATACGATTGGCAAGAAGATTTCAACGGGAATACTTCTACTGTTTATTTGAATGGCAAGAAAGGTCTTGTTAATCAAAAGATGCAGTTTGTAGTCTCAATCACTATTGATGGTGAAGAAGAGTATATTATTTTGCCAAGTGAATACGATTGGGGATATGATTCTTTGTGTAACTATATTGTAGTGGAAAAAGGCAACAAGCAAGGAATTATTGATAAAGATGGTTCCTTAATTGTCGAATGCATTTATGACAAAGTAGAAATACTTTCAGAAAATGGTAGTATCCTATTTGTGTGTGCAAAAATGAAGAACACGCAATCCACATATGTGCTATCATATGAGTGGTATTTGCTTAATAAATTCGGAGAAAGGCTTTGGCCGTCGGCTTTTGAGGAAATAAAAGACATAGGAAATTCTTTAGTGTTATTAAGGAATTCTGAAGGGAAAATATCAATTTCAGATTATGATGGAAAATTGACAACCGACGAACTATTTGATGAAGTAAAAGAATTTGGCATATCATCAAGTAAAATAGGTAAATATAGTTGGGAACATCCTACAAAAATCAAGGGTTTGAGATATGCCATTGTTGGAATTGATGATAAGTATGGTGTTATTAATAAAGATGGGAAAGTAATTATCAAGCCCCAATACAATAACTTATCTATACGAGATGACAATAATTTAATTGCAGATGGAGTACTCATAAATGATCATGGACAGAGAATTTCCATTAAAGATGGTGTTACGGTTATTATACCAGAAGGATATGAGGATGCCGAAGTACTTCAAAACGGATTAATTCTTGTGAAAAAGAATCAAAAGTATGGATGTATTAATAAGATAGGTGCGACTATTCTACCGATAGAATATGCTTCATTAAAGTGTTATGGAGAATATCTTGTTGCGACATTGTATGACGATGCAAGTGGTGAGAACAAACACGGTGTTATTGATTTTATGAATAGACAAATAGTGCCTTTCAATGAAGAATACAGTGAGATCAAGGTTGATAAAGGCATTATTTTATTCAAGAAAGAACATCGATGGGGAGCATTTACTCAGAAAGGGGAGATTATATGTGAGCCGATTTATGATCATATAATATACATATCCGATAATCTTATTAAAGTTGGTTTGGATGGTACGGAATATAGATCATATGAAGATTTTTATTGGCGAGACGGTGAGAGATACGATTATACAAACTATGACGAATACTCAATAATTAATTGGGGTGTTATTGACGCAAAAGGAAATGTAATTCTTCCTCTTGAATATAGTGCTATTGCAGATAACGCTGTAGATGGATTGATAGAAATAAGACAAAACCAAAGATGTGGTTATATTGATATAACTGGACGCATTCTTCTCAAACCGAAATATAGAAATGTTGGCAATTTTGTTGACGGGTATGCAATTGTATCACAAGAATCCTTCTATTATGACGAAAGAGGACGTAAGAGTAAATTTTCTATTTATGGCATAATCAATAGTTCTTTTGAAGAAATAATCCCATGCGTTTTTCATAGTATTGTGTATGAAAAAGAAAAAGGTCTCTTCAAGACAGACGTGGGATATAAAACCACTGGGGGACAGTATATAGCAGAAAATAACGGTAAAACTATTTATATCAACAAAAAATACAAGTATTGTAAAGAATTTCATAATGATTGTGCTATAGCTGTTATTGCCAACGGAGATGAAAACGTTCTTTATGCACTTGTCAATTCCAAATCAGAAGATATTCTTCCACCGATTTTTCAACATTTAGAATTATTGGATAATGGATTATATAAATTTAAGATCAATAACAAATATGGCCTTGTCGATTCTAAAGGAAACATCATTTTACCCAATATTTATGAAGGAATCGGAAAGTTTGAAGGCAATCTTGCTTGCGTTTCCATTAGTCAAGCAACAGATAACACAAACGATCGATTATATGGGTTTATTGATTCCTCTGGTAATGAAGTATTACCTCCGTCATATGAATTTATCGGAAAGAGATTTAATAATTTTTCTGTAATAATGAAAAATGGCACGTGGGGACTCTTTAATAGCGAAAACAACATGTCAAATATGATTATTGACGCTGCTTTTTTAGGCCCATGTAAGGAAAACCTGTGTCCAATTAATGTTGGTGGAGATTTTGATATAAATTCTAAAAAAGTAGAAGGTGGACATTGGGGATTTACATCTTCAGACGGACATATGGTTATAGAACCTATATATGAGAAAGCGTTTAGTTTTTCTGATGGTCTGGCTGCGGTTAAATTTAATGGCAAATGGGGATTTATTGATAAGAACGGGAAAATTATTGTACCATTTGAATATGATGAATTTGAATCAAGTCTAAAAGATGGAGAAGCGAAACTTGTTAAAGATGGTACTGTATACGTCTTTGATAAGGATGGAAAGCAAAAAGACACTTATAACCAAGGAGGTGATGACTATGATTACTATGATTATGATGATGACAGTCCGTCATATAGTAAATATGGAGGCTATAATGGTTGGGATGACAACACCATTGATGAAGCCTTTGATGGAAATCCAGAATTGACATGGAACATAGATTAACAGATAATTAAAGTGTTTATTTATGGGAAGATATTATTATCCAAATGCGTCCAACGCTTTAGAGGCAAAAATCCAGTTCCTTCGAGAGCATCATTATAAAATTCGTCATTGTTTCATGAACGATGGCGGAAAGGGGTATGTCCTATTTGATACTCGTATTGATGTGAATGAGTGGTACAAGGAAGTACATGGAAGAGTGTTCTATAGAGATGAACGCGAAAATGGTGCTTTTTAGGTGACAATAATAAGAAACAAACATTATAGCATATGGGAAACAACATCCTTTCAGACGATAAGATTCAAAAAGTTTTCGACAAGCTACAGCCTCTTGATGCAGATTTTATTAGTTTTGGCGATCTATTATTTGGATGTAGGGTCGTAAGTTTCAAACAAAAAGCTGGAGATATTTATAAGTCAGGCTCTATTATAATTGATGAAAATGGTGAGATTATTCCAATAATGATTTCACGCGAAAAAACTTATGACGGCTTGGACTGCATAAAACCAGGAAAAGGAGGTTCATCATTATTGCAGTTAGGGTATATTACAGATATAGATGGCAACAAGACTCAATATGTACACTATGCAATAGACATTCACGAAGAAAGATATGGCAAGCCATATTGGCATTGGGAAGAGGGCGTTTTTGACACAGAAACAAAAGGCGTAACATTCTTTGATGAAAACCTAAAAGGCATTCAAGCGACATTATGGTCTGAAAAACTCATGTGTATCTCATACCTTGATAATGAAAAAAGGAAATATGGGGTCATGGAAAAGGCCTGGAATAAATGGAGGTGGCTAATAACGGCAAATTTTACTTATGTAGAATATAAAAACGGTCAAATCTATACATATGACGAGAGTGATATATCTTTGTCAAAAGGATGTCTATATGAACAAGCGCTGAAGCCATATGTGATTAATGAAGAAGGTGGTGTAAAAAAAATCATAGGAACGGTTGTTAATTCTAACGATTATCTTATTCGAAGTGGGCGTTTTGCCGGCAAAAAGTTTTCCGATATCAGCACGAATGATTATGAAAGCTTTTTAAAAGAAGACCTTTTCGTTTCAGATGATGCAATAGCCAATCACAGTGAATATCTTAGGGCAGTTAGAGATGCCATTATTATTGAAAATGAGCTTTTAATCCTTCAAAAAGACCAAATAATTGATTTTCATATTTCAAAATTTGTTGATAAGGATGGTAACTCTATTAATGTTACTTGTCCTATCAATGGTTGTAGTTTTGAAGATGCTTTTATAAACCATTACCAATATGTTAATTCTCTGATTACATTTCAAAAGTTAAAAGTCAGTGAATGTGTATTTGACGCAATGCTTTTAGAAGAGTATGCTAGCGATAGAAGTCTTAACAAATCGAGAATTATTGCGGCAAGGAACAACATCTATAACATTTTAAATAAAACTCAATTTCAGAATCTTTCACAAGAGATAAATCCTGAAGATTTTGAAAAGTTGGATGTTAAACGTACAGGGAAAGTGATTATTATTCACTATTCGGTAGACGATTTTGGCGAAATACTAGATCCTGGTGATTTCGAAATGTACCCAAAGAGTTTGGTCGTTAATGTAGATGGAGATGTCTTTTGTCAAGATAGTACCATGGTTCGTTATTTTTCCGATGACATTATTCTTTATGAAAAATGGCATATGGACATTATATGGAATGAAGAAAAATGGGATAACCCAAGCATTGGTCCAAGGCATAATGATTATCATAAGGATTATGTAATAATGGAAGAACAAGGAATAATTAACTATAAAGGGGAAGTATTATATAAAGGAGATTTGGGAGATTTAGGGAAAGTCTCATTGAACTCCCAATATTTATTGCTGGAAAAACCTAAGTTTTCTCAATTAGAGAGAGATAAGATTGAGTATTATTTATCTGAATTTGTTGGAGAGGAGAAGGATTCTTGTGAATGTCCAGAATGTGGCGGACAGGCATATTGGGATGAGGATGAAGAATGTTACGTTTGTGAAGATTGTGAAAGATGTGTAGAAGTAGAACATAAAGATAGGCCATGGTGGTATTTGTCAGAAAAACAAATGTTGGCAGCAGACAATTTCGAAGATGTACTTTCTTCCGAGAAAGTCAATCATGGTCAATTTATTACTGAGACAGAAGAAGAGACGAACTTGCGGGAAGAATGGGAAGATGATCCAGAATGGCAGGAAGAAATACGGGCCCTGCAAGAAGAAAGAGATTTCTGGTCGGACGATGAATCAGAAGAAGATTATTTGGAAGGTAATCTATACTCTTTATTCTCTATATCAAAAATGACAACTATCATACCTTACCAAAAATGTAAAATACGAGTAAATCCTCCAGGCTATAGTCGAGGAATTTATTTGGTTGATGAACAAAAAGAAGAAGGAATAACTGCAGGAATAAGCATACCATTTGAACCAAAAATGAAAAAGGGCGAATGGGTATTACAAAGAAGCTATTGGAATGGAGAATACTATCATACGTTACGTGGTACAGTATTTCAAACAATCTTTGATACTTTCCGTTATGGGCCACTGACGGGAATGACTTTGTCGCTTGCTTTTAAAAAAGAATATCAAACGTTAATCAAATATCTTCAAAATGGTAGTGTCTTTATAACGACTATTGCTATGAAACAATTATATCAGAAATATTATTCTGATATGCAAAAGAAGGTTGATGATTTAGTAGCTTATCGGGATTTATCTTTTGAATTTAAAGATATTTCAGAAGCATCAGATTTGATAGATGGATCTGCAGCATATTATGGTATTAAACAGTTTGGGGACGACAAATGGTATGACCCTATGCCTGAAAAGGCGTGGTATAATGGGGAAACAATTGCAGAAGTTTTAAATAAATCACCAGAATACATCATATTACTAATTAAATACAACAAAATAGATGTATCACGAAGTATCCTCTCGAATATCGCTATAAATGAACGTATTTATAATGAATTAGAGAAAGCATTTGAAAGCCAAGAAAGAATAAAAGAGGAAGAAGATTGTTGGTCAGACTACGAGCCTGATTATAATGATTACGAAAGGGATACTTGGAATGCAATGACAGACGGCCAATATGGTGACATGCCAGAAGGGTTTGATGGCGACTATGATTTTACAGGTCACTAATTTAAGAATGAGAGATGGGACGATATTATTATCCAAAAGCTGAAAAGGCATTAGATGCAAAGATTCAGTTTCTACGCGAACATCATTATAAGATTGCGCATTGTTTCCGTAATATAGGGGGGCCTGGCTTCGTTTTGTTTGATACTCGTAAGGAAGTAAATGTATGGTGGAAAGAACATACTGGTGAGATCTTTTATAAAGACGAAAATGAAAACGGGGCATTTTAACCCACATTTGAGGCACAAGTCAATCAGGCTGCATTAACGTCTCACTATGTTTGGCGGTATTTAATAGTAGTTTAGTAATCTCTACAACCTCTTGAACTTTAAGTTCATCTATTATAGTGCGACGTTCTGTGTAGAAATCGACTCCTCTGCTTTCTTTCTTCCAGATGATGTCAAGCCAGAAGCCATTTTTGGCTTTCTCTAATTCTTCTAGAGATTTTAGTAGACTTTCCTTTGCACTTTTGAATACAGTCAAGTCAATATCCTCGGCCATACTGATGAATGTATTCTTCATCAAAGAAAGAACAGAATCGCACTTCTCTGGATGCATCTCGCAATCTGCAGTAAAGCCTATCTGATATTCATCTTTTTCTCCATGTATCATGTAATAGTCGGCATAACAACCATAAGTTGCACTATTTTCTTCTCTAACGATTTTGTTATATAGCAAGTTTAGAACTTCGCATGCAGTCTGAATTTTGATGTAATTCTCCAGAGTATATGGAATGGACTCAGTAAACCAGTCCATTCTCACCATTGCCTTAGGAGTCTCCATCTGGCGTTTGAAATGACAGTAAGAATCTTTTTTCAACCAAGTTTTAATAAATGGGCCTTCTGGTAGTTCTTTTTTGTTGGGTATTGAAGCCAAGTATTGTTCGATAAGGGGAAGAATAACAGTCTCTTCGTAATTACCAACGAATATAAAAGTATAGTTGCGAGCAGCTGAAGTTTGGTCTTGAATTATGGAGAGTATTCCTTCGTTGCTCACTTTGGCAAGATCTTCCTCTGCGAGAAGTTTAAAACGAGGATGATGCCCGTTGTATGTTACAGAAACAGAATCGGCGAAGGCACCCTCTGGGTCAGTCTTGCGATTCTTCAAGTATATAGCCATTTCTTCCATGGCTTTCTGATAAGCAATGGAATCTTTACTAACATTGGTAAATCTGGCATAAATCATCTGCATCAACGTCTCTAAATCAACAGGATTAGCACTACCTGTAAGAGAGAAATATCTTTGGGAAATGCCTTGACTTAAATGAACTCGTTTACCTGCTAATAGTTTTTCAACTTGTGATGAAGAAAGACCATTGTTTCCAAAGGGAATATGACCAAGCATCAAGATGTTTGGATCCTCATCTTCTCCATAAAGAGTCCAGCCTCCTTTCCCGTATGCTTTAAAAAGAACCTGGCTCTTGTCTATATCTGTGTGTTTTAGCAAAACGACAGCTCCATTACTTAGCGTGAGTTTTGTATAGTCTAAATCGGAGAATCTTTCGTTTTTGACTATAAAACCTTTGTTTGGCAATTCGTTTAATAGTTTAGCATCCTTCAAATTATCAGTATATGGAGCGGTTTGAGCCTTTCTGCCGGCAACAAGTGCAGCTTCGAGCTCTTTTTCTGATGGATAATATGCGCTATCTTTTTCTATACTCCAGCAACCAATAACCATATTATCGTTTGTCTCAGGTAGTAGTTCTTTCATCCTACGATTGACTTCACCCAATGTAGTAGAGCTAATAATATGCTTCATTATTGCTACATAATCTTTAGCAGCCGAAATGTCAGTACCATAGAGGTAATTATTGTAATACTCTGAGGCCAAAGAACTGCTTTCGCGCTTATCCGCAGACATAAGGAAGTTATCTAATTGGGAAATCCTCTCAATTTGATAGCGTTTGTATTCTTCTTTTGTAAATCCGTATTCTGAAGCTCGTCTACATTCTATCAGGACATCAGTCAGTGCTTTGACTTGCTTCTCATCTTTGGGCTCACATGATATCTGGAATGCTCCTTTCGTGCTTGAAAGGAAATAGTCATCGTCATCTACTGAAGCAGAAATAAACGAACAGTCAGGCTTTAGGACTTCGTCATCGAGTCGAATATTCATCATAGAGATAGCCGCATTGGTTATATTAAGGTTTCTCCAGTAGTTCACGAATTTGCGTTGTTCTGGTGTATAGGCTTGGTGTTTGAAAATCAGAAACACGGAGTTTTCTTGAAGTTCCTTGTCATGATCAATTGAAAAGATTATCCCATGATGGTCTAAAACTTCCTCCTTTACCACCTCGCCAGCTGATTCTTTAGAGCAAATGCTTCCAAATAGTTGTTCAATTTTGAATTCAATGCCATCAACATCAATGTCCCCAACTACTATCACACATTGGTTTTGGGGGTTATACCACTTTTGATAGTAATCTTTCAGCTCCTGATGTTTGAAATTATCAACCACATCCATCACACCAATAGGATAGCGATGGCCATATTTGCTGTTCGGATATAGAAGCGGCAGTTGTCGTTCATAGATTCTGGAGTTTGCACTTCTTTTGGATCTCCATTCTTCGTGGATAACCCCTCGCTCTTTTTCTATTTCTATGGAGTCGAGAGTCAGGCCATTCGCCCAATCGTAAAGCACTATTAGACAGCTATCAAGTTTTGCCTGACCAATATTTGTAGGGATGTCATCGATGTTGTATACGGTTTCTTCGATACTTGTATAGGCATTAACACCATCATTGGCACCAAAACTCTCAAAAAATCTATCAATTCCATTGCCAGGGAAGTGTTTGCTGCCATTAAAGCACATATGTTCCAAAAAGTGAGCCAATCCACGCTGGTTGTCTCCTTCCTGCAAACTGCCTACACGCTGGGCCAGATAGAAGCATACTCTATTCTCTGGCCAATTATTGTGTTTGATGTAATATGTCAGGCCGTTTGAAAGGACACCTACTCTTACTGTAGTGTCAATTGGTATTAATGTAGAATCATTCCAACAAGACAATGCAAAGCTTCTGGCTGATATACTCAGGAACAGAAGAACTATTGGAAAACAAAATAACTTCATATGTTTAGTATTTAAGAACATTTATCTTCATTTTTGAAACGCTTTAATTTCCCCTCATCCTTTCAAAAGCATTACGGCTCTTTCTGCACTATCATGGTCTAAACCGTTGAAAGGATTAACAACTATCAATCTTGGTAACTGATGACTATTAAAATTGCTCCCATCCATATCGTCTATGATAACATACTCACAATCATCTTTACACTCATTAAGCCATGCGTCAATTTCATCACCTCTGCATCTTCTAACATTTGGCGTAGGTGTAACATCCGTTACAAAACCAGGCAACTTGCGAGCATCCCACATATCAAGTAAATCTTTATATGTCATAAAATGCTTCCATGATGACGACACGACGATATCTGCACCGGTCATGTCTATAATATACTTTAAGTTGCGAACGCATTCTGGATCAAATACCGTTCCAAAGGTATCGGAGCCAGCTAACCCCATCTTGTTAAGCACATGGTCGTAGTAAGCTGTATCCATCACACCGTCAAAATCAAGGAATATTATCTTTAGCATTCCTATATATGTATGTTTTCATCACATGTTTTACAGAAACCATTTTTCGTAGAGAAGTCCGCGCATCCTTTAGCATCCTTCATTATACAATTAGGGTTGTCTTCTGGACAATGGCCATAAGCACAGACTGTATGTGTAAACTCATGTGTCACCACCTTCCAAAAATCATGCCGTTTGTGTTTTAGCCTATACGTGGACGCTACGCAAGTATAAGTCTTTTGAATGCTTAGTCCAAGAACGCCCCAGTCTGGCCTTCCTTTATATGGTACAGATATGTCCTTATGAGTCAAGCCTATTATGATTCTGTGGTCGCCTGCTTCATTTGAGAGAGAATAGATAATTTTATCTGCTCGATAACGGGACTTTTTATCGTTCATTAATTCTGTTGACAGTTTTTTGTTTGGTAAGATTTCAAAATCGAACTCTATACCGTATAATTCCACGAATTTCTTCTCCAATACCTTTTTTAATTGTTTCGCCTCTTGCTGGGTATAATCACCAAAAGGTTGTAAACAAATGGTTGGAGGGCAAGTACATTTGGCTGGTTCCACCACATTGTCTGCGGGATTAGTGCAGCTGTAAAAGTGAAATGCAAATAGAAAGATGATGAACGAAAACAATCTCATATGCGTTATGTTTGAATAAGTTATTATGACTAAGAGAAAGAATCAATACGATTATTTCTATCCACACGTTTTAAAGAATAATACTTCTGGATGCTCACCAAAAACATAGTGAACAACATTGCAGAGCCACACATCCTCCTTGAAACCTTCCAGATTATCCACTTTATAGGTTCCGCCAATTTCGTCATGCGCTATTAACGTCAGTATTGTTGGATTATTTCCATTATCTTCCAGACTAACCTCTATGGAAACATATAATCCGTCCTCTGTCAGATAGTCTAACAACTTATCTGCACCATCAATCATTTCAAGATCTTCCTGATCTCCATCATACTGAGGCAGTACGACAAACCATCTGCCATCTTCCCATTTTTCAAAAGTTAATTCCATTTTGATTATTCGTTTAAATTTTGCGAAGTTACAGTCTATCCATTTTATATTATAAAACCAGTTCCAATTTTGTATGAACAGTACTAAACAGTGTATGAATTCTAATTTGACTGCATCCTTTCTTCTTCTTTTCTCATACGATCTAACTCGCCCTCAATATATCTATGGACATGGAAAAATTCGTTTAGTTCCGTTCTTAGATAATTTTCCAATTGAGATATTTCTGGAAAGAAAGGTATAATGGACTTACAATGCACATCGATAGTACTACCTTCTTCATTAATTGTATATACGGTATTCACACCAAAGTTCAGATTAGCTCCGTTGATAGCCTTTTTCAGACGAGACAACTCATCTATGTTGTATAGTTCTGCTGTTTCCCAAAACATATCCCATAGGGTTATATAAAATCTGTCATCAGCAGCATCAACAACAAAGTGCTCCCCCTGATATGAGAACAGAATCCTGTCATCATCATTATCAATTTCATATTGACATCCGATTTTGGTTAGCGTCTCGAGAAACAACGCTCTAACTTTTGGTTCTTCCATTTTGTTCATTTTTAAATCTAATGCTATTGCTCTTGATGTTTCCATGTCTACATGCGGCATTTTTTTTTCGTTCCACACTTGAATTCCATTTCTGGTGCGTGAAGATCGTCTGGATGAACATATTGCTCACCTTTGGACTGATTTTTTTCCTCCCAATACCTATATAGATACTTGAAGAGGTAGTATAATGCTAATGCTCCTAAGAATTCCATATTTCATTATTTAAGTACATCTACCAGACAACTTGTAAACAACAATTTTCGGTTGTCATATGCTGAGTCGTTGTCGTATTTCTATAAAAGAGTACCATAAAGAACAGTTGTGTAAACAACTTTTTTTTCTGTTTACAACCTGCGAGAATTGGGTACTCTTAAATATACAACTTAAAATTTTCGATTATGAGAACAGAAGAAGTAAATCCTAAAAGAAGGAAAAAGACCTTTGGTCAGCAGGAACGCTATGAGTATGTGACAAAGGCAATCTTTAATGAAAAGTTAAAGTGTAAAGACGATACCTGGCTTAGAAATGTAGATATTACTACAGAAGAGTCATGGTTAGTAAAAAAGGTACGACGTATCATAGAAAAACGTATGTGCCAGACATATCATAAACAGCACAAGGAGGTCTTCCATAATCATGGTAACAGAAGTCGCCACAATATGAAACGAGCAGTTTCATATGAATTGCATGTCATAGGCCAGATTGAGAATGTTGGAAAAGTCAGCCGTGGAAACTCTACGCATTGGAAGCGTAAGTATGATCCTAATACTGGCAAGGTCGTATTCAAAAAGAAAGTTGGTTATCAGACTATTGAAGAAGCCAAATCATCAGCTATTAAGCTGGTAAACGACAAACCATGGTGTAAAAAGGCGGTCAATGTTTACAAATGCTCTCATTGCAATATGTATCACATTGGACATGAAAGTGAGATGACAATAACACCGATTCTGAGTATCCAACCTGTCAATTTGCAGTTAAAAAAGGTTGCGATGGCGTAAATTTCCTTTTTTTTCTGTACTTTTGTGGCAGAAATCATGACTCATGAAACAATTGTGTTTGATAATTGCCCTGATTGCTGCGTTGCCATTTTGTGGTAATGCTCAACAAAAGCGAGCCTTTTTGGTCGGTATTTCAGATTATCAAGCACATGGATATAAGGTTTGGACAAATATACATGGGGCAGAAGACATTAAGAACCTAATCGAACCATCGTTACGCAAGAAAGGCTTTACTCAAATAAGTTGTTTGATAAACGAGCAAGCTACATATCAAAAAATCACGTATGGACTTAATGCCTTCGTAAATACTTGTCGCCCCAAAGATATTGTATACATGCATTTCTCATGCCATGGTCAGCCTGTAGAAGATGGACTCAAGAATGGGTATCCGAGAAATGACGAACAAGATAAATGGGACGAGTCCTTAGTTCCAATTGATGCTGGTATGGAATATGGCAAAAATGGTTATAAAGGAGATAATCACATTATCGATGACGAACTTTATAGCTATATTGCCAGAATAAGAAAGGCGATAGGTCCACAAGGGATTGTATATGTCGTAATAGATGCCTGTCATGCAGGAAATATGGAACGTGATGGTTTTGAAACAATACGTGGTACTAACGAAGGATTAACAAAAAAGCCTGGTAATAAATACAATCCTGACGAGGTTAGAAAGAAAAGCAGGATTGTTAAATCCTCAAATATGGCACCAATATTGTTTGTAGAAGCATGTGAATCTTACGAGCGGAATCAAGAAATATTTTATCAAGGTAAGGAATTTGGAGCATTGTCATTTAACGTGTGGCAAACATTAAATAGCTATAATTCATTTCCATCAAGTATAAATGAATTCAAGTCTCGTCTCCGGCTGAATGTGGATGGCAATAAAGAAAAGAGGAACAGACTTTGGCCAGGTACTCAGAACTTAGTCTTTGAAGATTAGATATGAATAAGATAAAAAGTGAGAAATTTCTGGAATTTGTAAAGGATATATCGAGAAAGAAATCCTTATGCAATAACATCAAGAATAATTTCTTGAAAAAAGGTGTTAGCATTTCAGATGAAGATCTTGACGACATCTATCAAGAATCTATTTATGTCTTGTATAATAATATAGGTACGGAATTGACATCATCTAAAGGTAATGCTCTTGATAATTTTTTCTATGGAATATGTTATCGCCAGACATTGAAATTCCTGAGGAAACAAGAAAGAGTCGATTACATTGATGATATGAGCAACCCAATATTAGGGGCAAGTCAGAAGAATGGCATATCTGCAAAAAAATTGAATAAAGTTCTTAATACGATTTCTATAGAAAGAGGTCATTCACAAGGTAATATGTCTCCAGATAATGCATTTGACTTGACAAGAATGAAAGAACTTGTTCACAAAGCCCTTGGAGAAATGGCTGAGCGTTGTCGCCAACTTCTAACAAAGTATTACATAGAGGGCTATAATTGGTTTGAAATTGCCGATTATTTACAATTGGCAAATGCAGAAACGGCAAAATCTGCAGCTAACAGATGCCGCAGACACTTTCAAGAAAAATACAGGGGACTAGAAATTTACGTAATAGAGAAATAATGGCAACAGATAATAGCGAAAGAATTGAGAAATTTCTCAGAGATCAGATGACCTCAGAAGAAAACGAGAGTTTTATGCGTGACTTAGAACAAGATGAAGAGTTGCGCAAAGAGGCTCAGTTAACAGCGTTGATGATTCAAGATCTTCAAGAACGACAAGAGAAACGAGATTCGGAAATCATTAACGAGGTTATTGCTTCTAAGAAAAAGGCAAAAATAGTTCAGATGGTTAGATGGACTGCATCTATTGCTGCTATTTTCTTGATAATCTTTGGTGTATATACTTACCATTCCAGCTTCATAAGCGAAGACACATCAACATACATTGCCCTTGCAGACAATTATTATAACCAAACCCCAAAGTCGCTTTTTAGAAGTGGAAATAATGAATTGGAGCAGGAACTCGATAGTCTGTTTGTTGAAGTCGGAACCTCGAAAGAAATGACTCCGATAATTGACAGGCTTCAGACGATTCACAATAATATTGATTCTGAGTATGTCTATAAAGTTAGTGGAAATGATACTCGGATAAAATGGTTCCTAGCTTTAGCATATCTCAAAGATAACCAAATTGAAAAGACGATAGAGCTACTCAAATCCATTATTAAAGATGATAAGGGTACTTATCTGAAGGAAAACGCTGAACAATTGCTAAGAGATTTAGAAAAACAGTCAGCGAATGACGATTAAGGGCATTTTTTTGAGTTTGACATGTTTGTTGTTCTCTGTCAGTACCTACGGGCAGAGCACAACAACTGATTTTGACTTCAAGAAAGCAGAAAAGGCCCTTGAATCCATTATGGATCAGCATATAGAGGACAAGGAAACTAGAGAACAGTGTGCAACAATTGCTAGTTATGTGGGCGTTTATCAGTTTACAGAATATCGTTTTGCAGATGCTATTAAAAGCTTTGAGTTCGCAATTAGAAATACAGAGACAGATAATGATTTGATGCTCATCTTAAATCATGTTTTTCTAGTCCATTCATTATGTCTCACCAATGATAGGAAAGCATTGACAGTATTAAAGAATCTCACGCCAATGCTTCAGAAAGCACAAGAAAATACAATACGAGGTAATTTCCCATATGAATATGCTGATGGCATGAGAACTGTCATGAACAACCTACTGCTTCCATTAACGAGCCTGGTTTCTAAGACTTTTCCAGACGAACAGGCTTTGGGATATTGCTTCAATTTAATGTTATTCCTGAAACAGTTTTCTTTTTATCAGCTTACAAATAGGCAAACAAGTGATATCAAATACAACCTTTTTATTGACTATAAAGATGCAATTTGCAAAAAATTAAAGAAAGGTGAAGTCGCTATAGAGTTCGTTCCGTATATGATTATTGATGGCATCAAGGAAAAAGGTATCAGCTATGCTGCATATATCCTTACCCATACAGGTAGCCTGCAGTTCATTGAGGTATGCAGAAAAGATGATTTAGAAAGACTCTATAACCAGAATGAAAGTCCATGGTTGCTATATGTAGATAATGCCAAAAAACTTCGTTCTATAATATGGAAAAAGCTCGAAACCTATACTGCTAACAAAAAAAGAATCTATATATCCCCATGTGGAATCCTCAATAGGATAAACTTTCTTTTGTTTAATCCTAATGTATATGAATTAACAACAATTCCGGAGCTGATTAAATCTTATAGAAATCCATCTAATGCAAATGCGGTGCTAATCGGTGACGTTGATTATAATAATAGTATTGCAAACTTGAATAGAGGAGACCGTGACTGGGGAGTGCTTAGAGGAACTAAAATTGAGATAGAAAGCATCGATAGGAGTCTAAGTCCTTCATATTCCACTAAAAAGCTAACGAAGAGTACTGTTACAGAGCAGAATGTGAGAGAATATTGCAATCATGCGCCAAATATTCTTCATTTTGCTACACATGCCATATGCTATACAGATAGTACATATAGGAGTCAATTTCCTTTCTTCAATTTTCCCTTTACTTTTAGTCCAGTTAAGCCTGAGCTGACCTATTCTGGTCTAATATTGTCTGGAGGTAACCAAGGTTTTAGACGCATTGGCAATATGCCTATCGATAATGATGGCATATTATTGGCAGAAGAAATATCCAAACTAAATCTGAATGGAACAGCCCTCGTTGTTTTGTCTGCCTGCGATTCCGGGAATGGTATCTTTGATGATATTGAGGGTACGCTTGGCTTGGTCAAAGCATTTAAAATAGCTGGAGCAAAGACTATTATTGCCAGTCTCTCAAAAGTTGATGATGATGCTGCAAGCGAAATGATGTCAGAATTCTATAGTCGTATAGCTAAAAAAGAAAGTATGCATGTCGCTTTTAAAAACACAATTAATATCATGAAAAAGAAATACCCGAACATGCCAAAGAAATGGGCAACTTTTAAAATAATTGACTGCTATGATATCACACAGTAAATCAATCTAGTCCATCAAGCAAAATAAACGCAGCCCAATATTTTGGGTCATTGTATTTTCCGTGCTCTGCTTCACGAAGATCTTTTTGTGCTGATAGTAGGGCACTCCTTTTACTTTGTCCCGAGATCCAATGCCTATAAAAACTTGTCATCAATAGTTTGGTCGCCTTGTCATTAACTTCCCATAAACTCATTAATATGGCATTCGCCCCTGCTTTCTTAAATCCACGTTGTAAGCCAAAGACACCTTCTCCTTGAGATACATCACCTAATCCAGTTTGACAAGCAGAAAGAACAACCAAATCTAGCCCTCGTAAATCCACTTCTGCAATTTCTTTGGCTGTTAAAATACCATCTTCAACATTGTTGGGTATTTTTTTACGCTCTAAAACATGATTGGCGCCAGACATTATTAAACCAGAGCGTGCCAGAGCTTTATCTTCTGCAGTTGCTGTTTGGTTATCTAAATTCAAGAATTTATATCCTGTATCATTCGCTCTTTCTGGTGTATAATAGAATCCATGAGTTGCAATGTGTAGGGCGTTAATTCCTTTTCCTGATAAGGATTTAAAAGATTCTTCTGTTCCCATTGATACTGTATCTAACAGGCATGTCCAATTAGCTTTACGAAGTTCTTCAGCAATATCCACTACTTCTTCTTTAGTGTGTGGAAGTTTATTCTTTCCACCACGTACACTTATTCCCCTGACATCAATATGATTAATAAATGTGTCATTAAGTGTTGTCAAGCTTTTACTCCTGTTTAGAGTGTCGAGTTTTGAATAATAATCTAATCCCCCATATAATACTGCGTATTTACCTTTCTTTATTTTCTTTCCTGTAACTAATTCACGTGTGGAAGACAAACGAAAGATATTGTAATTCTCCATTTCAGGTAAATACTCTATTCCTATATTATACAATGCACCTGATGGTGAAAAATATATATTTTTAATTCCTTCTAACTCCGATAATAATGGAGTCCATACCAGATCGGTCATTTCCTTACATTGATAATATAAGGTGTCAGATATGTGCATTAACTCATCTTCTGTGAAGAGCTTTGTCATCCTTGGCCTTTCATACTGACGGCGAATTGTTACTGCAACATATATAGGAATGGTATCAAATAGACAGACTTTGACTATTTCTATTGCTATATCATCGTCACTAAGTTGAGCCTGTACGTCTCGCCATCTCAGGAAAAAGGGATCTATAAAATCATAGGCGGATGCCTCTTCTTGCATTATTCTTCTCTTTAACCTTTCTGTGTTTAATAACAAGCCTTTACTTAACAGTGAGGTATCGAACATTAGCCATGCTAATGTAGAATTTGAAGAAGCATAGCACACCCTCGGTAATGACTCTCCAAATACGTAGTTATATTTGTTCCAATAATCAGCTCTTTCCCCGTCCTCTAATTGAAAAAAAGACATCGCTAAATCGCTCCGCATTATAGGAAGTACATCCATGATATTTCTTATTGCATCATTATAATCATGCAAGAGAATTTGTAATTCAGAGAGACGATATACGATACTTGCGTATTCTACACTTTTGTCTCCTTTCTCTTGTAAAACCTTTGTTTTTAGTTCCTGAAACAATAACAGAGCTTCTTGTAATTCATTTGCTAATGCAGCGGACATTGCTAGTATTTCCAAATCATCTTTATTGGATTTATCTAAAAACTGTTTCTGAAGTCTATATACCTTTTTATATATTTTTTGAGATTTATCAAATTGATTAATGGAACGGTAAGCTTCTGCCAGTGTCATTAAAGAGTTAACATATTCGTCAGACAGCGTATTATCTGTTGCCTTGAAAATGCCAATGGCCTCATTAGCAAATTCTATAGCTTTATCAATTTTCTTTTCCTCATCGGAATGTATATAAATAGAAGCCTTATCGCAAAGAGCTTGTGCGTATTTGAGATTTTCATTCTTGGCTTTTAAGCTGTCACAGACTTCACTTATTATTTGAATGGCATTCTCATGATTATTATTTTTACTATATAATAATGCAAGTTCACGCTTTAATCCAAGATAATTAATCGACTGTGTATCTTCACGCATATTCAAGGCTTTCTCTGTGTAATGAAGAGCAAATCGGTAATTGTTTAGGCTTGAATAATTATCTGCTAAAGATTCATATAGAATTGCCAATCTGGACGCTGGAATATTGATTGTATCAATATATTGTAGACTTCTTTTAAGCATTTCTATGCTTTCTGGGTATTGCTGATTCTCGTTGTAATAAGTAGTTAGCTGACTCAATGCCGTTAAATAGAGTTCTCCGTATTCACCTAATTCTTCAAACATTTCCACGGATTGTTTTCCGTATAGAATCGCTTTTTGTTTTTGATTATCATATGCATAACTGAGAGCTAGCTTAGACAAAAAGAAAGCTACATATTGATGCTTGGGGCCATAGATATCTTTAGCTTTTTGAATTGTAGATAGGCCAAGTTCGATTGCGTTTTGGAACAATCTTGCTTCAATATATTTATTGATGGACACATTATAAGCAACCAAACGAGTCTTTCCATTCTCTATATTCTCTGTCATAGACAATATCTCATTCATCATTAAGAGGATTTGCTTTTGATCTCTTTCGATGATGACACTATCTACTTTATTCAATTTAGTATTTATAGCAGCAATTAAACTCTTCTGGTCAGTCTGAGAAAAAGATTTAATCCCAAGTGGCAGAAATAGGAGTATTAATACGACTTTTTTCATTTTACTTCTTTTTTTGTGTACAAATATAAATCTTTTTTAGCGATTAACGAGACCTCTTTTGAGAAAAATTCATTTTTTCTGTTACTTTTTCTTCTGTCATGGTACTATTCTATGTAAGCGATCCGCAAATAGTAATATTTAAACATAATAAAAATGAAGAAATTGGATATTGAGGAGCTTAATAAGCTTCAGGAACAGAAGAGAGAGAAAGAGCGTCGTCAAGACAACAAACAGCATGCCACAAAGATTGACCAAGGCCTGCGCAGTGTAGATTCACAGACAGGACCGGCCAGAGCCATCTGGGAGTTGTGTCAGAATGCTCGAGATCTGGCAGAGGATTGCCACATCAAAATCGAGCTGACGGATAAGTCGTTCAAATTTTCTCATAACGGCATTCCGTTTGACATGGATTCACTTAGCTCTCTGATCAAGCAAGTCAGTGGCCAGTTTAAAGAGAATGATGATACTGTAGGCCAGTATGGAACGGGGTTCTTAACTACCCACTATTATGGCATGAAGTTCTCGTTATTTGGCTCTTATCAGATAGGTGACGGTATGTATATTGACCTTGATGGTTTCCAAATTGACCGTGCTCACGAAAGCATTGATGAGTTGATTAACAAGATTACGTATCAACTCCATCAGACAGACGAGTTGCTTAACAGATCCTATTCTGCAGAGAGACAAGAATGGACTACTTTCGCTTATGACTTACCTGCTCACCACATGGATGGGGCTTCAAAAGGAATCGAAGCTGCTATTAAGCAGATGCCATATGTGATGCTCTTCAATGACAGGATAACAGAGTGCCAGATAGATGACTATATCAATAATGTACACGTCTCGTTCAAGAAGTCTGAACGTCCGGAAGAGTGCGGGCTCAAGGTGATGCGTATAGATATGACTAAAAATGGGGAGAAACAACCTGTAGACATCTATTACCTTGAGTCCGAGAGTGGTGATGAGCGTGTCGTACTTCCATTAGAAACAGCTACGAGGGCTTGCAGTCTTGACGGCATTTCTAAACTGTTTATGCATTTCCCGCTACTTGGTACTGAAGACTTTGGGTTCAACTTTGTTTTTCATTCCCGTAACTTCAAACCGGAAGAGAAACGAAATGGATTATATCTTCCTGACGGGAATGAAAACAACGCGAAGGAGTCGAACCAGAATATAGAGGTTCTTGATCAGATGAAAGAGATGGTGTTTGAATGGCTCAAAGAGCATATCTCAGAAATCGAAAACACAAAAGCGTTTGCTACTCTCTGCTTTAATGCTGACAAATACGAGAATGCCAGCAAGGCCGAGTTCATCAGAGGGCTTGAAAGTGAATGGGGTTCATTCTATGCTACTCTTCCGATGGTTCCAACAGCAAAGGGCCTTATGTCTGTAGTCGATTCGGAATTATACTTGTTAGATGACGAGATTGTTGACTGTCTGGAAGCTGAAGAGAATATCGCATATCTACATACAGTCTGCAATTATGCACAATTAGGAGATAAGTATGTACTGCCTATTGAAACAGAGTGCTTGGAATGGTCGAAGATTGTATATAGTTGGGGAAAGCTTAGTGTTAATCCATTCATAATGGTAACAGATGTTGCAGAAAATGTTCAAGGTCTTTCTGATGAACTCCATGACTTCCTTCTGTTTCTTAAGGCTTCTGGCTATGAAAGCCTATTTACGTCAAGCGCCTTGATACCTAACCGAGAAGGAGTGCTTCGCAAAGCAAACGAACTGCGAAATGCCATGTCGATTACTTCGGACTTGTATGGTATTGCACGACCATTGATAGAGTCCGATACCGACAGGTTTGTAGATGATTTCTATGCTGATATTTATGAGTTTGAGGAGTACACCAGGTCTGATCTGCGTGATGACATCAAAAAGGCCATAGACGATCTGCGTGACGAGATATCTTCTGGAGATATAATTGCTAATTCTCTTAGTGAAGAGACTATACAAAGCGTTATAAGCTTCTGTTCCGCATTCTCAACTACAAACGGGAATAGTGTTAGGAATAGGATGATGCCTATTATCTGCAAGCATATCGGTGTGGTATTCCATGAGTCATATATTCCCAAAGTTGACGCAGATGAACCAGACATGTACGATAATGCTTTCCGCTTTTTGGTGGAATACGTAATGTATGAGATATCATGCAAAGATGTCGAATGGGTAAAAAATCATCTTAGACTGCTTGCAGATTTCTTGAATGAAGTATCAAGCGTCGGTACGTTTAAGAAGCCGACTGGTTTATATAGCATCTTTCCCAATCACTATTATACGTTGTGTCTGGCAGATGACCTGCGTAAGAATGTAATAGACAGTGACAAATGTGAGGATTTGCTGCGAATTTATGAGATGGAGCTTGGTGAGGATCTTAGAGAGGGACTCGTCCATCATGATTTTGAGGATTACTGGGACTTCGAGGAGTTGCGAGTCGAAGCAATCAGCAAGGAGATTGAAGATCAATTAGCTGAAGATGGGTATAGTAGCAAGACAACCATTGAGATTATTGAGAAGATTGACAGTGATGAGGACGGTTGGGGTAAGTTGTTCAAGAACATTAGGGACAACAAGCAGAACATCTTCTTCAAGAATGCCGTTAGTGGAACAAAGAAGAATGACGTCTATCGTTTAATGAAAAACGACGAAGAGACGCTGGCAGCATTGGCAGACCTGGCTGAACAATCTAACATGACGGAAATACTGAATAAGGCACAGCTGTTGATTGAGCAAGAAAAGCTGGAGAAAGCCAACTTCGAATTGATGTATAGTATTGGAAAGCATATTGAAGATATGATTCGTGAAAAGATCGCCGACGAACTTGGTGATAAACTTCAGGTGAGAATACAAGAGGAAGATAGCGCATTGGTAGTCGATGACATCCAGAATGGACAGGACATCATTATCAGCCAAAACGGCCTGGATATTTACTATATCGAAGTCAAATCTAAACGAAACTTCTTAAGTCCTGCATATATGAGTAAGAATCAGATTCGCATGGCTTGTAAGAACAAAGACAGATACGCTCTCTGTTGCGTTGACCTTAGCAGTGCTTTCTGCCAGGATATCGACAATCCCTCAATGGAGGAGATCTTACCTCATACTCGATTTAAGAATGATATTGGAGGCCTGTTGGCTCCATTAGTAACTCCAGTCCTCAAAGCTGATGAAGACATCGAGGATAGAGAAATCAAACTCAATGGAGACTATTCAGCTAGCATACCAAAACGTATCTTCACTGAAGGTCTGACAATGAACGATATGATCGAATTAATTGTTAACAAGTTAAATAACAACTGATATGCAGAAAAAATCTCAGAAAAGCAGCACTCAGGAGCATAAGAATGCTGAAGTGCAAAGAGCAGAAGAAATGGAATATGCTGCAATGACAGCAGAATGGCAGCAAGGTCTAAAATCAAAAGCGGAGTCTGACGAAGTGATTCCTCCTATTGAGAGATTCAGATTGTTAGGCCGTGACATGGTTGCAAATCTTGAAAGGAATGACAATGCGAAGTATCTTCCTGTTGTCATAAAGGTAATTCAAAATGCAGGATTCTTTCTTCCAGAAACAGATAAGTGCATAGAGTGGTCTAAAAAAGCACATACCTGGAATACAGTTCAACACCTCCCATTCTTGGAAATCGAGGACTTGCTATATCATATTCAGACTCCATGTGATGGGTATCGCGATTTCTTCTCATTTCTCGAGGCTTGTCATCGCAAGAATACTCTTTATTGGTTCCATTTGATTCCAAACCGCTATCATAAACTATGCAGAGCGCAAGATTTGTTTAGGGGACCAAAGAATGACAGCACGTATAACGAAGTCATGCGCCTATATAAGATTGAGTTCGGCAAAGACATTCGATCACAGCTTGTTGATCCTGCTTACGTTGATTGTTGGGACTTTGAGGAACTGCCTATAGAGAAGATATGTAGGGAAATCGAATATGCTCTTGTTGATGACAACTATGAGAGCATTGTGGCCAAGGATATAATTAAGCAAGTAGAGTCAGATGAAGAAGTCTGGGGGCGTTTGTTTAAGCATGTGCATTACCTTCTAAAAAAGGGTGTCCTATAATGTTTAGTTGCGATATAAAAGTGAGGGGAAACAAATGGACAAGGAATCACTGTTGATAATCAAAAATAAGAGCGAAGTTCTCTTTCTTCAATTGGATGATATATTATACATTCAAGCAGATGGGAACTATTGCAATATTAATCTCGCTGATGGGGGTGTAATAAATACGCTCACCTATCAGCGAGCAGAAATTGCGAGAATGATGGAAGAACAGTTGCCCAATTTATGTAAGCAATTCGTTATGCTCGGAAGATCATATATGGTAAATACAGGCTATGTGCTACGTATTCAGCCAAGTAAACAGCTACTGACATTCTGTGTTAACAGGTTCGGCACAACAAAGAAAGTAAGTATCAAGGCTACAGCAAAAGCACTTACTGAATTGGCCGAAAAGATGGATATTATTCAGACGAGTTGAAGTTTCGTACACTGAAGACATGTGTTTGTACACTGAGACACTATGAATGGAGTAAAAGATGTGAGGATTATGTAGATTTGCAAATTATAACTATAAAAAAGGAACGGTTGATAACTCAACAAGTCCCACGTTCCAAAAATAAAAAAACGTCGTTGTCTTGGGATTAGTCGGCACTAAACAATTATTAAACAAAATGAAGAAATTTTTCTTTATTACATGCCTCCTTCTTGGAAGCGTTGCCACGTTTGCTCAACGTGACTTGGGTTACAGAGGTTTTGTTG
>JAEEGL012318547.1_pt1 | contig 30089 bp, 24 predicted proteins | sample 9134231 | NCBI WGS metagenome assembly JAEEGL01 (sample SAMN16246548, study PRJNA631951) | gut metagenome | biome: gut microbiome; feature: rumen; material: fiber-attached | host: Bos | place: Iran: Karaj | collected 2018-10 | reverse complement strand
TAGCCGTATGTCAGGAACGGATTTCTCATTTTTGCACAATTTAGGCTGCAAAAATAACAAGAATTATTCAATTATACAAATTTGCGTAACGCTTTTTTGTATAACAGCGAACATTTCGATTGTTTTTTTGTCACAATCCATAAAAACCCCTATCTTTGTCCTCTCCAAAACCGCTAATGCCATGAAAAAGATACTCTTACTCCTGCTTTTGCTGCCTATTTATCTCCTCGCTCAAGTCACCGACGATTTCTCTGACGGCGACTTCACCCAAAACCCCACTTGGTCGGGAACGACGGAGCAATATACGGTGAACAACAACAAACAGCTCCAACTCAACGCGGAAGGCGAGGGTACGGCCTACCTTTCCTTGCCCATAAGCGAGTATGAGTCTATGGAATGGCAGTTTTGGATTCGCGAGGCTTTTGCCCCTTCGGGAAACAACTATTCCGATGTCTGGCTTAGTGCCGATAACGCAGACTTGCAAAATGTTACTCATGGTTATTTCCTCCGCTTCGGCGAAGGCGGCAGCAACGATGCCATCACCTTGTTCCGCAAGGATGCCGACGGACAACAACAAATCTGTCGCGGCACGGAAGGCGCTATAGCGGCATCGTTTGCAGTTTCAATAAAAGTGACTTGCGATCGCGAAGGCAACTGGATGATACAGACATGTTACGACAATTCGGGAATCTATCTCATTGAGGTCCAGGGCGCGGATGATACATACGGTCGCGGAGGCTTTTTTGGCTTCTGGTCCAAGTTCACATCAAGCAACGCCACGAAGATCTATTTCGACAATGTCTATGTCGGTCCTCGCATTGCCGACCACGAACCACCTCAACTGCTGACCTGCGAAGTGCTCGACTTGTCGCATCTCCAACTGGCCTTCAACGAGGCGCTGAATGAAACCACAGCACTCAATCCCGACAATTACTCCATTGACAACGGCTTGGGCCATCCGGCTTCGGTCAGTTTTGGCGACAATCCTGCCGTTGTGGTGCTTGAGATGGAACACGAAATCGGCAATGGCATTAATTACACGCTTACCGTCAGTGGCGTCAAAGACCTGTGGAATAACATGATAGAGCCGACAACGATGGCCTTTTCCATCTACGAAGCTTCGGAATATGACATCGTCATCAACGAGATTATGGCGGATCCCAACCCCGTGGTGGGTTTGCCCGAATGGGAGTATGTGGAGCTTTACAACACCACCGAGTTTGGCATCGACTTGAAAGACTGGCAGATACAAATCGGTTCAAACGATAACACCTTTGGTAACTTTGTCCTTGCCCCGCATAGCTATGTCATCCTTTGCCACAACGATGCCATCTCAGAGCTGCGCGATTATGGCGACTGCATAGGCTTCAGCTCTTTTTCGGTGGGCAACAGCTCTTCGGCGATGTACCTCTATAGTAAGGAAGGCATTTTGATTTCTCGCGTCAACTTCAGCAACACTTGGTACCATAATTCTGACAAGGCCAACGGCGGCTGGTCGGTGGAGCAAATCGACCCGCTGAACCCTTGTGCCGGCGCCTCCAACTGGACCGCCTCAATGGATGCCTCGGGTGGCACGCCAGGCCGCATTAATTCGGTGAACGGTGAGAATAATGTGGCACCGAAAGTGGAGCGCGTGAGCATGTTCGGCAATCAAATCGTCCAACTGTGGTTCGACCAACAAATGAATGCTGCCGAACTTCTTGAAACGCAACACTTCTTAGTGGAAAAGACGGGCGAGCATCCCCAACAAACGGTCATTAATCCCATGGATGGCACTTATGTGGAGCTCCAATTCGACCGCGGATTCGAGCAAGGTCTTGTCTATACTTTAATAATTAATGGCGTGACCAACTGCGTGGGCACAACGATTGAAGCCGACACCCGTGTACAGTTCGGCATCCCCAACGACATCGCTGAAAGCGAAATCCTCATTAATGAAATCCTCTTCGATCCCATCGCGCCTGGCGTGGATTATGTGGAACTTTACAATAATACTGACAAGACCTTCGACCTCAGTGCTCTGATGCTCGGTGTCATTAAGGAGAGCTTCCCCAATCCTGCCGATACGACTTTGAAGGAAATCACGCCTGACAGTCGTTTGTTCCTGCCCAAGACTTACGTTTTGCTCTCCACCAACAGCGAAATCGTGGGCCAACAATACGACTGCCCGACTGATAACTTCGTGCAGATGGCGTCCTTCCCCAGCTATGCCAACGCAGGCGGTACGGCCATCCTAATGGGCAAGGATGGCAAGGTGGTCGACCAGATGGCCTTCTCCGAGAAGATGCATTATCCTTTGCTTAAGGTTACGAAAGGCGTGGCTTTGGAGCGCGTCGCCTTTGACCAGCCTTCTATGGATGCCAACAACTGGCATTCCGCTGCTGAGAGTGTGCATTTCGGTACGCCAGGCTATGAAAACTCGATGATGCAGAGCACCGAGCCTTCCAATGACGAAATCTCCATCAGCCCCGACATCTTCTCGCCCGACGGCGATGGCTTCGACGATGCCTGTTTCATCAACTACCATTTCGACGAGGCGGGCTACACGATGAACATCTACATCTTCAATGTGGCCGGACAATTAATCCGTCACTTGGCCAAAGGCGAGCTAGTAGGGCAGGAGGGTAGCGTCCTCTGGAATGGTTTAGATAATAACGGCAACAAGGTCCCCGTCGGCGTCTACGTCGCCGTGACCGAGGTCTTCAATTTCGAAGGCAAGGTCAAACAATTCAAGAACGCTATCGTTGTCGGAACACGCTAAATGGTAGAGACGTGCCATGGCGCGTCTCTACAACATATATCCGTGAAAATCCGGGTAATCCGTGTTCGAAAAAATCCCCGTGTTCAAAAATCCATATTCGACTGTGCCACAATCTGTTTTGTGTCAGGATTAAAGGCGGTAAGATTACCTAAACTAGGTTTGTCAGTAACATAAACACCGTTATCCAAAGCGATGAAATCGTAGTTGTCGTTATTTTCTATGACTAAGTTCATGAAGCTGTAGTCAACAGGAATGTGTCCATGAATAATCTTTTTACCGTGGCTCTTGCTGAAGTCGACCTTGAATTTGCGGGTCCACATCATGCTTTTCGTGTCCTCAAACGGGTCAGCGATGTTGAAATTCATTCCGGCATGGACGAGAATGTATTCTTCCAGTTCAACATAAGGCAAGCATGCATTCATCCAATCGATGTATAGTTGCGGAATTTCACGTGGATGCTTCACCCCAAAACTTTCCAAAGTGGCTTTGGCACCCACGGCTTCCCAATCTTTTTGTTCTTGGTGTTTGCCACCAAGGAACTTCTTCTTTTGGTCGGCCAAAAAAGCTTTTACGCACATATCCTCGTGGTTGCCTTTCAACAAATACACGTTGTATTCTTCCTTTTGAAGGTGCATCAAATAGTCAATGACCCCTTTCCCGTCTGGACCGCGGTCAATATAATCGCCTAAAAAGTAGAGGTGATCGTGCTTTGTAACTTTAAGCATATTTTCAAGCAGCACCTTCAAAGTTTGGGCGCATCCATGAATGTCGGGAATAATCCAGCGTTGTGACATTAGAATAAGTTGTTGAGATTCAGTGATTCGTATTGTTTGCGCAGTTTCTTTTTGAAAGTCCATCGCACATCTGAAATCCAGCGGCGACATAGTTCGCAATAGTCCACAAAAACCCTATAAGAGTAGAAGAGCAGTATGGTGCCAAATAATGCCCACTGCCATGGCAAGTTGCAGAATAGTAGGATAGTACCCACAACAAAAATGATGGGGAAAAGCACAAATTCCACGCCGAAACTGACAGTGTTACTAAAAGCTTTGTCAACAAGTTTTCCTCTGATGATTAATGTAGTAAGCCAGACGGGTAGATTGACTACTGCTGAAGCGGCAAAGTAGGGTAATCCTACAAGTAGGATAGCGAGTTTCCACATAGAGATAAAAAATGGATACTTCTTTGCACTTGACATCACTGAGATTTTTTGACGCTTGCGTTCTTTAGCAAAGTCGAGTACCTGCTCAAATAGTTTTTTTGCTTCCTCTGGTTTTTCTTCCTTGAATTTCAACACCTTGTCAACAATAGCACGGTTACGGAGCATCTTTTTGTAAAGTCCTCCAGCACGCTTTTCGTTTCTCATCTTCACAATTTCCCAAATGGCATCATAGTCATCATCGTCGGGGATATAGGTGAAGAGTTTGGAGATTTCATCGTGGAGCTGGTCTTTCAACAAATTGATGTTGGCAGCTTCGTTTTCTTCAGTGGTATGCCTAAAAAACTCGGTCACATTAATGGGTGTGCCGAAGTTGATCAATGCAGTACTGCGGTATCGGAAGTAGTCGCCATATTCAATGGCAGTTGGGATGATGTAAACAGGTTTTTTGTTTCCAAATAGCTTGTTGGCGTCAACCGCAATATGGAACAAACCTTTGCCCATACGCATCAGCGAATGCTTGGTGCGGTGCGTACCCTCGGGGAAAAGGTAGAGATCCACTTGATCGTGGACGACATCCACTGCCTTGTTGAGCGAGTCGTCATTTTGGCGTACGGCAGCCACCCCATTGCGTATGCGAAAGATGGGAAGGATGCGGAAGAAATTCAGGATTTTGGCGATGGTGGGATTCTTGAAGATGTCGCCTCTCGCAATGAAGACTTTGCGAATGTTGTTTGACGATAATAGCACTAAGGCATCCATCAGCGTGTTGCTGTGGTTGACACCGAAAATCAGACCTCCGTCTTTGGGAAGGTCTTTTTTCCCGTGTACTTCAAACCTACGGTACGCTCTGCGCGTATGCCAGTTGACATAGGGGAGTAGGAACGAATACCAAAAGTCGGGATCTTGAATTTTTTTGGCCATTTTCCGTCGTAAAAGAACATGCGAAATTACAAAATTAACCCAAACGAAAAGTTTTTTTTCGGTCAAAAGGATTATTTTCATACTTTTACCGCTTCTAATCTGAACCAAATGATGGAAATACTACGTTTTTTTCTAACCATATTGTTATTTTCTTGGGTGTTGACCTCCTGTCAACAACAAGCTCAATCACAACTTCAAGACCATGCAGATGCCTTCGAAAAGGAAAAAGACACTTTGACTGTTTTGCAGCATTTGCAGGAAAAGGGGAAATTGGTGGCTGTAACTAATTGTGAAATAATTAATTATAATACTGAGAAGCCAACGCCTTCTGGATTCGAATATGAGCTTTTGAGTGACTTTTGTAAGAGTAATCATCTTGAGCTGGAGATGATTGTCAATGAAAACCTCGACTCTTGTTTTTGTCTCCTAGATTCCTGCAAGGTGGATGTGGTGGCTGTGGGTATCGGTTCAAATAAAGAAATGAAACGCCGCTATCTTCTGACTGGTCCTATCCTTATGCAAAAGAGTGTGCTTGTGCAACGTCTCCCAAAAGATTGGAATAAAATGTCGACAGCTAATGAAGTTGAAAATCAGCTGCTTCGCTCATCGGTCGATTTAGCTGGAAAGACCATCCACCTGCCACAAGGTAGTCATGAAGTGAAATTGTTGGAGCATCTCTCTGACCAGATTGGCGATACCATTTACATTGTTGAATGTGACAGTCTCAACAGCGTTGATTTGGTGAAAGCGGTAGCGTCGGGCGAAATCGACTACACCGTGGTTGAGGAATATGTTGCCCGTATGGCATCTATCGGATTGAAAGGACTTGATACCAAGTTGAACGTCAGTGTTGAACAACCTTTATGCTGGGCCATCCATAATCACGATGGCGACTCGTCGCTCCTCAATGCTCTCAATGAATGGATTGATGGTTTCGAACAGCGCAACCTCAATCGCATTTTGGCAAAATATGTCAATAAAGGCAATGTGTTTGCCCCCCAGAAACCTTCAAGTGGCCATCTTTCTCCATTTGATGGTATGATTAAGGCAGCAGCCAAGAAAATCGGTTGGGACTGGCGACTTCTTGCCTCCCTTATTTATCAGGAGTCACGGTTCAAACTGGATTTGGAAAGTGAAAAGGGAGCTTTTGGCTTGATGCAACTTATGCCCGTGGTGATGGAACGTTATAATATTGGATATGATGCCACACCCGAGGAACAACTTAATGCTGGAGGACAATTACTTCAGTATCTTGAGAAATGTTTGCAGAATAAGGTGACCGATAGCGTTCAGCGGGTGAAGTTTGTGTTGGCTGCCTACAATTCGGGTCTTGGCCATGTGTATGATGCCCAGCGTCTTGCTTTGAAATATGGCAAAGATCCCGAAGTATGGGACGATAATGTAGATTATTTCATTTTAAACAAGTCGAAGAAACAATACTATAACGACACTTGTAGCCATGCCGGATACTTGCGCGGCACTGAAACATATCGTTTTGTGGAAGAGGTCTTGGATCGGTTCTATCAATATCAAGCAACTTATAATTAATTAAAAGTCCCTGAGTATGTCAAAGGACTGACTTATTTGGTTTTATATTATGAAAAGAGTATTTATTATTTTGGTTGTCGGAACTTTAATGGTTTTTTGTTCAACTCGTTCTTTTGCCCAATCTTTCAACGCAGGTCTTATTGTTGGTCCTGCTTTTTGTCAAGTGGATGGCGATGATTATGCAGGATACCATCAATTAGGCTTCACGGCAGGTGCCTATGTCAATCTGCCGTTGGATGACTTTTTTTCGGCTCAAATGGAATTGAAGTATTCCCTCTACGGTGCACATTCTTCCGACAAAGAGGTGAATGAGTATTATTATAATCCTTATAGTTTGCGATTGCATTATGCTGAAATTCCGTTGATGTTGCGTTATAATTTAGGTGTTTTCCGAGTTGGAGGCAACCCTTTGGATTTCATTACTTTAGAAGTAGGCGCGAGTCTGGACTTCCGATTGAAGGCCAGTGAGGATGTAGATGCTGATTTTCAGGTCACCACGAATCGTTGGAACTTCTTTTCCGCCACTGCTAATGCAGGGATACATTTTGCTATTAATCAGCATTTTGGCTTTGGAACGCGTTTTATGTATTCTGTGGTGCCATGCCGTTTTACGGGTAATCCAGGTTGGTTCTACAACCAATATTACAATAAGGTCATTCTGTTCACCTTGACTTACAACATCAACTCTCCCTTGAGATAGAGTTACTTTCAGTGTCGTGAACTGCATCCCGCAGTTCACCTCTCGAAATAAAATCAATGTTCCTTTTCAGCCCTTCAAATCCTGCGCGTTGCACGGCAGAGTGCTTGAATATTGTCTCAAACTTGGTTTCGGTCAGTTTTTTCCAATCGTCTTTTTGCATAGCCAATAGTTGTTCCGAGGGTTGGAACTCAGGTTCTATATTGGGCAACGAGAATCGGTTGTAAGGACATACATCCTGACAAATGTCGCAACCATACATCCAGCCATCGAAGGTTGCTGGGTCAATGTCGGCAAGGCTGCCTTTGTATTCGATAGTCAAATAGGAAATGCACTTGCGGGCATCGATGTGGAACGGAGCCTCCAAGGCACCCGTGGGACAGGCATCTATGCATCGAGTGCAGCGGCCACAGCGATTGGTTAAGACTTGACCGGTTTCAGTTAAGTCTATGGGTAGAAACAAGTGCCCAATGAAGAAAAACGAACCCTTTTTGGGATGAATTAATGTGGTGTTTTTCCCGATGAATCCCAAGCCGCAGCGCACTGCCCAAGCACGGTCCAACACGGGAGCCGAGTCGACGAAGATACGGGTACCTTCCAACTTGCCCGTCTGACTCTCAATGCGTTCCAACAATTGTCGCATCTTGTGCTTCAACACCTCGTGGTAATCTGCGCCATAAGCGTATTTGGCGATTTTGTATCGGCTGTTGTCGCCGATTTGTTGCTTTGGGTAGTAGTTATAAAGTACGGTGACGATGCTTTTTGTGCCTTCCACTAAAAGGCGAGGGTCGTAGCGTTTCTCCTTGTTGCGGGTCAGATAACCCATTTCGCCCTCATATCCTTCATTGAGCCATTGCTCAACATGTTCTGACTCTTCCTTCAAGACCGTTGCATTGGCAATGCCGCAAGCACCAAAGCGCATTTGCTCGGCTTCTTCGATGATCCATTTTGACAACTCCATTTTTTTATGCTATGGGATTGCCCGACGGCAAGAAATGCTTTGCATTCGGCGAAGCCAAATCTGTCAAAAAAACACTTTTGATAAACATCCATTCAAAATCCATTTTTATAGATTTTGATGACGATTTTTGAAAGATTTAACTCCGTTGAATATTGCGTATTTCTTTGCGAAGCAAATCCCAAATAATTAGAACGGTGCAAACGTCACACCCACCGACAGCGGATGGAATACGGGTGCCTCATGACCCACAGCAAAAACAGGGCTGAGTTGGTAGGCAGCAAAAGCACTCACCCACCTCCAACCTACACGTAAAGTGGCTGAATAAGCCATACGTTCTATATTGTTGATATAAAGATATTTTTGGTTGACCGTGGCACCACTTTCGTCTGTTAGCGTGCCGTCTTCGTCGGGACCGACATAACGCGTTTTTGTGGCAATCATCACCCCAACCTTGAAGCCTACGCCAATCTTCACGGCATCTTTAATGCGGAAACGCAACTCCAACGGCACCTCGCCATAGGTTGGGCTGACTTTGAAGCGTTTGAATCCTTCCACATCACGGTAATTCTTGTATTCCAAGTTGCCGTTTGTGTAAGGATTTAGGATGCGTGAGTATGAGAAATAGTTGTGCGATGACATACCTAAACCAATTGAGACGGTATGTTTTGTGCTTTCTCCTAAGGGGAAATTATAGGTAAGGGCAAAGCTCGTGCCTTGGTTGAAGCCACGCGGGTCCCAGTTGTCGCTAGGGGTGAGTTGGAAGTCGCTGAACAGGTCTAAACCGAAAGTGATTTTTTTGTCAGTCTTATTGGCGATGAGTTGGGCAAAGGAACTCATTGAAATGACCATCACGATAAAGGTGAACAGTATTTTTTTCATTTATTTAATGCTTTTGATTATTCTTCTAACTCTTTCAAAATGGAAGTGCGCTCATCCAAAAGTCGGTTGATATCTTCGTCAGAGAGGTTGGGCTGGCGCAGTTGGTCGTCGATGGCAGCCAAATGGGCTTCTAGATTTTCGGTGGTGCCAGGAATGTCGGTCAGCTGTTTTTCTTTATTGATGGTAGGCTTTTGCTGCATCGGTGAAGGGCTATCATTTTGTTGTAGGTTGCCTGTGAAGTTCTTCAACTGTCCCATCACCATACCTACCATCTGTTTCGTGAACGGATCGAGTTTATAAATCTCTATCTTCATGTCGTCTTTCAGTTCGTCAAAATCCTCTAGAAACATCTTCAGTTGTTCTTTTTGTTCTTCGTTGATGCCTGGAATAGCGTCAAGGTCTTGCCCTTCCATCATTTTCTTGAACATATTCAAGAGGTCTTCGAGTCCGTTATTGAGGTTGTTATCGTCCATTATTCTCAGTTGTCAGTTATCAGTTGTACAGTTGCCATTTCTTTATGAATGTTGTTGTCACAAGAAGGCATTGCTATTATCGCTTGCAAAGTAACGAATTTTTTGCGGAATGATTGTAATAGATTGGTATTTTTTCACGAATATTGCAGTTTCAATGTCACCTTAAACAATGAAGATTACCGAATAATTTCAACTGAATAACTGACAATTTCCAACTGAACAAATGAAAACTATGGATTTTAAAGCAATAAAAATACAACTTGGAGAAAGCATTGCCTGGGTTAACCTTGACCGTCCTGAGGTGCGAAACGCATTGAATGCCGAGCTGATAGGCGAGTTGACAGAAGCTTTCGATTGGCTTAACAGTCGCGACGACATCCGTGTAATCGTCCTGAAAGGTAATGGCAAAGCTTTCTGTGCAGGTGCCGATTTGGAATATATGAAAGCGATGGCAAAGTTTAGCTATCCACAAAATCTTGACGATGCCCAAAAGCTTTCCAAATTGTTCCAGACCATTTATTTCTGTGACAAGGCCGTCATCGTGGAGGTACATGGTGCTTGTATTGGTGGTGCCAACGGTATTATTGCAGCCGCCGATATTGTGATTGCCGAAAAAGAAACGAAGTTTGCTTTCTCCGAAGTGCGTTTGGGTATCACTCCCGCAACCATATCACCCTTTGTAGTGAGCAAAATCGGCAATACCGTCGCCAAGGAATTGATGCTGACAGGAAGGCGATTCACTGCCGAGGAGGCCAAGGAATTCCACTTGGTGAATGTGGTCGTCGACGAAGCTCAAATGATTGACACCGAGCGTCAATACATTGATTATTTTCTGAAGGGTTCACCCGATGCTATCGCCGAGTGCAAGAAATTGCTCCGTATGGTGAGTGGTTCCGACGACCGTTATAACCCCGTTTTTATGCAAACCTCGGTGGCCATTGCCAACCAACGCATCTCAAAGGCTGGCCAAGAAGGTATGACGGCGTTTTTTGATAAACGGAACCCCAATTGGGTGTGATGGATTTATCAGAATGTTATGAAAAAGTCACTTGTTCTTATTGTTCTATTTGTTGCAGTTTGTGGATGTAAAAAATATGAAAACGAAACTTCCAAGATAACCTATTCGATAGAGGCAGGTCAAGTGTTCGATAAGGGTGTGAAGACTGATATGGCCCATGCCTCTTCTGTTTCGTTGCTTCCAAATGGTAAGCTTATGTGTGTGTGGTATGGTGGCTCGAAAGAAGGCCATTCAGATACAAGGATTTGGTATTCGTTTTATAATCAAGATATTTGGGAAGTGCCTATGCAGGTGGCTACTGTTGACAATATAGCGCATTGGAATCCCGTTCTTCAGGATTTTGGGTCTTTTGCACGTGTGTTTTTCAAAGTGGGGACAGATACCAAAAGTTGGGTGACAAAATATTGTGATTTTGATTATAGCTCTGAAATTTGGGGTGAAATAAAAATACTTGTTGAAGGTGATGACACTGGGGGGCGAGGGCCTGTAAAAAACAAATGCCTTGTCACCTCAGAGGGTTTGGTTATTGCAGGGGCATCAACGGAACAAGGACGGTGGAAAGCTTTTTTTGACTTGTCATCAGATGGAGGAAACACTTGGGAAAAAACGGAATATGTGGTTGCTAAAACTGAGAATGGAAAAGATGTGGAAATGATACAACCCACTTTGTGGCAAGACAAAGCTGGATCGATTCATGCTATGTTCCGAACCAAGAACAAGTTTATTTACAGAAGTGATTCTGATGACGGTGGACATAGCTGGAGTGAAGCCTATCCTACAAGCCTTCCCAACAACAACAGCGGCATAGATTGCGTGACAACTGACAACGGTTGGCTGTGGTTGGCCTATAATCCCATTGCTGACGGAAGAAGAAACCGACTTATCCTTTCTTTATCCAAAGACAATGGAGTTCATTGGGAAGATGTCGTGACTTTGGAAGAGTCACTTAACCCTTTCGCCGAGTTTTCCTATCCAGCTATTATTGCCGACGGGAATGACATTATTGTGACTTATACTTACAAAAGAGAGGTGATTAAGTATGCGGTTATGCATATAGATGAAGATGGTTATTAAACAGCGCGGCGAAGCATCGTTAAAGATACTTCGCCACGTGTAAGGACTCTGCGAGCCCGTTTTCATTACAAGGCTACCAAATATTTGTATTGTTTTTAGCCATATCATACAATATTCTGCCGCATTGTAACGACACGGTGCCTTCTCCTGCTTCAGTGAATTTGATGTTTTGGCCGTCATACGAATAGAAAATGCTGTTTTTCCCATTGGTTTTTCCACCACCATTATTTCCATCTTCGTTAAATTTTGTTTTTTTATAGAAACCTAAGAAGTTGTCACAATAGAAGCTGCCGTCAGAGAAAAACTCCAGAGTTCCTGTTTCGATTCTTCCGTTTTTGTAGATGGTTTCACTTATCCATTTTGTACCTGCCAAAGTTGTTTCATTAGTCTTTTTGGTACACCAAACTTTATAGGTAGTCTCGTCGTAAGTAAACTCAATTACATCGCCGTCGTAACTGTAGGAGCCTGCGGTTTCATACGAATTGGAGCCGCCGTAATAATTGAATTCCGTTATGGAAACAGTGAACCTTTGTGATGAGAAGTTAATCAATGCCGTTAGTTTCTGCCCTTGGTCATAACGCCAGGTGGAACCCATCAGAGATGTAGTGGTGGGGGTGACGGGATTGTCATCGTCGTCATCATCGTGACTTTTGCAGCCCAAAGTTGCCATACACAATGCGCTGAGCATAATGCAAATGAATAGTCTTGATTTTTTCATAATGATGAATTTTAAATGATCAGAATGGTCTTGCTGCCTGCTTGAAATGGTTACCAAATACTCGTGTTGTTTCTTGCCATCTCATACAACACTTTTCCGCATTTCAAATAGAAAGTGTCGCCGTCGCAAGAAGCCGTTATGGTGTTTCCATCATAAGAGTAGTTGCCTCTTTCCTCGTCATTATGACCGTCTTCGATAATGGTGAAAGTGTTTTCGTAGAGGTAAATGGTAAAAGAGTATATCCTTCCATTGTAATTCTCTTCATATTTCCAAACCGTTCCTTGCAAGGATAATGAAGTGTTGGCTTTTGTTAGGCAATATACTTTGTGGGTCTCTACTTCATCGTTAAAAGAGCAGGTAAAAGAATCGCCGTCATAGCTGTAGGTTCCTCTTTCGGTGTCGCCATCGTCGAAAGTCATGACGAAAGTCGTTTGGCTGAAGTCGATTATGGCAGTGTGGGAATTCTCCCCATAGGTCCAAGTCGTTCCCGAAAGGGATGTGACAGAGGTGTGGTTCGATGAATAATCGCCGTCATCGTCGTCATCATGCCTTGTGCAGCTCCATGATGCGAGGCACAACGCGCCAAGCATTAAGCAAATGATAAATCTTGATTTTTTCATAGTATTGAATTTTAAATGATTATGGATTATTTTTTGTTGTTTGGTCATTTTGCAAGATACTAGTTGGCAGGACGAACGAGACGGACGGAAAGTCCTAAGCAATGACCGGAAGAGTCATTTGAAAAATTTGTTCTGTAAAAACTCAAGCTGTGTGCAAAACTACTATTATTAGTTGAGGCAGACCAATATCCTCCGTATCCCATATATTGGTTTGGAGGAGTATAATTAGCTCCGTGTCGTATGCCAGCGGCAGGAAGAAAGACTGCTCCATGAGCTTGGAAAATGTTTTCCCATGTGGATAAGTCTATTACATTATTGCTAAAGTAGAGATGGCTATTATTTGTTTTGTCCAAATTATAATAATAAGCATTCCAATTGTCGGGAAGAAGTATCAAGCCGTTTACCCTATTCACCCGAGCTGTCGCAAAACGTATATTTGAGTTAGTGTTGCGAATGTATAATAAATATCCCCATTCTTCATAAGTCAGTGTGCGCCAAAGATTAGCCGTGTTACCGCCATTGATTATAGGATTGCTGCCCCAGTCAGCTTGACCAGTTTGGTCGTACAAGTTGTATGTAACACTGCCATATGCATAATAGTCCTGAACATTGGTGCTTGTACTCCAAGGTTGGTAGCATACGGCACCGTGATAGTGTCCACTCGTACCCCAACCGAAAAGATCTATCCAACCATTGTAAGTAGAAGAAACGTTTTTATTGTCTTCGCCAACAATAGTCCACTGATTTTCGGCAAAGCGCCATTTTTTGGTGGAAGCCTGATATTGCAAATTGCCTTGTGAGAAGTATACCTGTTCTGTAGCACTTATGGAAAATAGTCCATCTATAGCTCCTTCAGGCGCATTGCCGTTTCCACCACCCGTAAATGTTGTGAACATCTTTTGTTCTCCATAAACCGTACCAGCATTATTAGTAGCATATGCCCTTACATAATAAGTTGTATTTGGGGTTAATCCAGTAATGTTGCTGGTAAAGTTGCCTGTACCCGTGCCATTGCTGGTGTGGTTGTCGTTTACTGTGGGATTGGAGTTTGTGCTCCAGCATACACCACGTGCAGTTACCGTGCCGTTGCCTGTAATGGTTACATTGCCACCGCACACAGCTGTGGTTTGGGTAATGTCCGTCACGTTATTGGTTGTCACCTCTATGTGATTGTCGTTATTGTTTTGGGTAGAATGGACGAGGCGGACGGAAAGGCCAGCAGAGCGATCAAAATCAGCAATACCTTTGCATTTGTGCAGACCGCCTTCGAGGAATAGTACACCGCGTGCTGCATATGGATTTCCAGAAGCCAACCAATAATAGCCACAGCAAGGAATGCTGAAATCCGAGACCCCTTTAAACCCATAAACAGGTAAAACCAAGCTCTCAGAGCGCCAGCCAGCAGCAGGCAAGAAAACTGCACCCGCGTTTTCCAATGTTGTCCATTGTGATGCAGAGATGGTGTTGTCATCGAAATATGCCTCGGAGGTGTCTGTGTTCGTGTTGTTCAGACTATATGTGCTAGCATTCCAATCATCGGGCAACAGAATTATCCCTCCCACATCATTCACTTTCGCTTTTGCAAATCGGATGCCAGATGGAGTGGTGCGCATTTCAAAGAGGTATTTCCATTCTTCATGGGTTAGCGTTCGCCAATAGTTTTTGCGGTTGCCGCCATTGGAGATGGCGTTGTACACGCCCCAGTCGTAGTTTGTGCCTGCAATGTTGTTTTCTCCATTGCCATAATCAATGTTTGAAGTACTTGTCATATATGGATTTTTGCCATTGTAGCCGCTCGTGCCCCAGCCGAAAAGGTCAATCCATCCATTGTAGGTTGGAGAAATTTCGCTGTTGTCGCTACCACTAACAGTACCACCAATATTTTCCCAAATAATAGATACCCCATCTACTTCACCGACAAAAGAAGACTTTTGACTTCCCACGTAATCCCACTGATGCTCGGCAAATCTCCAAGTGTTGGTTGAAGCCCGATATTGTAAGTTTCCTTGCGAAAACTGTACTTGTTGGTCTTGGCTTACGGAAAACAATCCTGGAAGTCTGCCGTCGATAATTGTGGGGTTCCAGATGCCTCCGCCTCCGCCATTGCCACCGTCATCGTCGTCATCATCGTGTTTGTTGCAACTAAAGGTGACGGTGGCCAAAGCGAGCATAATGATCCATAGGAATTTTGGCGCTTTCTTGAACATAACAGTTTGATTTATTGGATTCTCGTCACTTCAATCTCCACACGACGGTTGCGGGCGCGTCCTGCCTCGGTTGCGTTGGTGTCGATAGGATAGCGCAAACCATAGCCGTAACACGTCATGCGATGTGCTTCGATTCCGTGCCTGATCAAATAGTCGGCAACAGACTGGGCGCGTTTTTCGGAAAGCGTTTGGTTGGTTTCCTCCGTGCCGATGTTGTCGGTGTGCCCGTTGATGGTGATTCTCATTCTTGGGTAGGCCTTCATCATGCCGACTACATTGTCAAGATATCGCTCTGACGAGCGCAACAGCTTGGCAGAACCGAATTGGAACTTCATGTCGAACACACAGATGCGCTTGTCGCTGACATCGAACCCTTGCTTAACGAAGGAATACATTTCCTCAAAAGAGTAGCAGTCCTTGATTTCATACTCAAATGTTTCGGGCTCAGGTTCAGGCTCAGAAAAGATTTCCACAACGGCAGGTTTCGGAGCGGGTTTGGGAATCAGGCGGAAGTTGCTCAATGGCAGGCTGAGGGTCACGGCACCTTCGATGCCACGGTTGAAACGTGAACTCTCGGGTGTGTAGGTGTAGGGCAACATATAATCCAGCACATTGGCGTCTCCATCAAGTTCGTCATCGGAAAACGTGTCAAGTAGGCCAAGACTATAGCCTGCTTCGGCGGCAATCGAAAAATGGAAATTGTCGATTCTAATAGGGATTTCAAATCCTATGCCGCCCATCACGCTGAAATCGTATGGCCTGATGTTGCCTTCGGCAAGGTCGGTGGTGATTTTCCCTGTTGGAAACATATCTATTGGGAGTCTGTCTGACTTAAAAGTGATTTCTCCTTCACGGACAATGCACAATTCGGGAGCCACAAACAGATAGGGGTTCACGGCAGAATGGGGAGCCAACGAAATAATCAACGGAAGGCGCAAGTCCACATATTTGGCATCTAATTTGTAACTGATGTCCTCATATTTCAAAAAGGTGCCGCGCCCGATGAAATCCACTTCAGGACGGATGGCGAAATGGCTGCTAACACGACTTGTCATAAAAAAGCCGAAGCCGTTCTGCCAGAAATCCTTGTGGTTATATATGTTATACATCTTGTGCGTATAGTTCATATCGGCATAGTTCATACAGTAGCGAAAGCCGATTTCGTTCTTGTCGATGAAACGCTGAGCTTCTACTTTCAAGGAAAGTAAAAGGCACAGCAAGGCAAGTGTTATGGGGAGTTTTGTCCTGTTCATGGTCATTCAAATCTGATTGAGAAATTACGTTCTGCCCTGACGGCTTGGTCTTGCGAAAGCACGGTCACTTTCAGGCTGTGGTATTGTCCATCCTTCAGCGATTCGGGAACGGTGAAATAGATGGAGTAGGAGTGCTGCATGGCACCCGTCACAGGAAGGTCGTTGAGTGATACGCCTGTGAAACTGGAGCTTGCATAGAGAATGGTTCCGCCGGTGTATTCCGACATCAGCCAAGGTTTTTCATTGTAACCTGTCGAGTTGGAGAAACTCGTGGAGCCGCTGTAAACGGTGTGAACCGTGCCTTGCTGGGGTGTCCAGTTTCCATTGGTAGGATTCAGATATTCAACCGACCAAGCAGTTGCATAATTGGGCTGGTTCGGCTCGTCAGTGAAATTGACGTAGATTCTGTTGGCTCCTGTGCGGAAGGTGAAATAGTCATTGGCGAAGCGCAGAGCCATTACCCCACATTCACCGCCAACCTGGCCATAATTATTTGCATAATTTTGTAAACTAGATGCATTCGCTCCTCCGAAATGTTGGGTTCTTTGCGTTCCAGTGCCATAATTCAAGAAATTGCTTAAACCGGATTGACTGGTAAAGTCAATGCCACCGTTTATGTTGCCATATACGGAGTATCCCACGCATCCAAATTGGATGTCTATACCTGAATTGGTCAGACTATTGGCCCAATTCACAATATCCCGTGCCACAGCATCTGACTCCTCGTCCATACTTCCCGAATTGTCCACCAGGAAAACAAGGTCGAATTTCCTTGAAACGGTGCCATCTTCAGAGTGGTTCTTGACCAAGATTCCTTTGGGAATGCCGTCGAGCGAGAGCCAAGTGTTTTGTTCTGAGAGGCCAGTCCCGTATAGTTCCAGCCATTCGTGTGTATTGGGGTTCATAATGCCCGTCATGTCGAGGCGATAGACAAACAGTCCATCTTCTTCCTCTTCTTCCTCAAACTGGTAGTTGGGGATGATGGCGTTAGGGTTGTAAATCAAAGGATTTTCTGTGGCCGAATAGTCGTTTGGTATGTCCTTTAGCGTCTTAGGAGTGGGGAGGAGTATGGTGTCCTCATCGTCTTTCAGGCAGCTGCTCATGCACGAAAGAAGCAGTGCGGCGGCAAGTGCCATAATGGAGTGTTTGTATTGGTGTTTCATTTTTCTTTGATTGATTTGTTATTAATGGAAAGGCCGCAAAGAATGGTATGCGGCCTTTCTTTTTTAATTTTGTAAAGATGGGGCTGTTAGAGTTTGAAACCGACGCGCAGCATAACCATAGTAGGAGTGATACGTTTAAAAGAGTCATTATCGTGGTTGGTATCTCCGGGTTTTCTTTTTGTTGTCCATTCATATTTTACTTTTGCAGAACCGAGGTTGTAATAGTCTATTCCTATGGTAATACGTCTGCTGAGTTCGATGCCAGCTCCGACTTGGTAGGCCAAAGATATTTTTGGGTCGTATTCTATTGTAGAAGTTGTTTTTTGATTCGTGGTTTCTACATAACTATAATAATTTGTTATTATGCGTAAGTTGGGACCCAAGCCTGCTTCGGCAAACAATCCGAACTTGTTGTTGAAATTGTAAGTGTAGTTTACGCCTGCCATTACTGGGATATTGATGTATTTTGGGGAGCTGAGGGCGAAGTCTTTATATGCGTCTTCACCGTCATCAATCCTATCTGAGAAATACTCACGCAGGTCGGAGTTAAGGCCGTTGTATATTCCATCTAATGTAATCATAGCTCTCAAACCGTTAACACCGGTTGCGATATTGAACTTCAGACCAACATTAAAGCCTATACCAGCTCCGCCTTCTGTGTCATCATCAAGAAGGCCCCAGTCAATGTCATAAATTTGGCCATCGCGATAATCTATGTCACCATCTGCGAAATTGCCTGAGGGGATGGCTCCGCTCAGATTGAGGTAAATGTTTGTTTGTGCAAACAATTGGCTGCCGGCAAACATCAAAATGGCAGCAATGATTAAAGTACTTAATTTCTTCATTTTTTCTAAGGTTTAATTATAAATTCTGTAATAATCTCATTATATGTCGTCGGTTCCGCAAAGCCTTGAAGAGGCTTCAGAAGAACGATGCTGCAAATTTACAATAATTTTGGACTTCTAAGACAATTCTTACGAAAAAACGGCTCTTTCCTATTTAATACTACGAAAAATGTGTTTAAACGTTATGAAATCTTCGTAAAATGACACGTCTTTTCCTTACGTTTTCGAAGATTGATTTTGCAAAATTCTTTCCACGTTTTTCACGGTTTCGCCAAAATTTTGTTACCTTTGCGCAAATTATCAAAATGGAATGGACAATGAAGAAATTTGCAGTAGTTTTAGCAGGCTGCGGTCGCAAGGACGGCAGCGAAATCAACGAAGCCATCACGCTTTTGCTTTCCCTTGAGCAACATCATTGTGAATACCAATGCTTTGCTCCCAACCGTCCTCAGACTGAGGTCATTGACCACTTGACGGAGAAGAAGGTTAAAGAGGAGCGCAACATTTTGTCCGAGGCTGCTCGATTGGCACGTAGCCAAGTCAAACCTATAGAAGATTATAAAGCAGAGGATTATGACGGACTGCTTTTTAGCGGTGGCTATGGCGTAGCCAAAAACCTGTGCAACTATGCCTATAAAGGTGCCAATATGGAGGTGCAGCCTGATGTGGCTCGTGCCATATTAGAGACACATAAGGCTGGCAAGCCTCTTGGTGGTATGTGCATCGCCCCCGTGATGTTTGCTAAACTATTGCCTGGCGTTTGTGTCACATTGGGCAATGAAGGCACCCCTGATGCCGACAATATCCGGGAAATGGGTGCTTTCCATGTGCAAACAGAGCATGGAGATGTTTGTGCCGACAACGAGTTGCTGGTCTTCACCACCCCTGCCTATATGCTTGACGCGACGTTGAAAGATGTCTATGATGGTGCCTACAATCTGGTAGAATCGATTGTCGACACTCTCAACGGAAAGCGTGATTGATTAGATTTTGCCTCCGTATGCCAAATCTCCTGCATCGCCGAGACCAGGAACGATGTATTTGTGCTCGTTCAAGATGGGGTCGATGGCGGCACACCACAGCGTTACATTGTCCAAAGGACGGAAAAGTTTCATCAGATTGTCGATCCCGTCTTGAGCAGCGATTACGCAGCATAGATGCAATTGCTTTGGTATGCCTTTGGTGCAGAGGGCTTGGTAGGCTAATTCAAGGCTGCCGCCTGTAGCCAACATTGGGTCGGCAATGATTAGCGTCTTGTCTGTCAGGTCGGGGGCGGCTAAATATTCCACCTTGATACCTACGTTTTCGCGTTTTTCATCTAAATAATAGCGATAAGCCGAAACGAATGCGTTCCCCGCATTGTCGAAGATGTCTAAGAAACCTTGATGGAAGGGCAAACCTGCGCGAAACACAGTGGCTAGCACTATGCTGTCGTCAGGAGTGTTGGCTTTGGCCACGGCCAAGGGCGTCTGTAAGGTCTTCTCAGAATAGTGTAACGTTTTGCTCACTTCGTAAGCCATCATTTGGCCGATGCGTTGCAGGTTGTGGCGGAAAGTGTTGCGGTCGCCCTGGATTTTAATGTCCCTCAACTCAGCTACATATTGATTGATGATGCTGTTGCTTTCTGCAAAATTGATGATTTTCATGGCTTGAAAGATTTGAGCAAAGGTAGAAAAAAAATGAGGACGGCTTTTTGACCGTCCTCGTTTTTATTGTTTTTTGTCTTATCTGCGTCCGCTACTTGAACCATTGCGGCTGCTGTTTGAGCTACTTGAACTTCTTGTTGAGCCATTGCTGCTTCTGTTGCTTGAAGAGCTAGTGCCGTTGCTGCGGGTGCTGCTGTTTGAACTATTCACACGGCTGTTAGAGTTTCCGCTGCTGCGACTGTTGCTACTGGAGTTGTTCACTCTGCCACTGGAGCTTCCGTTGGTACCACTGGGGCGGCTATTGCTGTTTGTGCCGCTCACCCGACCGCTGTTGCTGTTCGGTCGTGTGCTGGTGCTGCTTCCGGTGCGTCCACTTGTGCTACCGCTATTGGTGCGACCATTGTCGCTGTTGATTCTCGGGCGTTCGTTGCTGCTGCCGTTGTTCGGGGCGACGGAGCTACCGTTATTGTTGCTGCCCGAGCCCGAGCTCATACTACCTCCGTTGGGTTTGGGTCTGACTGTGGCGCTGGGTGCTGGCTCATTGCCGTTGGGTTTTGGATCAGGCTTGTCGTTCCAGTTGTTGTGTGTGGCCGGATAGCCTCCGTTACTGTGGTGGTAACCGTAAGTGTGGTGCATCGGGTCCATCGGGGGCGGCATTCCAGGACCATAGCCGGGAGGTGGCATCGGCGGGCGGAAGCCGTCATAGTAGTAGCGGTAGGTGCCGGGACGGTGATAGTAGCGTACACGCGGTCCGATGGTGATAACTACCCAAGGTTCGGTGCGGGGACCATGCCAGCAGAAGCGGATAGGCTCAAAGTACTCGAAGGTGGTGAAGCTGTAAAGCTCTCGACCTATCGTGTAGTAAGGCATGATCGTGTAGGTGAAGTGACGGTCGATGCGATAGGAAGGAATCTCGACGGCAATTCTCTTAATGCGGCCGGGACGTACCTTAACGTACTCCTCAGCATAGCTGTAACCGTCGTCAGGATCGAGGTAGATACAGATGTCCCCTCTGTAGGTGTAGTCGCCTATATTCTCCACGTCGTAGTAGACCGTGATAGAGTTGTAGTTGTACACCATCACGGGCTGTGAGACCAAGGCGAGTTCGGGAGGAAATCCGTTTGCTTTTGCTGCGATGGCTCCTGTCACTAACAGGAGGGTCATCAGAATGTTCTTGGCTTTCATAGTTGTGATTTTTATGAGGGTTTGACTTCTGTTTTGTGTTCAATCAACTATGCTACCAAAACCGTGCCAAAATTCTTGTAGAGCTGTCACACCGTGGCAGCCGCTGTATCATTTTGCAACAGCGGCTGCAGTAATACGACAGCCCTACGAGGTGGAATTTTTTATTCTTCAACTTCAAACACCCTATGGGTATTCCCATAATCAATTTCGGGATGGCTGGCCAGATATTCCAGCATCAGTTCATTGGAACTTCGGAAGGTAGTGCGTCCCTCGTCTACGTGTTCATAATCAAACACGCTCGACATATAGCTGTTCATCACAATATTGTATTTGGCGTCCAGATCCATAGGCTTGCCGTTTTCTAATGTTACCTCGATGTCTTTCATCTCGCCTTCGTCGCTCACCTTATATTTATATGAGCAGCCTGAACAGTAAATAGGGCCTCCGTCAGTAGTGAAGCACGATTTCATCAGGTTGATGATTTCCTGTCCACTGAGCGTGAAACTGATGATTTCGTTATCGAAGGGGTCGAGGGCGAAGATGTCTTTCAAGGTCACGGGGCGAGCTGAAAGGGTGTCAAAACGCACACCTCCAGGGTTTTGGAAACCCATATCGGCACCAGTGGTGTAACGGCAAGCATCCGTCATCAGGCAGCCCAAAGACTCAGTGTTTTCAATGGGTGTCATATTGGTGGTGACCACGGTGCGGAAATAGTCGTTGCTGTTGTATCGGTCGACTATGGCTTGTACTTTTGCATTGCGTTTAGGGAAGTCTTTGATGGAGAGAAGCTGCATATCCTTATCAACCAATACGCCATTTTGGAATGTGAAAGTGCTAAGGGTTATGAACTTGACTTTGGCCTCAGCTTGGGTAATCATCACATTGTTGACCAGTTGTTTCTCCGCAACGCGAGTATGGCTGTGTCCACCGAAAATGGCATCGAGTTCGGGAAACTGGGCGGCGATTTCTCGGTCTTCCTCATAACCGCAGTGGGAGAGGAGGAAGATGGCATTGCAGTCATGGAGTTCGTCAATGTTCTGTTGAAGCACTTCATTGAGGGGAACGAAATGTGAACCGTTGGCATTTTTTGGATGGAAGTCGGGCAGGCCGTTTTCGCCAAGTTGTATACCACCAATGACGCCGATTTTCAAGCCGTTGCGTTCGAAGACCTTAAAGGGATACACATTGGGCATCTTAAGTGTATCATCGAACGTGACATTGGCGCACACGAAAGGAAAATTGGCCCAGCCCAATACGTTGCGTAGGGCGAGAGGACCACCATCCCACTCATGGTTGCCGAAAGTCGACAAATCAAAACCGACGGTGTTCATCAGTTCATACATAGGCTTGGCTGGCTCTGTATAGCGGTCGTTGATGGGATTGCCTGAGCGGTTGTCACCAGCACCAAACACCAATAAACCTGGATGAGCAATGCGCAGGCTATCGATGAGTGCGGCCATTTGTGGGAAGTTGTCGATGTTAGCGTGCATATCGTTGGTGGAAACGATGTAGATTTTCTGTTCCTTAGGGCTGCAAGTGGAAAGGAAAAGGATGATAAGGCAGGACATCAACAATAGTTGGCCAATTTTTTTCATAATTATCAGAATTTGACGTAGATTTTTGAATTGGCACGTAGCGAGCCATCAAGTTCGATGACATTCCCATAAGCATCTCTCACATCAATGCCATTGAGGTTAAGAGGCAGGTCGTTTGCACGGCAGTAGGCCAGCACTACGGATTTTACCTTTGCGCCATAATATGTACGCACTTCAGTGTCGTTAACGAAAGCTTTCATAATATGAAGATTAGAATTTTATGATTAATCGAGCAAAATTACATTTTTTTTGAAAAACAGACCTATTTTTCAAATTTTCCGTTACTTTTGCAGCAATTATAACTTTAAATCTTAGAATCATGAAATTAGAAGGACGCAGAGAAAGTACCAATGTGGAAGACCGCAGAGGGAAGAAAACCGTGGCTGCGGCGGGGGGTATCGGAATCGGAGGTATCCTTATTTATTTATTAATTAGCTTCTTGGGCGGTGATCCGAGTCAAGTTATGGAAAATCTGCCTCAAGGCAATACTACTGAAGTGGTCGAACAAGACTACAGCGAAGTCGATGTGGAACTGATGACGTTCTGCAAGCGCATTCTTGCTGGTACGGAAGACGTTTGGGATCGTGAGTTCAAGAAAATGGGCCGCACTTACCAACCGCCTAAGATGGTCATTTTCAGTGATGCCGTCAACTCAGGCTGTGGAAATGCTACCTCAGCCAGTGGGCCGTTCTATTGTTCGGCAGACGAAACCGTCTATCTTGACCTTGAGTTCTTCAAGAGTATGAAGAAACAGATTGGTGCTGACGGCGATTTTGCCTATGCTTATGTTATTGCCCACGAGGTGGGTCATCACGTGCAAAACCAACTGGGCATCTTGGGTCAAGCGCATCAACAAATGGCGCAATATGGCCGCAACACAAAACAGTCGAACGAAGTAAGTGTGCGCCTTGAGTTGCAAGCTGACTTCTTCGCTGGTGTTTGGGCTTACAACGACAACAAGTTGTTCGGCTCTCTTGAAGATGGCGATATTGAGGAAGCCCTTAATGCTGCAGCCAAGATTGGAGACGACTACTTGCAGAAACAAGCCTATGGCCGCACTATGCCTGAGACTTTTAACCATGGAACATCGGCCCAACGTTCGCGTTGGCTGAAGAAAGGCCTCACGACAGGTGATGTCAGCCAAGGTGATACCTTCTCGCCAGCATATAGCCAGCTGTAAGATAAAACCAAGGACAATAAAATCGACCGACTATGTCATTCCTGTATGGAATCGGGGTCGGTCGATTTTGTTATTAAGCTTTCTTTTTTCTTTTTTCAAATCGCCAAATCTGCCAACTATTGAACAAGTTTTGGAAAACGGAATAGAAGGCCAAAAACACCGATGCCAGAGGAAGTAGATAGTGGTTGGCCATCCAAATACCCATAGCTGAGTTTTTCTGTCCGAGCAATTGCCCACCTGCAATGGTGTCGCCGTATTTGTGCCCAATCCATTTGCCCAAACCGAATTGGGTGATGCAGAATAGCAAAGCCGAGATGCCTAGCCAAAGAATGCTGTTCCAATTCCCCTTGCCGTTGAGGAAAATGAAATGAATAGTTTGGCCTAAGGTCAGGAATAGCGCGACAGCCCAAAGATAAAAGGCCAAGCCTTTGTAGCGGCTCAAAAAACTATTGGCTTTGGGAAGACAGAGTTGTAAGGCTAAGGCAATGAAAAACGGTAGTCCGATAACCATACCAATGCGCCTCAAAATGTGTAGGAAGGATTCAAAAAACGGCATATCTTGATTCACGCCAATGAATGAAAAATAAATCGGCGCCACCAGAGAGATGACCAGGTTGCCGATGATAGAGTAGGAGGTCACTGTGTTGCGGTCGGCACCCAGCATGGTGCTTACTACCGCTACTGAGGCAGCTACGGGACATAGGACCCCTATGAGTACGCCTTCAGCAATAATTTCATTGACATTCAAGAGTTTTAACAAAACATAGCCACCCAGACTAATTACTACTTGAAAAAGGATAATCCAAGTGAACATCGGCTTGAAACGCAGTTTTTTGATGTCAACTGCCGAGAAGGTTAGGAGCAAGATGGTGAAGATGATGTAAGGCACCACCACGCTGAAAGCTGCACAGTAGTCGTGTAGCAACAAACCTAATACAATGGCGATAGGCAGGACATAACTTTTTATTTTTTGCATCTAAATCCAATTTGGGCTGCAAAATTGCGAAAAAACTCCGTACCTTTGTCGCACTAATTCCATTTCATTATGAGGAAACACATTTTGTTCTTTGCAGCACTCGCATTGATGGTTGGAGGAGGGTGCTATCGCGATATACATCGGGGGGAAAACAATAATCAAGGAAATACTATGAATACGACTATGGATGATCTGCTGACGCGTCGAAGCATCCGCAGCTACACCGACGAAGTGCCTCCACGTGAGGTCATTGAAGAAATCTGCAACGCGGGTACTTATGCCCCCACAGGTATGAATCGCCAAGCTCCTATCATCGTTGCCGTCACCAACCGTGAGGTGCGCGATGAAATGAGCCGTCTCAATGCAGCTGTGATGGGTTCCGACAGCGACCCGTTCTACGGTGCTCCCGTGGTGCTGGTGGTCTTGGCTGATAGCACTGCTGCTATGACTTGGAAGGAAGACGGTTCGCTCGTTATGGGCAATCTGCTTAATGCGGCTCATGCCAAAGGCTTAGGCTCCTGCTGGATTCACCGTGCAAAGGAGGTCTTTGAAACCGAAGAAGGCAAAGCTATCCTTGCTGGACTGGGCATCGATACGACCAAGTATGTCGGCATTGGCAACTGCATCCTCGGCTATGTGAAGGGTGACTATCCTGAAGCCCGTCCACGCAAGGAGAATTATGTCTACTGGGTTGAATAAGTCCACATTGATTGGACATCTTGCGTGTTTCGCAGCCTATTGTATCTTTGGGTTCAACATTGTCTGCTGTAAGAACATTTCCAACGCTCACGTGTTGACACCTATGGATTTGTTTTGCCTGAGAGCGACAGGGGCTACCATCTTGTTTTGGCTCTTGTCGCTTTTTATGCCTAAGGAAAAAGTGCCAGTAAAAGACTTGTTGCAAATCTTTGTGGCCTCTATGCTTGGCCTTTTCCTCACGCAGATGAGTTTCTTGAAGGCCATTACTATGACCACCTCCATTGATTTGAGCATCACCAACACTTGTACGCCTATCATGACTATGTTTGTTGCTGCTGTTGCTTTGAAAGAGCCTATCACAGGCAAGAAAATCAGTGGCGTTTTGGTGAGTTTAGTAGGTGTCCTCATTTTGATTTTCAACTCAGTTGGCTTAGGTGGCGGAGCCTCTGAGACTAAACCTTTGGGTATCGTTCTTACCATACTCAATGGTTTGACTTTTGCTTTATACCTCGGGATCTTTCGCCCTTTGATTTTGAAATACAACGTGGTCACATTCATGAAATGGATGTTTTTGTTTTCTATGATAGTGGCTTTGCCTTTCAATGCGCGGCATTTTTTTCAACTGCCCTTTGGTCAGATGGATACAAAAGTGTTATGGCAAGTGGCTTATGTGGTGGTCTTTGCCACTTTTGTAGCCTATTTTTTGATTCCTGTCGGGCAAAAGAGATTGCGCCCTACTTTGGTCAGTATGTATAATTATGTGCAACCGATTGTCGCAACAATTATTAGCATTATCATCGGTTTGGACCATATTACCTGGAAGAAACTGGTAGCAATGGTGCTGGTCTTTGCGGGCGTTTGGATCGTCAACCAAAGCCGGGCTGCAACCCAATAATTGGATTAATGCTGCACCAATACAAAACCGGCCGTCTATGTCATTCTCTTGAGAATCAATAGACGGTCGGTTTCGTGGTTATGAAATCAGGATTATTCCTTCACAAACCTTCTGGTTTCCGACACCATATCATTCATTATGCGGATGAAATAGATGCCGCTTTGCATATCGGCAGTGGTGATTTCCACTTTGTTGGAGCAGCCTTTCTGGCTGTAGACCAATGCACCTATGAGGTTGTAAATTTCCACGGTGCCAATGGCCTCTTCGGCTTCGACAGTCAACTTGTCGTTGACGGGGTTGGGATAGAGGACAAGGGTGTGGTGGCCTTGTTCGCCAAGGCCTTCGGTATACATAAGGTTGGCCACAAAGTTACGACTGGCTGTAGCGATAAAGGTGAAGGTCTTGTCTTCAGCCACAACATTGCCGTTTTCAGTCCAGTTTTGGAAAGCCCAGTCTTCGTTGGTTTCCACGGAGATGGTCACTTCGTCGCCATAATTGTAGATGCCGCTTCCTGTGACGATGCCGCCTTCTGCAGGTTCGACGCTGGTTGTGATTTCAAAGGTCTGAATGGCAAAGTTGGCCGTCAAGTTTCTGCCATTGTTGACAATGAAACTATAACTGGCATCGTTCGAGACTACACTGCCGTTTTCTTTCCAGTTGACAAACTCATATCCTTGTGCAGGTGTGGCGGTCACAGTGCAGGTTTCTCCATAATGATAGATGCCGTTGCCACTGGTGGTGCCACCGATAGACGGATTGGATGTGGTGGCAATATAATAGCTTTGGCCTTCGAACTGAGCCACCAATGTGCGGTTGCCTGTGACGGTGAAGGTATAATTGGCATTGGTAGAGACTTGTGCGCCGTTTTCGGTCCATTTCACAAAATTATAGCCTGTAGCTGGTGTGGCACTAACGGTGCAGCTTTGACCTTGTTGATAGGTGCCACCACCCGAGACAGTGCCTCCATCGGTTGGGTTGGCTGATACGCTTATGTTATAGTTTTGAGGTTGTGCTTGGAACTGGGCTACTAGAGTGCGGTTGCCTGTGACGGTGAAGGTGTAATTGGCATTGGTCGAAACTTGTGTGCCGTTCTCCGTCCATCTCAAGAAAGTGTAGCCTGAAGCAGGCGTAGCACTCACGGTACAGCTTTGTCCTTGCTGGTAGGTTCCTCCGCCAGTGACGGTGCCACCGTTAGCAGGATTGGCCGAAACGGTGATGGTGTAACTTTGTGTCTGGGCTTGGAAATTGGCTACCAAAGTGCGGTTACCAGTCACCGTGAAGGTATAGTTGGCTTGGGTGGAGACCACGCTGCCGTTCTCTGTCCAGTTGGTGAAGGTGAAACCACTGTTGGCCGTAGCACTCACAGTACAGGATTGGCCTTGATTGTATGAGCCGCCACCAGTGACAATACCACCATTGCTCGGATTGGCCGAAACATTAATGGTGTAAGTGGTGCCACCACCGCCAACAGTAATGTCTTGGATGTAAGGTTGACGTTGCGGCTTAGTGACCACAATATGCACTTGTCCCGAACCAATGCCACTCAACGGCACGTTCACCGAACCGGAAGCGGGTACCAAAGCAGCTCCTTTCAGGATATTATTTTGCGAGATGCCGACGTAAGAACCTGCTTGTGCACTCACCATAAATGAGGTAGCTCCGGCAGGGATGGTGGAACCGTGGCTGACAGTGTTGGGGGTTGGGTTCACGCGGTAAGGCATGATGGAACCATCACCAAGCACATGGTAAGCTTGCCAGTAATAGGTGGGATTGGAGCTGGTTTGATAGCCACCCGCGCTGGCATAACAAACAGCCAAGTTGCCGAGGAAGGTCATAGAAGAAACGGTATTGTATGTGTCATCCATCCAGATGCCGTCATAAACTCCAGTGGCGGTGTTTTCCAGTGTGGGTGTTTGGTTAAAGACGTTGGTGGCACCTACACCGAAGTAGTAATCCTCGTACCAATAGGTCACAGGGCAGGAACCGATATAGGAATAGGCGGCTTTGTTCTCGCCACGAAGCATAGCTTCACCGAAGCAGGGCTGGCTGTGGCCGAAGTTACCAGTCAGACAGCAGTTGCCCATAGCCAAGAAATATTTGTTTGTGTTGGTCAGTGCGTTGACGTTAGAAACCGAAAAATACGGGTCGGACCAGCTGGTCTCTTCACCGTGAGCCGTATAGTTGACGAAACCAACGCCTGTGTTCAGAGTGTTATAACAACCCATATATTGACCTTGTTGGAGGTATGCGTTCACCTGATTGAAGCCATGAGCAGTATTATAATAATAGGTGGTGGCATAGTTGATGGTGGGTCGACCAATACGTGCGTTCCAATAGCTGTCCCAACCAGCGATGAGGGTCACGTTGCTCAGGTAGCTCGGGTCGGGCATGGTGTATTGCTCATATTGCAGGATCTTGTTGACGATGGCGGTGACTTGGTTGGTGTTCTCTGCTGACATGCGGCTGTAGAACATATCCGGGAAATAGTCGTTATCAACGGAGCCATAATACAAGTCAGTCACTTTGCCTGTGGCATTACCACTGGTTCTTCCAGGGATTTGTCCCGTGTCGCCCACAAGGACAAGGAAGGTAGGCGTGGCACCTTGGCTGACGCCTGTATTGTAAAGGTTCTGCACATAGGACTGAATGGCGTTATAGTTACTACCAGCTTGTGCGGTAGTCACCACATTCACATCAAAGCCTTTTTGGATTTTCCAGTTGATCCAAGGTTGTAAGGCAGAGAGGTAATTTTCTGGTGTGATGACAATCATATGGACGGGATAGGCCATCAGGTCTGGGTGGTCGTCATACACATCCATAATTTGGCGGTGGTTGAACATTTGCTTGTAGACGATGTCGAAGTAAGGGCTGTAGGTGCTCAGCAACATACGTTCAGTCTCGGCGCGGTCGGCACCATCAAAGTTGATTTCCACTTCAATGTTGTTGAACACGCGCAAGGTGTTGGAGGCAGGGTTATAGCTCACGGGATTGATGACCAACGAGCCGATGCGGATACCACGCATGGTGCCTTGCACTTCGATTGTGGCTTCAGGCATCGTGGCGAGGCTGCGGGTTTGATAGGCTTCGGCATTGTACACGAACTCGACCTCATCAAGATTCTGGTCCTTGCGGACTGAAGGCTGATGGGGTAACAGGGTTTTGATGCCGTAGTCGGAGAGGCGGTAATCCGTAGTGGTGAAACTGATTACATTGACGCTGGGTGTGGCACCGAAAGGAACGGCCAACAATTGGTGTGAGGCGGGCAGTTCGGGAGTGCCAATTTCGCCAGAGGCGTAGGTGCCTTCAATGGCGATTTCTGAGAAAGTACCCCTTTCGGTGGGCACTTCGATGCTCTCGATGGAGCCATAGTTAAAGGTGGCACGCAACGAGGTAAAGTCACTATGCGTGATTTCGGCCGAAGAAATGCTGCGCAAGTCGATACGGCCATTCTGGGCAAAAGCGAACAAACCGCTTAAGGCCAGAATAAGGAATAAGGATAGTTTTTTCATTTTGAACATTTTAAATGATAATAATTGGGTGCAAAAATAATAAAAACAATCACAAGAAGTGTATTTGCGGAAATCCAAGCGTAAATTTTTTTGCGGGAAAAGAT
>JAEEGL010952411.1_pt1 | contig 30089 bp, 30 predicted proteins | sample 9134231 | NCBI WGS metagenome assembly JAEEGL01 (sample SAMN16246548, study PRJNA631951) | gut metagenome | biome: gut microbiome; feature: rumen; material: fiber-attached | host: Bos | place: Iran: Karaj | collected 2018-10 | reverse complement strand
TATACTAGATTGATCAATAGCTTGATAAGTATCACCATTCTTTATGAAATATTTATCACAACGTGAGCATGAATAATATTCAATATTACCAGGATTATCCATAGTAGCTTCTACTGCATCATGATGAACATAGTCATGTCCTAGTGCAGGAATATCTAAATCAGTAATTTCTTTCTTGTTTTCATCAAAGAACTTACCGCAGTCAGCACATGTATAATGAGCTTTTGTACCAGCAGATTCACAAGTTGCGAGAACTTCAGCAATTAATTCACCACAATTATGTTTACTAATGAATACTTCATCGCGTGTTTTTTCTACATAATTGTCACCATTTTTGACAAACAATTTGTCACAACGTGAGCATGAGTAATATTCAACATTACCAGGATTATCCATGGTTGCTTCTACTGCATCATGATGAACATAGTCATGTCCAAGTGCAGGAATAGTCAAATCTGTAATTTCGTTTTTATTTTCATCAAATAAAACATCACAATCTTTACATGTGAAATGAGCTTTTTTACCAGCATTTTCACAAGTAGCAGGGACTTCATTTACTAATTCTGAATAGCTATGTTGATGTTCTTTTTTACAACATGCCAAAGCAAAACAAGTAACTAATATTAATAAAATACTAATTATTTTTTTCAAGTTTTTTACCTCCACTAATTATATTATACATTATTTAATTAATCATGCAATCGCTTACAAGTAAAAAAAATGTAAATAAATAGTATAAAAAGCACTCCTATTGTAAAAAGCACTCCTATTGTAAAATAGGAATGCTTTCTGAATACTATATTTATTTAATATATAATGATTAATTGAACCAAGCCCAATGAGCTTTACCACTAGATTTAACTTTATATAAAGCTTCATCAGCTTTTAAGAATAGATCATCAAAGGTATCAGCATCAAATGGAGCTAATGCAAGACCAATACTTAAGGTAATGTTTGTTGGAAGAGATAATATATTTCCAATTTCCTTTACTTGCTCACTCAATTTGATTAATGAATCTTCTATTTCTTTCTTGTTATTGAATTCGATGAAGACTGCAAATTCATCACCACCGAATCTACTTACAATATTATTATCGTATCCGAAGACCTTTTCTAAGGCTCTCGCTACTTCAATTATTACTTTATCACCAACTGGATGGCCAAAGGTATCATTAAATGACTTGAAATAATCAATATCCATCATTAGGAAAGCATATTTCTTATTCTTATTCTTTAATGCTTCCACAATAGCGTTTTGGGCACTTATACGATTAATCAAAGCACTCAATTGATCTCTTTCAATCAATTTCATGAATTCAGTTCTCTTAATAACATCATCATTAATATTAATTACTTGACCTGTTATTTTAACAAGTTCGCCATTATTGTCTAAATTAGCATCCATTGTAATCTTATACCACTGTTTAGAACCAAAGAAATCAGCTTGAACTTCAATTTCTTCTTTTTCTGCCTTCTTCATCACTAATTTCTTATAAGCATCTAAGATTGGTTTTCGATATCCAGGTACAATTGATGCATCAGTCTTGATAAAATTGATACAATTATCAATAACTGCAGACTTGAAATCATTATTTATAAGAGTGAAGTATTTCAAAGAACCTTCTTCAATGTAATATTCATAATAAATTGAATTAGCATAAATAACTAATTGTTTTAAATAATTAGTATCTTTGACACGAAGCTCATCATGGCCAATTGATGAACTAATATCTAAAATAGATGCATAAATGTTGATTTTTTCGCCAACATTCATCATACCCAAAGCAACGCTCAAACATTTAACATCGCCATCCTTACCTTCTAAATAATGACGATATACATATGTTTTACCTTGATTGCATAAATCAATTAATTTATCTTTTCTTGCATCATCAAGTTCTTCAATCGCAATTCTTTCTTTGATATTTTGGTCAATTGTTGAATAAGATAAGCCTAATAAATAAATCAAATTATTACTTAAATAAATAGGGAAGATCTTATTTCCAACAAGTTCAAATACACCAATGGAAACAGGAAGATTATTCATCAATTCATTTAATACACGATTTCTATTAGCACTAACTTGTTTTTTAGCACTTGCTATATCATTTAGTGCCTTAGCTTGATGAATGTCCTTAGCATAGCCATAATAACGGATATGATTATCCTTACCAACAAGTTTATTTAAACCAAGGACATGATAATAATAATCACCATTGATATTTTTAAGTCTAAGTTCATTTTCTGCCTTACCATTCTTTTCTAGATTATCAAGTAGGTTTAATAATATTTTCTTATCTTCTGGATATACAATATCATCTCTTGTTCTTAAATCATCTAATGATTTAATATTATAAATATTATACATTGATAAAATATGAGAAATATGAGTATTATTGCCATCAATATTGATATGTGCTACACCCATTGCTTCTACTGCATGCTTATATATAGCTTCATTTTCTCTTGCTGTTTGTAGTTTCTTAACAAGTTCATTAAATGATTCACTTTCTAATTTTTCTTCATTTAGAATAGTATAGCCAAACATGAAAATAGTTTGGGAAATTCTAGTTACATTAAATAAGCCATAAGTGATTTTATCATTACGATAAATTCTTATTTTCGCATTATCCTTTTCAAAGTTTTGATCATTTACATAAACATTTTCCATGAACTTTTTCGCAAGTTCAAAATCTTCTTCATAAACATAATCATCAATCAATCTATCAACAAGTTTTCTAATGCCATTTCCCTTTGTGCCTTCTAAATTAGAACTTGGACTTCTTAAGATCATATATGTATCACTATCAACATCACATTCATAGATAGAATCATATACAGAACCGAATATAGACACAAATTTATTAATTTCGACCTCAGCAGCTTTCTTTGATTCACTTGAAACGTCAGAAATCAATAAATGCAGAATGTAATTACCATCAATTCCCATTATTCGATGAATACTCATATTTACAAGTAAATATGTTCCATCATCTAAATAGAATTTATCGATAAAGTTTTGGGATTTACCACTTTCCATTACACTTGATAAGACTTTTGCAAGTTTAACCTTATTATCTTTAGATGTAAATGGAAAAGGATTATTCGCAAAATAATTAGCCAAATCATAAATATTATTCTTCTTTACAAGATCTAAGAACTTACTATTCGCAAATAATAATTTAAAATTACCATCTTCTTTATATAATTGAACAAGCATATCAGGATAATCATCATATAAACGCTTCAAATATGATTTAATTGAATATTTTATATCATCTTTAGAATTCAATGATAATAAATCATTCAAATCAAATAAGCTAACTAAAGCATATGAGAAATAGAAAGTATCCTCACTTGTATATGCAGCTTTCAAATATAAAACAAGATAGATATAATCATTTATTTTTTCATCTTTAAAGCGGAAATATGTACGACAAGATTTTTTATTTTCTAAGAAATCTTCAATTGCGGCCATTAAGCCCACTTTGTCATCAGGATGAATGAAATTCAAGAAGCTCTTACTCATGAATTTTTCATAATCTTCTTCTTTCATATCATTATAAAACAAGTGAACATTATTAGTGTATAGAACACTATATTCTAAATTATTAGCTGTATTAAGTGCTTTAGACGCAAACACAATTCTAGCTGGAATTACTTCCGACATTGATTTATTACGAATATCAATGATATTATTCTTTTCATTTATTGTTGAACTTAAGAATAAAGAAATAGAAATTAATGCTTTATTATCACTTATCGATATTGCTAGCGCATTAATATCAAGGTTTAATGTTCTACCATCCTTATGATATGCACGGATTTTTGAAGCTTCGACCTTCTTAGATGCGATTGCATAGGCTATATCTTCTACGAATTTCTTCTTATCTTCTTCATATATTATTGAACAAAAATCTTTGTACTTTAAAGTAATATCATTGTCATTATAGCCAAGTAATGATAAGAATTCATCATTATAATTAACCAATTTCATTTCTTCATTAGAATATTCCAAGAAGATAAATGGTCCAAATAAGTTCAATGTTTTCTTAGTTATCTCATTATTATCATATAAGAAACGATATTTAGAGAATTCAAAACTACTATTGAAGCTCTTAAAATTCAAAGGTCTTGCTTCAAATTCAGAAATTGATAAAGGTTTAGAGAATAAATATCCTTGAATCAAATCACAGTTCAAGCTAGTTAAGAAATTAAGCTGTTCAGTAGTTTCAACACCTTCAGCAACAATACCCATGTTTAAATTCTTCGCCATATTCACAATTGAGCTTAAAATACTTGAAGATTTTTGTGATACTTCAAAATCCTCTAAGAATTTCATATCAATCTTTAAAATATCAAAATTTAAATCTTTTAACGCATTAAGTGAAGAATATGCTGCACCAAAATCATCCATTAGAACAGTAAAGCCTTTTTCTTGTAATTTTGATACTACTTCTCCTAAAGCATCTGGATTAGTAGCATAAGCACTTTCTGTTATTTCTAAATCTAGCATACTAGGTTCAATATCATATTTCTTAACTAAATTATATATTTTATCAATAAAATCACTACGATAAATATTAACACGAGAAATATTTACAGAAATATTGATTGGATCTAAATTACGTTCTTTTCTGCTCTTAATGTATTTACAAGCTTCTTCCCATACATAATAATCAAGCTCAGTGATAAAACCATTATCTTCAAAAATCTTAATGAATTTACTTGGATAAATCAAGCCTTTTTGAGGATGGTTCCATCTAACAAGGGCCTCAGCCTTAGTAATACATCTTTTTTCAATTGAATATATAGGTTGCAAATGTAAGACGAATTGATGCTCTTTCAATGCATTTTGCATTTGCGCAATAACTTCTTGTTCTTCAAGTAACATTGAATGGTCAATGTCATTGTAATAAGCAATACGATTAATGTAATTATGCTTATTAGCTTTTAAAGCTAAATCTGCTCTATCAAGTAATTGACTAGCAGGTACAGTCTTATCATTTACAACATAAACACCAGCACTAATAATGACCTTATGATGAAGATTCATATCGTCAAAACAATGATCTAAATGATATATTAACTTATTTTCATCAAAGTCACTTAATTTCATGAATAAAGCAAAGCGATCAGCCTCAATTCTTCCATATATTGCGTTTTCTTTAAATTCCTTATTTAAGAAAAACGCAAATCTCTTTAATATTAAATCACCAGTCTTATTACCTAAGATTTCATTAACAGCTTTAAATTTATCAAAATTATATGAAATAATCACAAATTCTTCATTAATATCAGATTCAATTTGTTTCTGAACAGCATCTAAAAAAGCATCACGATTATAAATATTTGTAAGTATATCATAATTAGCACGATATTTAAGCTTATAATTTGTTTGAACTAATTCAAATTCATAATTCTTTAAAGCAGTAATATCATAAATGATTAATAATACAACAGGGAAATCACTTTTTTGATTAGATAAAACTGAACCTAATATTTGTAGGTAAATTTCATTTTTATTTTTTTGATAAGCCTTTGTTTCTATAGAAAATCTTTCTTTTGTGATTAAAGAACGATTTATTTTTTGTGATAATAAATCTGCATCTTCAAAATATTTATTACTGATTAAATTAGTATCTTCTTTTTCAAATTCAGTCTTTGCGTAATTAAATAAATCATAAAAACCATTATTTAAGTAGACGATAGAACTCTCACTTGAAGATTTAATCTCAAGCATAGCAACGCCACCATCCATATTATCCATAATTCCTTGCAATTGATCTCTTGTTTCTAATTGGGAATTTACTAGATTATTTTCATTAATAATGGATTCAGTATTATGAAGTCTTAACACATTATTGATTCTTGAAATAAATACTTGTTTTGTGAAAGGTTTAAATACAACATCATTTACACCATTATCAAAAGCAAAAACTTCATTATTATAATCATCTTTTTGTACAATAGCTACTATAGGTAATACTTTTAATTCAATATCGCTTTTAAATAGCTTCAATACTTGTTTAGCATTCATAGTTGGCATACTAATATCAATTAAGATTAAATCGATACTTTCATCACTAGAATGCAAAAAATCAAGGGCATCGTTACCACTTGAAGCTTCGTAAATTACATAATTTTGATCTAGATATTCCCTAATTACCATTCTATCGATAACACTATCTGATATAATAAGAATCTTTTTATTGTTCATAATAAACCTCACATATATATTTTACTATTTTTCAGTGAAAATTACAATCCTTTTATTATGGTAAAAAAAAGAACTTCTTGCGAAGTTCATTTTTTACTTATTTAATGATTGTGTTTCTTATATTATTTTTTTATTTTTTACTACCAGGTTTTCCAGGTTTTGGTAAAGGTCTAAAGTTGCTCATAATTTCCTCCTATAATTTTTCGATAATTCTTAATTTTGCACTATGTGCACGATTATTAGCACTAACTTCTTCCTTGCTTGCAACAAGCGCTTTGTTGGTTACAAGCTTATATTCATGCTTTATCTCACTATCTCTAATCGGTACGCCCTTTGGTATTTTAACCTCTGTGACAGATTTAAAAGTTTGTTTAACTATTCTGTCTTCTAATGATTGAAAACTTATAACAACAATTCTTCCACCCTTATTTAATAAGGTTAAAGAATCATTTAATGATTTTTCTAAAGCATGCAATTCATCATTAACTGCAATTCTTAGAGCTTGGAAGACTTTTTTAGCAGGATGTCCTCCTGTTCTTCTCGCAAATGCTGGTATAGCTGATTTAATAATTTCTGCTAGTTCAGTAGTTGTTTGAATAGCCTTCTTTTCTCTTTCTTTCACAATTTTTTTCGCAATATTGGCACTATATTTTTCTTCACCATATGTATAAAAAATTGTTTTCAATTCCTCTAGACCATAAAAATTAACAATATCATAAGCCTTTAGATATTGATTTGTATCCATTCTCATATCTAAATCTGCTTCTTGATTATAGCTAAATCCTCTTTCTTTGATGTCAAATTGGAAAGAGGAAACTCCCAAATCATATAGAATACCATCTACATGGCTGATTCCAAGTTTTTCTAATTCCTCTTTTACATTGGAAAAATTACTTCTAATAGCTTTCCAATTAGACCCAATATTGGTAAGGACTTGACTACCTCTGGATATTGCATAATCATCTTGATCAAAACAAATAAGCATTCCATTTTTTAGCCTCCTTAATATTTCACTAGAATGTCCACCACCACCAAGGGTACAGTCGACATATATTCCATCTTCTTTTATATTTAATCCATTAATTGCTTCATTAAGCATTACCGGAATATGAGAATATTTAACTTCATCGATTTCCATTAAATATCTAGCTCCTCTCCGAGTTGAGCAATCATCGCCTCATTTTCTAGCATGTACTTATCCCATTCTGCTTTATCCCATATTTCCATACGGTTACTAGCACCAACGATAACACATTCCTTAGTCAAGCCTGCATGATCAATTAATTTCTGCATGATACAGACTCTACCTTTAGCATCAAGATCTACTTCAAATGCGCCACTATTTAATCCTCTCACAAATAATCTATTTGCTGACTTAGTGAATGATAATTGATTAATCTTGTCAGATAATGCTAACCAATCACTTTGATTATATAGGTACAAACATTTTTCGAAACCTTTAACGATAACTAAGGATTCTTCTAGATATTTTTTGAAGTTGTTAGGTATACTTAGACGATGAGAATCATCTAAATTAGCATTAAATTCGCCAATAAACATCTGTATCACTTCCCGTTCTTTCCCTTTTTGTCCCTTTTATTGTATAATAGCAATAAAAAAATGTCAAGAGATATTTTAAAAATTTTTTTAAAAAAATAATTTTTAAAATATAATTTGTCTCTTGACATGGTAATTTTGCATATTAAAAGCGCTTCACTTAAGAGCGCTTAAATAAATAATTTCGAACAATTACTCTTCTTCTTTTTTAGCTTTTACAGTCTTTACTTGTTTTCCATTATACCAACCACAACTTGGACATACTGTATGAGAAAGTGTAACTTCTCCGCAGTTTGGACAAACGTTCATTCCTGGAACAGCAACTTTGTAATGTGTTCTTCTTTTTCTTCCTCTAGTCTTAGAGCTCCTTCTTGGAGGACAAATAGGCATGATGTTCACCTCTTTCTGTTAATTTATCATTACTTGATTACTCGTTGTAGAAGTCATCAAGATTTTGATCATCAATAAATTCTGTTGTGCCTTCTTTAAATACTCGCATTGGTTTTTCTAAATATATATCTTCCCAAATGGCATCTGTTAGGTCAATTGTTTGTTTTTCAATTAATCTTACTTCACCATCATCTACAGTGTCATATATTTCCTCAACATCTAATGATACAGGAAATGTGACAGGTTCAAGTGTTCGAGCACATTCGAGTGTTAATACGCAAGTAATATGTAAATTAAATACATATCTGTCTTCACTCACGTTAATTCCTTTTCCACTCACCTTAGCTTCTGATATATCTAGGATATCATCAATTGATTCAATTCGATCATGGAAATCATAAACATCCTCAAAGCTAAATTCTTTGTGATTGAACTTTCCTAACTGAGCTAATGACCACTTCAACATATTAATCACCACACAACGTGTATATTATATCACATTTTATCAAATTATGCAATATCTAATTTTGAATTATTTTTTTGGATTTTTAAAGCTTTTTTCATTATCAAAAAGATATATAAAGCACAAATTAAAATTAAAGCAGCAATTATAATCCAACCGGCATCAATAAACACGTTTAGACTTAAAACCTTTACTAAAAGTAAATTATTTATGTAATATGCTTCTTGATAATTTGATTTCGGATAAAACATAGCGTCATTAAAATCTTCAATTTTAGGAAATATTATGTGATGGAAGATTATAAAAGTACTTGAACTATCGATTATTAGACCAATTATCACAATTAATAAAATAAAACAAATTACTGAAAATGTGATAATCACTTGTTTTTTAATTGTTTTGGCGATATCTTTTATATTTTTATTGATATAAATTATTGCACATACAAGCAAAGGAATTAATAATATGATGATGATTGTCCAAATATTATATAATTTTTTGACATCTTGCATATGATAAATTGCTTGATTAGAAAAAACATTCATTCCTTCTTCATCAACTATCTGCAAGTCATCAGTCTTATTTGTCATATAATCCACAATTTTATTCATGATGATCTCTAAATCATCACTATCATATTCCTTATATACTCTGATTCCTTCTTCATTTTTATAAACCCAATGAAGACTATTTACCGTATTATTCTTCGCAAATTCAAAACGATAATATGCTCTTGAGCTTGTGAGAATAAAAGCTATCGACCAAGCCACAATAACTGCAAGCATTATTATGCTAATTGGAAAGATAATATTATTTATAACATTTTTAAATTTAGCATTCTTAATTTTCATATGAATATTTTACCACAATCAGACTTAAGAGTAAATAAAAATGAAACTAAATAATTAGTTTCATTTATTATCCTATTATTTCTTTTCTACTTCATCAAAATCTAATTCAACAGTAGATTGACGTCCAAATACATCAATTAAAACTTGTACTTTTCTATTATCAAAGTTGATTGAATCAATTTTACCTTCTGAATTTACAAATGGACCAGCTTTAATTAAAACTGTATCACCAACTTCACATTCAAATGGTTTATCATTATTGATACCACAAGCTTTTAAAATTGGATTAATTTCTTCATCAAGTAGAGGAACAGGTTTAGAACCACCACCACTAGATCCTAAGAAACCAGTAACCATTGGTGTATTACGAACCATAAACCATGTATCATCAGTTACAATCATATCAATGAATAAATAACCAGGATATGTTTTAGTAACAATTTCTTTTAATTCACCATTCTTCTTCTTTTCATAAGTGATAGTTTCTGGAACTAATACTTGGAAGATGTAATCTTCCATATCCATTGATTTGATACGTCTTTCAAGATTTGTTTTAGCAGCATTTTCCATTCCTGCGTATGTTTGAATAATATACCAAGCTCTCTCTTCCATATTTAGCCTCAATTAAAATAATTTAATAATGAATGCAAATAAGATATCTACTAAAAAGAAGAAAACTGCAAAGCTTGCTGAATAAATTAATACATCAACACAGTTAGTAATCATAATTTTCTTAGTAGGCCAAGTAACTCTCTTAACTTCGTCAATTGATGGTTTATAATAAGGCCATACAGAAAGTAATAATGAGAATGCACCTAACACAATTAAAATCCATGCAAAGATTTTACTTGTTGTATCACTTTCACCAATTAAGAATGCACCAGCAATGAAGTTATTACCTGCTTTGATGTTTGCAAGTAAGGCAACACCAAATACGATAGCAATAATTGCTAAGATTAATAAGATTAATCCTTCATATTTATAATCTTTATTAAAAACTTCGACTAAACGATTCTTCTTTTCTTTTTCGCCTGTTTTAGTTTCATTTTGTTTCTTTAAATCTGCCATAATTCCTCCTATTTTGTCTCCTTATGAATTGTGTGTTTATTACACTTTGGACAAAACTTTTTAATTATCATACGTTCTGGTGTGTTCAATTTATTTCGCTTAACTGTATAATTTCTTGATAAGCATTCTTCACACACTAAGATTACTTTTTCTCTCATATGATTTTACCTCTAATTATTTTACCATTATTGAGCACTTTTGTCAATTGTTTTCTTCATTAGTTTTATTTTTCAACAAATATACTTCATTATATACTTTTTTTACATCACAAGATAATAGAAGCGCAATATCTCTTGCTTTAATATTTTTATCCATAAGAATTTTAATTTTATCTTTTAGATTATCGCAATTAATATCAAGTTCTTCTTTATAATCTTCTATCCGTAAATAAGTACTTTCGTATTCGATTTTTCTTTCTTCTTCTAAGCGATCAATTAGATGATTATAATCTTCTACAAGCGTAACACCATAGAAATAATCTTGGTCTTTTTTTAATAAGGCTATAAACCTTCTTTGAAGAATCATATCAAAAAACTTATTGAATGATTTATTATAATGATCATCAAATGATTTAATTGCCTCATTTAAACACATTAAGCCTTCTTGATAAAAATCATCTCTATACCTTGATTGTATTCGAAACGCATTAACTCTTTTCTTTATCAAAGGAGAATACTTCATATAAATTATCTCCTCTGCCTCTTCACTTCCCTCACTAATCAAATACAACAATTCATAATCATTGTATTTGTCGTTCATTTTAAAGCTCCTTATTTTTTATGATATTTTATAATTTCATAAATTAAAATACTTGCTGAAACAGATGCATTTAGGGAATCAACATGACCAAACATTGGGATTTTAACTAAATAATCACAATTATCACTGACTAATTTAGATATTCCCTTTCCTTCATTTCCAATTACAAGACATACAGGCATATCATATTTAATATTTGTATAATCGACACTATAGTCTCGATATTCAGCTCCCACGACCCAATAGCCCTTGTCTTTTAATTTCTTAATTGTTTCTGTTAAATTAGTTACCTGTGCTACTTTAACATATTCGATTGCGCCAGTTGATACTCTTGCGACTGTTTCATTTAATTTGACACTTCTATTTTTTGGAATAATCACTCCATCAGCACCTGCAGCATCACAAGTTCTTAGGATTGCTCCTAAATTATGAGGATCTTCCAAGCCATCAAGCATCACAATTAATGGATATTCCTTTTGTGCACTTGATATAATGTCATCTAAGCTATAATAAGAGTAATCTTCAATTTCCGCAATTATTCCTTGCACCTTCCCACTATTTTGTGCCATCTTTTCTAATTGCTTATTATCTAATAGCTTTATATTAATATGTCTTTCTTTTGCAAGACCTACTAATTCATGATCCATACTATTTACATAAATACATTTTATGCTTTTATTATTTAAAATACATTCTCTTACTGAGTTCTTAGAATAAATTAATGACATATTACTCCTATTTTTCAATAATCTTTATTGATTTTTCAATTAAATAATCAAGGCGTTCATTTAAATTATTTAGATACAAATAACCAATTAAGGCTTCATAGCCAGATGCATTTACATATTCTTGGCTCTTATCTTTGTAATTATAATTTCTGCCTCTTTTAAATATTTCTATTTCTTCTTCACTTAATTCTTCCATTAAGTTTTGAATAATCTTATATTGGCTAGTTCTACTTACATATTTAACGCATTCATTATGTAATTTTGATAAAGAGGTAATGCCCTTATCAATTACATATTTTCTAATTCTAATTTCTAAATATGCATCGCCAATAAATGCGAGATCACCACCATTTAATAATTTATATTTATCCATTAAATGATAATTCCTTTTTTGGTAATTATTGCACGATATTCATCAGCTTTTGCGAAATCTTTATCGCTTCTAGCTTGCATCCATTTTCTAACCAAGTCTAAATCTTCTTCACTTAAGGCATCAATCTTAAAATCAATACCTAAAACCCACATTTCTTTATCTAAAACTGTCATTAATTCCTTAGAATATTCTAAATCTAATTCTTTATTTCTAACAGCAAGATTTACACATTTAACAGTATGAAGTAAGGCTGTAATAGCATTAGCTGTATTAAAATCATCACTCATTGCCTCTTTAAATTCATTTTCAAGTTCAATTAATTCTTGATTTTTAATTTCTGTATTGTAATCTATTATACCAGCTTCGATTTGTAGTTTACGTGCAAGAGAAAGTCTAGCCTTCGATATTTTTTCATAATCGGCCTTAGCTTGTACGATGATTTCATCTCTAAATGACATTGGTTGACGATAAGGCACATTCAATATCATTAAACGATATGGTCCATAACCTATTTCTTGAACAAGGTCCTTTGCCCAAACAACATTACCAAGAGATTTACTCATTTTTTCACCAGCTAAATCGATACGACCATTATGCATCCAATAATTTGCGATTTTGTTGTTATATGCAACAGTAGCTTGCGCAATTTCATTGTCATGATGTGGGAATTTTAAATCCAATCCACCACCATGAATGTCAATCTTACCATGGAAAATATCATTAATCATAACGACACATTCAGTGTGCCAGCCTGGTCTACCTGCACCAAATGGAGAATCCCACTTCTTTCCTACTTCAGTTTCCTTCCATAGGTTAAAGTCACAAGGATTATGCTTTTTATCATTTTCTTCAATACGAGCACCATTAATTAATTTATCGATGCTTTGACCACTTAAGATACCATAATCTTGAGCCTTAGATACATCAAAATAAACATCATGATCTTCTATATATGCTCCACCCTTATCGATTAATAATTGAATGAATTCAATAATTTGTGGCATTGTTTCTGTAACTTTTGGATTCTTATAATGAGGAAGACAATGTAGTAAACTATATGTTTCTTTAATTGATTTGATGTAACGTTCAGATATTACTGATTCATCAACACCTTCTTGATTTGCTTTTTTGATGATTTTATCATCAATATCAGTAAAGTTAGAAACAAATCTTACCTTGTAGCCCATATATTGGAAGAATCTTGCTACTGTATCAAAAAATACAACAGGACGAGAATTTCCAATATGAATATCATCATATACTGTTGAACCACAAACATACATTGATAATTCATTTTCCTTTATTGGTTTAAATTCTTCTATTTTATTTGTAAGTGAATTATATAATTTAATCATCTTAACACCTCTTTTATATATTTTACCACATTTTTCATTTATTTTCAATGATAATTATCTTATAATTACAAATCAAAATAAAACAACTAATATTATTCATTAGTTGTCTCATTTTTATTATCTTCTTTCCTTGGATTTTTTAATCTTGGGAAGGTAATATTAAATTTTGTACCCTTTGGCATATTATGATCAACACTAATTCTACCTTTTTGAAGGTTTGTTAATGTGTAAGCAATAGCAAGACCTAGACCAGTTCCACCAGTTTCTCTACTTCTTGCTTTATCTTCACGATAAAAACGTTCAAAAATATGTTCCTTAGTTTGTTCAGAAATACCGATACCAGTATCAGCAATCTCAATTGTGAATTCGCTGTTTGTAGCATAAAGGGAAATATTAATATCATCACCAGCTTCTGTATATTTTAACGCATTATCAATATTGATGATGATAATTTGTTTGAACTTATCTAAATCTAAATATGCATAGATTTCATCTTGACAGCCAACATAATTCAAGCGACGATCTTGAATTTGCGCAATTTCTAAGAATGGTTCTACAATTTTCTTTAAAGCATCATTAATATTTATTTCTTCTAAATTTAGTTTAATATTATCTCTATCATTTCTTGCGAGTGTTAATAATTCCGATGTCAATTTATTTAATCTATTGATTTCATTTAAAGAAATAGCTAATGATTCTGATGCTTCAAATACACTTTGGTTTGGATTTGCTAAAATATTTTCAATTTTACTTTGGACAACAGCAAGTGGTGTTCTCAATTCATGGCTTGCGTCATTAACAAAATCGATTTGTTTTTTAACGAAGGCTCTTAATGGTTTAATACTTTGTCTTGCCATAATTGTACCAGCTGCTATTGATAATACCAGCATTACAAATACACAAACCAAATAAATATTAATAAACTGTGTTCTTGTGCTTTCTTCACCTTCAACATTCATATATACCTTAATGTATGTTACTTTTTGACTATCAAGGCCAACATTTATTTTCAAATTGCTGTTAGAATCGACTTTTTCAGTATATGTTAAAGTTGAAAAGCCATTAATATCCTTTACCTTAAATTGTCGACAGTCCTCATTAAAGTCTCTAACATCATAAGCATATGTATATGCTTCTTTGATATTAGATGATGAATTATTACCTAAACCCAAAATGACACTCTTTACTTCACCAGTACTACTATCATTATAGAAATATTGAGCTACCATTCTTGGGTCTTGGGGTATAACAGCATTTTGACCTCGATCTTCTGGTTCAGTTATCTCTCCACCAGGTTCTCCAGGTGAGAAATTATCATTAATTCTATTATTATCAACTAAAGAATTAATAAAGCTTTTTACCGAAGTTTTTGCACTTGATAAATAGTTACTTGAAATAGCAATATATGCAGATAAACCAAGTAAAAATGTTAGTGCCAAAAACAATAAGATGAAACCAATTGAATAGGTATATTTATATTTTTTTAGGATTCTTTCGAAAGCATCTTCCCTCTTATATCTTCTCACTCCACATATAACCTACATTTCTCAATGTCTTTAAGTATACATCATAGCCATATTGCTTTAGAGTTTTACGTAAATTACTTACATATACTTCAACAACAGACCAAATTGTATCACTATCAAAGCCCCATATACGATTAAATAATTGTTCTTTTGGAATTATTATTTCTTTATTTCTAACTAAATATTCTAATATTTCATAGCTTTTACCAATTATATCCAACATTTGTCCATTTAATGTTACCTTCTTTTGGGTAATATCAAATGTTAAATCTTTAAATGATAGTTTAAAGCCATCAAAGGTATTATTATATCTTCTTAAAATAGCCTCAACACGCGCGATTAATTCATCACGATAGAAAGGTTTAGTCATATAATCATCAGCACCAAGTTTTAAACCTTTTACTTTATTTGCGATACCATCTTTTGCTGTTAACATTAAAACTGGACAAGTACCAATTGAACGAATCTTTTCTAAAATAGTGAAACCATCAACATGAGGAAGCATTATGTCTAATACAATCAAATCATAAATGTTTCTCTCAACTGCATACATTGCATCTTCACCATCATAAATTGCTTCTGTCTCCGCAATTTTACCTAACATATCACAAATAGCATTATTTAAATGCTTATCATCTTCTACAATTAATATTTTCATAAAGTCCTCCTTATTTTTTTATAATTATAAATAAATCACTTTAAATGAATCTTAACAAATCTTAAAATTTTAAGATTACACTTAATTATAACTTAAAATTATCAATAATGAAAGTCTATTTAATAAAATATTATTAAACATTTTACTATGAATATATAATTATTTATGATAAAATTATAAACGAGGAGAAAAATATGAAAAAAATTGTTGTTTTATTTATATTATTTATAAGTCTATTTGCGTTCACTGCCTGCAAAATAGATATTAATGAAAGTCATTTATATGTAAATGGACCAGATGAAGTTCAATTAAGTGAAGAATTTGAAGTTGAAGTTGATGCTAGTGAGGATTATAAAATCACTGCTTTAGATGATACATTTAAGGTAGATGGTAATAAGATTACTGCATTAAAAGAAGGAAAAGGAAAATTATTATTTGAAACAAGTGATAATAATGTGGAAATTGAAATAAATGTTGTTTATACATATCCTACTGATGAAATAAAAGCTGAATATGTTTATTTAGGAATTGTTAATTATGGAAGTGTGAAAAACACAGATTTAGATAATTTCCAATATCGTTTTTCATCAAATGGTGAAATGAGTACTTATTCATTAAAAAAAGTTGGTAATTATGAACTTCATAATCAACTTGAAGAAGGAAAGATTTATCATTTAGAAATTGAAGGAAGTGCAATTACTTCTCTTGAAAAATTAGATAATCTAATTCCATTTGAAAAGATTAAAAAATCTTCTTGCATTGAAGGAATTATTGAAAATATTGATAAATATCAAATTACTATCAATTCAAAATCTTACTTCTTATTAGAAAACACTAAACAATATAAAATTAATAAAGCTGCTGGTGGTGCTACATTAACAAGCGATGAAGTAAAAGTTGGTGATAATGTTGTTATCACATTGACTGAAAAAGGATATTGTCAAAACATCTATAAAGAAAAAGCTACAAAACAATTAGAATTAGTTGTAAATCCTACACCTGGAGAAAGAACACTTACTAATTTCTTTAAAACTGCATTTAGTGCTGTTGGACATGCTTTATATGTATATGGTGGAAACTGGGATTTCCAAGATGTTGGTTCTTCAAATTATGCAAGGTCAATTGGTGTATCTGATTCTTGGGTAGAATTCTTCTATGAACAAGATGAATATTACAATTACAAAAACACTAGTGCTGCTACATCATATTATCCATTTGGAGCATTTAATGAATATTATTATGCCGGTGTTGATTGTTCAGGCTATGTTGGCTGGGTAATGTATAATGTGTTAAATACTGAAAATGGCAATGAAGGCTTCGTAATGGGTTCTAACAAAATGGCCAAAACATTCGCAGAAACTTATAAATTGGGTACATACACAAAAGATTATCAAGCTACAATCGATGGTGCCAAAACATTTAAAGTTGGTGATATCGTATCTTGTAGTGGCCACGTTTGGATTTGTTTGGGAGCATGTAGTGATGGAAGCTTAGTAATTCTTCATTCTACACCTTCTACTTCTAAGGCTGGTATTGCTGGTGGTGGTGCACAACTTGGTGCAATCGGTAATTCAGAATCATGTGAAGCATTCAAGCTTGCTGATGCTTACAACAAAAAATATTTTAAAGACTGGGCTGATCGTTATCCAACATCTTTAAAATCATATAGTGTATATCTTGCTCAAGGAAATTCTAACAATGGTAAATTCTCTTGGTATTTAAATGAAAATGGTGTCCAAGATCCAGATGGTCTATCAGAAAAAACACCTGCTGAAATTTTAAAAGTAATTTTTGGAGAATAAAAAAATAAAGTTCTAATCGTTTGATTAGAACTTTTTTTAATAGAAAAAAGAGCAATAAAATTGCTCTTATTTTCTTTATCCTTGTTTCTCGTAAATTAACGTTTAGAGAATTGAGGAGCACGACGTGCACCCTTAAGACCGTATTTCTTACGTTCTTTAGCACGTGGATCACGTGTAACTAAGCCTGCTTTCTTTAAAACGCTTCTGAAATCTGGATTAACTTCAAGTAATGCTCTTGTGATACCATGTCTAACGGCACCAGCTTGACCAGTAATACCACCACCTGCAACTGTTGCATTTACATCATAACTAGTTGTTGTACCAGTTAATTCTAATGGTTGTAAAACGTCTAAACGTGTTGCACCATTTGGAATGTAATCATTAAAAGAACGACCATTAATAGTGATTTGTCCTTTTCCTGGAACTAAATAAACTCTAGCAACAGAACTCTTACGACGTCCTGTTCCATAATAACTTACTTTTGCCATAGTTTGTCTCCTAGCCTCTTAATGTGTAAACTTCAGGTTTTTGAGCTTGTTGTTTGTGTTCTGGTCCAACATAAACGAATAGCTTTCTGTACATATCAGCACCTAAAGAATTCTTTGGTAACATACCTTTTACAGCAGTTTCAATTAATTTTTGTGGTTGTAATTCTAACATTCTTTTAGCAGTTCTTGTTTTTAAACCACTACTATATCCACTGTGGTGAATATAAAGTTTGTCATCCATTTTAGCTCCTGTAAGAGCTACTTTTTCAGCGTTTACGATAATTACATAATCTCCGCAGTCTACATTAGGTGTAAATGTAGGTTTATGTTTGCCTCTTAAAATAGAAGCAACTTCACTAGCTAATCTACCTAATACTAAACCTGTAGCATCGATTACGTACCATTTACGTTCAATGTTTTGAGCGCAAGGCATATAAGATTTGTTCATTGGTTTTTCCTCCTAAATAAATTAATGAGGGCTTGTAATGTGGGATTACAAAATGTACCTTACATATTATACTATATTATTATTGTAAAGTCAAGAAATTAAAAAATAAGTTTTAAATAAATTTCATATTTTACATTTTTCATCACTCTATCAATAATATCTAGGCATGTACAAATTCTTGTTTTTTCTCAAAGTTTATTCTCTATATTAATATTTTACTCTACTTCTTAAATAATTGATTATATCCAAGTCTTCTACTTCACTTATTTGTGACAGTTTATTTCCTAAATAATTAATTGAAGAACCTAAATGAAAAACTTTCTCATCTATGAATAAGTACCTATCATGAAATTGATCATTAATAGATAATATAATTAGCTTGTCATATTGTTTTTTAAATAATGAAATATCTTTATTAGATAACTTTGCTTTTGGTGAAGTAATGATTCTAACTTCTATATTATCTTTTATATTCTTTAAAACATTTAATGCCATTGAATCAACATATGGATCTATTAATAATATCTTATTATTCGCGTTTGATACTATGTTCTCTAGATAACTTACTCCATCAAATATTTCACCATCAATAATTAGCTTTTCTTTTCTACAATACTGCTCATTATCTTCAATTTTATGTAACCTAGAATCAATAGAATCAATTCTATTAATTAAACTAATATAATTCTCATTAGTAATTAATGTTCTTCTTTCATTGATAACGTAACCTTTAAGTAAATATTCTTTTAATACCGAGTTAGCCCATTTTCTAAAGATTGTCCCGTTCTTTGATTTAACCCGATATCCAACAGAAATAATAACATCTAAATTATAAAGTTCTGGAGGTCTGTTTTTAGGATTATTATCACTTATGTGCAAAAAATGCACAGAAGTATTTTTATCCAGTTCTCCTTCCTCATAAATATTATTAATATGTCTAGAAATGACGCTTCTGTCTCTATCAAATAGTATTGCCATTTGTTCTTTAGTCAGCCAAACAGTTTCTTCATTTGGGGATACATTTACTGACAACTCAATATTATTATCTTTGAATTCTATTATTTGATATTCATTCATTTTTAAATCACCCTACTTATATATTTTCAAATATCTTAATCTTTTTACTAAAAAAAAAAAAAAGATACAAATCAATGTATCTTTAACTAATTATTAGTATTACTAATCAATTCCACAATCTCATTTATTCCCATCTTCTTTTCAGCTGATGTAACAATGATATTGTCGTTTTGAAGTTTTTGTTTGATTTCTTTAATTGCTTTAAAACGTAAAGTTGTTGGAACCTTATCACATTTAGTAGTAATTATTTGAATATTGATACCAAAGTGCATCATATAATTATACATTAAAATATCATCCTTTGTTGGTCCAACTTTTGTATCAACTAGTAAAAATGCTATTTTTAAATTAGGATTATTGATTAAATAATCTTCAATTGATGCACCAAAGCCAACGCGTTGATCTTTACTTCTAGATGCATAACCATAACCAGGTACATCTACTAAATAAAACTTATCATCAATTAAAAAATAATTTAATGTGATAGTTTTACCTGGCTTAGATGAAGTTTTTGCTAGCAATTTTCTTCTTGTTACAGCATTTATAATACTACTTTTTCCAACATTACTTCTTCCTAAAAACACAAATTCATTAAGATTTGATTTATTAGGAGATTGTTTTCTATTAGTAGTTGATGTAATAAATTCACATTTATCAAACATATAAACCTCACATGGATAATGTATTCTATAAGCCTCGTTCTGTACTCTAAATAGAGTGATAATCATTTATCTTAGAAACAATAAATTGTTTCCACCAAATTTAAATTCTTAATTATTAAATTTGACTCCCCTACCAAATTTGGGTTTCTAGCTTAAGGAGTTTACCACGTTTCATATCACTGTTTCCAGTTTCTCGTCTCTGCGGCACTTTATGAATTTAACCATTTTACAGGTGTACATTCGTCGTCACCAATCCCTTGGTGCCCTAGTTTATCACTAGGCATAAACACTACAGCATCACAGCTGTGCTAGCGAGGACTTTCCTAACCTTGCGGCTCGATTATCCGAATACTTTTATAATTATATCACAACTTAGTATTATTTTCAAATATAGATTAAAAAGAAAGCATGTGAATTACATGCTTTCATTTTCATTATTCTTCTGCTTTCACTTCTTCAGGAGCTTTTTCTTCTTTTTCTTTTTTAGGCTTTTCAAAGCAAGCCTTACGAGAAAGTTTGATTTTGCCTTTGTCATCAATACCGATTACTTTAACAACAATTTCATCGCCTTCTCTACAGAAATCTTTAACTTCTTTAACACGTTTATGATCAAGTTCTGAAATATGAACCATACCTTCGCAGCCTTTCCATAATTCTACAAAAGCTCCAAAGTCCATGATTTTAACAACTTTACCAGTATAAATTTGGCCAATTTCAGCTTCACGTGTAATGTTTTCAATAATTTCTTTAGCTTTTAAGTTCCATTCTTGTTCAGCATGCATTACAAATACACGACCATCTTGTTCAATGTCAATCTTAACACCATTACATTTTTCAATGATTTCGTTAATTGTTTTGCCACCTGAACCAATAACATCTTTAATCTTATCAGGATTAATTCTAAAGAAGATAACTTTTGGAGCATATGGTGAAAGTTCAGGACGAACTTCAGAAATTGTAGTTGCCATATGATCTAGAATTGCGAAACGACCAACTTTTGCTTGTGCTAAAGCTTCTTTTAAAATTTTAGCATTAATTCCTTTAATTTTAATATCCATTTGTAGAGCAGTGATACCTTTTCTAGTACCAGCAACTTTGAAATCCATATCACCATAATGGTCTTCCATACCTTGGATATCAGTAAGAATAGTGTAATTCTTTTCATCACTAATTAAGCCCATTGCAATACCAGCAACTGGTGCTTTAATTGGAACACCTGCAGCCATTAATGCCATAGTTCCTGAACAAATAGATGCTTGTGAAGATGAACCATTAGATTCTAATATTTCACTAACTACACGAATTGTGTATGGGAATTCTTCTTCTGATGGGATTACTTGAAGTAATGCTCTTTCAGCTAAAGCACCATGACCAATTTCTCTACGTCCAGGAGAACCATACTTGCCAACTTCACCTACTGAGAAGTTAGGGAAGTTATAATGGAACATGAATCTCTTTCCTTCTTCAACTCCTAAACCATCAATGATTTGGAATTCATTTAAAGAGCCTAGTGTTACAACACCTAAAGATTGTGTTTGACCACGTGTAAATAATGCAGAACCATGTGTACGTTCTAAAACATCAACACGTGAAGATAAAGGTCTGATTTCATCAACCTTTCTTCCATCAGGTCTTATTTTTTCTTCTGTAATTAATCTTCTTACTTCTTCAGCTACGATTGTTTCAAGAAGTAAATCTACATAATGCATATTTTGATCAAAATCTTCACGGTCTAAATCTTTCCATAATTCTTCAAAATGCGCTTTTGTATCTTCACCAATTTCATCAATCTTAGCATAACGTTCTAATTTATCAACGATAACTACTGCAGTTTTTAAATCTTTTTCGCAGTAATCACGGATTAACTTTTCAATTTCAGCAGGAATTTCTGCAAGTTCTACTTCAACTTTTTCTTTACCAACAGCTGCTACGATTTCTTTTTGGAAAGCACATAATCTCTTGATTTCTTCAAAACCAAATAAAAGTGCTTCTAACATATCATCTTCTGATACTTCTTTACTACCAGCTTCAACCATGTTGATAGCCTCATCAGTACCAGCAACAGTTAAATTAATATCAGATTTTTCTAATTCTTCAACTGTAGGATTGATGATTAATTTACCATCAATACGACCAACTACAACACCAGCGATAGGACCATTGAATGGAATATCTGAGATGCATAGAGAAATTGATGCGCCAAGCATAGCTGCCATAGCAGAAGAATTATCTGGATTTGCAGACAAAACTGTATTGATTACTTGTACTTCATTTCTAAAACCATCAGCAAATAATGGTCTAATAGGACGGTCAATAAGACGTGATGTTAATGTTTCATGTTCTGTAGGACGTCCTTCTCTTTTAAAGAATCCACCAGGAATCTTACCAGCTGCATATAATTTTTCTTGATACAACACTGTTAAAGGGAAGAAATCAGCACTAGACTTATTCTTACCAAGTACTGATGCACTTAAAACAGTTGTACCATCAAATCTAACAAGGCAGGCACCGTTTGCTTGCTTAGCAACTTCGCCAATTTCAATCACAAATTTACGATTACCTTGCACATATTCAAATGATTTAAATTCGTTCATTTATATTTTCCTTTCTTTAATCTATATATATTTTATTAAATTAATTTCTTTTTCAAAATAAAAAGGGCGATTATTGCCCTTTTTATTTACTTTCTTAAGCCTAATTTAGCAATAACGTTTCTATAACTATTGATGTCTTTGTTCTTTAAATAAGCAAGTAAGTTACGTCTGTGACCTACCTTTCTTAAAAGACCTCTTCTAGTATGGAAATCATGAATGTGCTCGCTTAAATGTGCATTAAGGCGGTTGATTTCAGCAGTTAAAATAGCAATTTGAACTTCTACTGAACCACTGTCTTTTTCATTTGCACCAAATTCAGCTACTAATTGAGCTTTTTCTTCTTTAGAAATACATGACATTTCTTTTTCCTCCTATTTTAATATTTTATCCAAGCACCGCGGTCTTCGTTGGAGATTCGAACATCGAGGTTCAAGGCAATACATATTATATCACAGTTATATCAAAAAGTAAAGTTTATTTTTACTAATTTAATTATAAGATTTCAATAAGTTTAAGTAAAAAGATATTACTCTTTTTCGCAGAATCATCAGTTGACATTTTATATTTGTCTACTTGTTCACTATCACCAATTACATCACTAATAGCACGAATGGCGATAAATGGCATTTTTAATACATATGCAGCTTGCGCAAAAGCTGCTGATTCCATATCAAAAGCACCAACATTTAAATCACTAAAATGATCATCAATTAATTTCTTAGCATAATCATATTCAGTCATAAATGTTTCATTTGTACAAATACATACGTATTTACAATCCATATCATTTTCTTTTAATTTATCAATAATTTCTTTATCAGCATCAAAATAAGCTGGACAATTACTCATTTGGCCATAAACATATTTAGTAAATGCAGTTAAATCAGCATCGCCATATACGCACTTTTCACCAACTACAATATCACCAACATATAAATTGCCGTATCCTCCAGCAACACCAACATTGATGATTTTATCAATTCCTTTGAAATGATCACAAAGAATTGTCATTAAAATTGCAGATGCAACACGGCCAACTCCTGATTTTACTAAAATAATGTCTTTATCAAATAATCTACCTAAATAAAACACAAAACCATGAATTTCTTTTTCTTTAACTTTTCCATTTTCCTGCATTTTATTTTTTAAATAAATGATTTCTGAATCCATTGCGCCAACAATAGCAAGTTTCATTTTATTCATAATTAAAACTCCTAAAAAAAGTAATTGTTTGTTCTTTATCTAATGATATTTGTTTTCTTAAATCCTCAATATTATCAAAAGTAATTTCATCTCTAATAAATTCTACAATTTCAATTTTAATTAATTTATCATAAATATCTTCATTAAAATCAAAAATATGCGCTTCAATTCTTGCATCATGCAAATCATCAAGGCTTGGATTCTTTCCAATATTGCACATGCCCTTATATAATTTACCGCAAATATTAATAATACAAGCATAAACTCCATTTCTTGGAATGAATTTTTCTTTATCGATATTAATATTTGCAGTTGGATAAGCAAGTTTTCTTCCTAAGCCCTTTCCTTTTTCAACAATGCCTTTAAAACTATAATTATAGCCCAATAATTCATTTACGATACTAAGCTTACCTTCTTCTAAAAACATTCTAATATCATTTGAACTTATTTTTTTAATTTCTTTGTTTTCATTTAGATATGATTCTTCAGATACAATCGAAAAGATCTTATTTTTAAATAATTCTTTTAAATATAAGCTATCACCTTTTCCTAAATATCCAAAATGAAAATCAAAACCGACGACTAAACCATAAAAATCTTTTAAATATCTATCATAAAATGTGTACTTATCTAATTTCAATAAATTCATATCACATTTCACAATAAATAAATAATCTATATTATTATTTTCTAATATTTCTATTTTTTCATTTAATTCTGTTAAATAAGCTTCATACTTCCTTTTATTTAAAACATAATCAGGATGTGGGTAAAAACAAATCAATCCACTCTTACAATTATTAGTTTTCGCTAAAGAATTGCATTCATTGATTAATTTCATATGGCCTCTATGTAGACCATCAAATTCCCCAATAGTGGCGATTATTTTATCATCAAGTATTAAGTTGTCATTAACATGAATTATTTCCATACTCTTTTTGCCTTATAATAATTATTATCTTTATCTAATTCATAAATTGCGATTAGTTCTTCTTGATATTTGATCGCAATTTGTTGTTCTTTTAAATTTAGGTGCAAATATCTTCCATTTATACAATCATTATAAATTTTATCATCTGCATCTAAAATGTAGAAATCATCCAAACAATCCAGCATATTTATTAACTGATATTTTCCTATTAAAACATCATCAACTGAATATGCATCTTCAATTTTATATTTACCACTTTTTGTTCTAATTAAAGAAGACATACAAGATGGTAAATCTAATTTTTCACCAATTGATTTAGCTAAGCTTCTAATATAAGTTCCCTTTGATACCTTACATTTGATCTTAAATCTGATTGTGTGATTAGTAGTTAAAGTAGGCTCATTTAATCTGATAAGATTAAATATTTTGACCTTTCTTATTTTATCACTTAAATCAATTATTTCATTATCTCTTGCGATTTGATATAATCTTCTACCTTCAATTTTTATGCTTGAATACATAGGTGGTATTTGATCAATTTCGCCAACGAATGATTCTAAAACATCATCGATTCTTTCATTAATTTCTTTTAAATTATCTTCATTTAAGCTAATCTCTTCTTCTAATTTACCCCAAATATCTAAGGTATCATAGCTTCTTCCAAGTTCAATTTCCGCTATATATTCCTTGTCATTTAAAAGTAAATAATCAGAAAGTTTCGTTGCTCCATTAATTAAAACAACCAGTAGCCCTTCCGCATTAGGGTCTAAGGTACCAGCATGACCAATTTTATCAATTCTTATTCCCTTATTCTTTAGCTGGTATTTTATTTTATTGATGATAGCATTAGATGTAATGTTTTTGTCCTTTTTTAAAAGTAAGATTCCATCATTCATTTATTGCTATCTCCACAAATTCAGCTGGTTTATTGATGATATAATCAGCATCCTTCAATTCATCGATTTTTCTAAATCCCCAAGTGCACGCAATAACTTTTAATTCAGCATTTCTTGCAGTTTGGATATCGACATTAGTATCACCAACATATAAAATATCTTCTTTATTTTTGATATTCAATTCATCTTCAATCATTATTATGCCATCAATTGCTGGTTTTATTTTATTCTTTTCAATTTTACCTAACACATAGCTAAAATTAATACCTTTAAAATAATAATCAATGATTTTCACTACATCAAAATGTGGTTTATTAGATAAAACTGCAAATTTGATGTTATTTTTATTTAATTCTTTTAGTGCATCAAGAACGCCTTCATATGGTGCTGTTTTATCTTTTTGATGGATAGTGTAATATTTTTGATAGTATTCTTTGAATTTATCCTTATATAAGTTTAATTTATCTTCTGAAGCTACTAATTTAATTGTTCTGTCAGCTAAAACATCTACACCACTTCCAGTTAGATATTTTGCTTCATCGACACTCACTTCTCTTAAATTTAAATCATTTAGAGCTAAATTAATTGATAAAGTAATATCATCAATTGAATTTAATAATGTGCCATCTAAATCAAATATCAATAATTTTTTCATAATAACTCCTATAATTCTATAATATTATATCACAAATATGAAAAAAAACCAACATAATGATATGTTGGTTTCATCTTATTTTTTTGATTTCATTAAGTCATATTCATAGGCCATTGACATATATGAAAAATATGCACCAATAGCTAATATAATAAGCATTATCATTAAGCCATATTCTACCTTATTAGCATCTTTAATGTTGATATATTTATATGATTTATTTAGTCCTAAAAAATAAAATTTAAAAAAGACACTTAAAATAATACTAAAAATATACGCAAACATTGATGTTAAATAGCCATATAATTTATTTTTAAACAACAAAGATATAAATCCACTAAATATACAAATAATTAGTAATAATAAAATTACAATATTAAATTTAATTCCATATTCACTATTTCCAAATAAACATTCAAATAAATTAAATTTCACATATGTTTTTGAAATAGAATTTGCGTATTGAATAAATGGAAATGGTAATAAACATAGTGTTAAAATTCCAGTAAATATTGATCCATATTTAAAGAATTTCTGCATATTATAGTTCCAACTTCTTTATCATAAATAGTCTTGTAAGGAAATGTAGGCCTACAATTATACCACAATTAAAAATCAAATCAGTAAAATTGATAATATATCTTCCAAATACCCTACCGATGGCGCCAAAGCTAAATACAATCGCACCATTTTGATCATAGCCAAAACCAAATGATAAAAGTGATGAAATTGATTGTAGCACTGAAAGGATAGCTGTAATTAGAAAATAGAATAATATAGCCATACCAATCTTATTCTTCTGCTTGAATGTTGAATTAGCCATTGAAAGTGCTAGCATTATAACATAAGAATAAATAATAATATAGATTGCAATTTCCACAAAAGCAGATATTAAAACTAGTGGATTACTCAATAAAGAGGAAATTAGATTATACAACAATACAAACAAATTTGCGCCAAAGAATAATTCTGCAATGACTATTGAAAAGACTATGCAAATAACTGTAAATATAGCATAGATGAAATTAACAAGTATTCTTGAGAATATTAAATGATTAATATCAATTGGAAGTGTAAATGTTAAATAGCCTTCATCTGAAAATATTGATTTGTAACAGTTTTGCACAACAGTATATATAAGTAGAGTAATAACAGCAGCATATGCAGCAATAATTAAAGCTGCAAAAGTAACAATTATTGTTTGACCAAAGAAAGTTCGCCCAAAAGCATCTGGAAAGAACTTAATTAAAAGTGAAAACAATGTTACCATACCAATAATTAATCCATTTGCGATTAATAATAACTTCCATGTATTTTTAATAGCATGTTTAATCAATAAGAGAAACGTATTCTTCTTTTTAATATGTTCCATAAGCGAATATCTCCTTGAATACATCATTTATTGATTTTCCTGTTGCTTTTCTAAGTTCAGATGCACTTGATCTTAATGCTATTTGACCATTCTTTAAGAATACTACATAATCAAAAATACTTTCACAGTCAGAAATCAAATGAGTTGATATAATTACACTTGATCCTTCAGCATGATTTTCCATGATTAATTTAAATACTAAATCTCTTGCAACAGGGTCAACTCCCGCAATTGGTTCATCAAATAAATATACCTTCGCATTTCTTGATAAAACCAATATTAATTGAAGTTTCTCTCTTGTTCCTTTAGATAAGGCCTTAAATTTCACGTCAGTTGGTATTTGTAGCTCATTTACTAAACGATATGCCTTGTTAGAATCAAAATCGTCATAGAAGTCACTAAAATATTCAATTGCATCTTTAAATGTCCATGACTTATTTAAATAGTCTCTATCAGGTAAATATGATACTACTTTTTTTGATTCAATACCGATATCCTTACCATCAACTTTTATACTGCCTTCATATTGGCTTAATAAACTAACAATTAATTTAATCATAGTGGTTTTACCACTACCATTTGGTCCTAATAATCCAATTATTTGACCTTTTGGAAAATCAATGCTTACATCCTTTAAAGCAACGAAGTTTCCATATTTTTTGGTCAAATGATTGATAGATATTATATTTCCTTCCATCTTACCTCCTATTTTGAAAGATCTTCATTTACAAGTACTAAATTATCTCTAATCTTTAAATGTTGTGGACATAATGTTTCACATTTGCCACATTTGATACAAGCACTTGCTTTTGCGCTTTCTTCCATACTTTGATAATTCTTTTTAAAATTTTTGTTATTGTACATTGAATAATTATTCCAAAGTGAGAAATTATATGGAATTTTTACACCTTTTGGACATGGCATACAATATTCACAGCCTGTACAACCAATTTTTACCTTTGATTTAATTAAGGCTTTAACCTCTTGAACTAATTTTTCTTCTTTATCATTTAGTTTTTTAAAATTATTAAATGTGTTTATATTATCAACAACTTGTTCAAATGTTGTCATACCAGAAAGGATTACTCTAACCGGTTCTTTACTGCCAACATAGCGAAGTGCCCAAGACGCAATTGATGCATCCTTATCATAATTTTTAAATATTTCTTCAACGTCAGGGCTAAATGAAGCTAAATTTCCACCCTTAATAGGTTCCATTATTACAAGAGGAATTCCTTTATCTAAACATAATTCTCTTCCCTTATCACCAGCTTGGTCATCAGTATCCATATAATTATATTGAATTTGGCAGAATTCCCAATTATCGTAATAATTTACGATTTGTTCGAAGATTTCATAATCATCATGGAAAGAAAAACCAATATGTTTAATAAAGCCTTCTTCTTTTAATTTAATTACTTCCTCTAAGGCTTTAATATCTTTTGCTTTTTGGAAGGTATTTCTATTCAATGCATGAAGTAGATAGAAATCAACATAATCCATATTTAATCTTTTTAGTTGGGTAAAAAATGTATCTCTTACATCCTCGGTTCTTTCCAATTTCCACATTGGTAGTTTATCTGCAACTAAAAATGTACTTCTATCATATTTCTTCATCGCATTTCCAAGTACTACTTCACTTTCACCACCATGATATGGATATGCAGTATCAAAATATGTTACACCATTTTTATATGCATAATCTAACATCTTTTCTGCTTCTTCTCGATCAATTACACGATTTCCTTCTTCATTTAATTTTGTTGGAAATCTCATACAGCCAAAGCCTAATAATGATGGTTTTAAACCGGTTTTTCCAAATTCCCTATATTCCATATTTTTCTCTCTTTCTTTATTATTATATCATTTAAATCTAAAACTATGCTAAATTATTCCCATTTAGCATATACTCTTATATCACTAGATACTTCAGTTATAGCTTCACCTTCAAAATCCTTATTTGTGTACCAACCTTTAAATGTGTAACCTTCACGAGTGGGACTAGGTAGAGTA
>JAEEGL012894989.1_pt1 | contig 30091 bp, 17 predicted proteins | sample 9134231 | NCBI WGS metagenome assembly JAEEGL01 (sample SAMN16246548, study PRJNA631951) | gut metagenome | biome: gut microbiome; feature: rumen; material: fiber-attached | host: Bos | place: Iran: Karaj | collected 2018-10 | reverse complement strand
TTTAATCAAATTGCGCAGGATATGGATTTATATGCAAGGAAGAAAATCGAAGGCAATGCGGGCATTGTCAAGATTTTCTGACGAAGCATATGAATTCATATACAAACAATTTGGTTAATTATGAATGAGTCAGTACACTAGTTAACTATATCAGTAATCGGGCATTTTCTCAAGCCAAATCCCCATAAAACCTATAGTAATCTGCCCTTTTTGCGGTATAATACATTAGTACTGCTGTCAAAAAATACAGCTTATGGATATTTTGAAAGAAAGGCTGAAAACATTATGGCTTTTGATGGAATTACAGTGGCAAACCTGACAAGGGATTTTGACAACCTTCTGACAGGTGGCCGGATATACAAAATAGCTCAGACCGAGAGCGATGAGCTCTTTATCACTGTCAAGCTCTCCTATGAGGCTTCCGACAAATATGGGATCAAACAGACAAGGCTCGTCATGTCAGCCGACGCCACACTCCCTCTGGTATATCTTACCGATGAGAGCAAGGCATCTCCCATGACAGCCCCTAATTTCTGCATGCTTCTTCGAAAGCACATCCAGAACGGACGCATCATCTCGGTCACACAGCCCGGTGGGCTTGAGAGGGTCATAAGATTTGAAATAGAACACCTTAATGAGATGGGTGATCTCTGCCACAAGATCCTCATAATCGAGATCATGGGCAAATACAGCAACATAATCTTCACCGACGAAGAGGACAAGATAATCGACAGCATCAAGCACATTCCCGCTTCCGTCAGCTCAGTTAGGGAAGTCCTCCCCGGCCGCACATACTTTATCCCAAGTCAGGACAAGGCGAACCCGCTTGCCACATCTGCAGATGAGTTCTCTTCCCTGGTGCTGTCCAAGGGGATGCCTTCATTTAAGGCTATCTACTCCTCATATACTGGACTTTCACCGATCATTGCCCAGGAGATCTGCTTCAGGGCAGGAATTGATGCCGACAAGTCAGCAATTGCACTTGAGACAAAAGAATCAATCGCACTCTACAGGTCTTTTGACAACGTGATGGAATGCATAAGGACCGGCAACTATTCCCCCGCCATCTACTATGATGGTGAGGCGCCCAGAGAGTACTCTTCCATTCCACTGACAATCTATGGGTATCATGAAGAGCAGGAATCCGGTACTGATGTCAATATTGACGGCGAGGAAAGCTATAGATTCAGGAGATGCAGCACTATTTCCGAACTGATCATTAGCTACTACGCCGAGAAAAATGCCGCAACCCGCATTCGTCAGAAGTCAGTGGACCTCAGAAAGCTTGTACAGACCATTCTCGAGCGGAATGTGCGCAAATATGACATCCAGCTGAAACAGATGCAGGATTCAGAGAAAAAGGACAAGTACCGCACTTACGGCGAGCTGTTGAACACTTATGGCTACAGTGCCAGGGAGGGCGACAAATCAATAACTGTCAACGACTACAACACCGGAAAAGACATTACTATCCCTCTGGATCCAACATTAACTCCCAACCAGAATGCCAAAAAGTACTTTGACAGATACACCAAGCTAAAGCGCACCCAGGAGGCTCTTGAGGAACAGATGAAGGAGGTATCTGAGACCATAGAGCAGCTGGAGTCAATACAGACGGCCCTGGATATTGCCCAGACTGAGGCTGATCTGACCCAGATAAGACTGGAGCTGTCCCAGAGCGGATATATCAAGAGCCACGCATCAAACAACAAGGGCCGCAGGGAAAAGATCCTCAGCCGTCCCTTCCACTATCAGTCCAGTGACGGTTTCGACATATACGTTGGCAAGAACAATCTTCAGAACGACGAGATGACCTTTAAGCTGGCAAATGGAGGCGACTGGTGGTTTCACGCCAAGAAAATCCCAGGCTCCCACGTGGTGCTCCTGACCGGAGGCCGTGAGGTTCCTGACAGGGCTTTCGAAGAAGCCGCAGCTCTGGCCGCCTTCTACTCCAAGGGCAAGAACCAGGAAAAGGTTGAGATTGACTACTTAAAGCGCAAGGACGTCAAAAAGCCAAACGGCGCAAAGCCTGGATTTGTCGTTTATTACACCAACTACTCCATGGCAATTGCACCGGATATATCTTCCCTTAAACTAATCAGCGACTGACATAAAATAAACAATCAGTTACAGCAATATGATTTTTCTTTTATTCTTATCGTTTAATGTACAAAACACCTGACCACTCTTTTAAGAAATGGTCAGGTGCTTTTTTGTTTACGTTATGGATTATTACTTCTCTTCATTTTTCTTTCTCTTGATGAAGATCATGGCAAATCCGATTCCTGCGGCAACAATGATTGTGATTATTCTGCCAAGGATATCTGTTGTATCATCTGTTTCTCCACCACGTCTTGCTCCGAGAACGGCAGGTGCTTCACCTGTTCCTCCCTGAAGCAGAGCACGTGTTGCACCAAGAACCTGTCCTATAGGTCCACCTGGTGTAGGTGTTGTAGGTCCATCAGGTCCCGGACCTGGATTTGGATCAGGTGTCGGATCGGGATCTGGAGACGGGTCCGGATCGGGATCTGGTGTAGGATCCGGATCATCAGGTGTATCCGGTGTATCAGGTGTCGGATTATCCGGTGTTGTAGGTGAATCTGGTGTTGTCGGATCATCCGGATCAGGGCCTGTGGGTTCACCAGGTGTAGGTGGTGTATCGCCAACAGGATCTACAATAAGAGTTCCTAAATCCTCATTACCGAGCACATAGTTTGTACTCTTAGCCGTTCCATCCCATACAAGTTCGTACGGGTTTTTAGAGGATCCAACCTCTGTTCTTGATCCTGTAGCTTTTACTGTAGCAGTCTCACCGTTTACAAGTCCTGTGATTGTAGCCTCTGAATTGGTAAGTGGCTTTCCGTCATATACCTTCCTGGCTGAACCTGTATGAATGTCATATTCTACAGGTATGATGTGGAGAATACCTACTACGTCTCCATCGTTATTATTCTTTACATCATCAGGAACGACAACCTCAACATCAAACTGATCGGACACATCGGTAGTATCACCCTTCATGGTGATCTTAAGGTCTGACAGGTCAATATGTACATAGTAGTCACCAACATCAATACCAGACCCACCGTTAAGCTTGATTCCTGCAACTGTAAAGGTCAGATCGCCATAGCTGAAGGTTTCTTCATTAACATCTTTAGCATACGCCTTGATGGAGCCAAAGCTCAGTATCTTCTCAAGGAGCGACTTATCATCAGAGCTTACAGGTATAACATTGAATGCCTGGTCTGTTGTCTGGCCATTTGTGCTCTCTGTTGCTTCGCTTGTGGTTGACTTTGCAGGTGTAGTCTGTTTTTCTACTGAAATCTTATGAGATATGGTTATATCAACATCAACACTCTGAGTCAACCCGTTATAAGGAAGGGTAATCTCATTGTTACCAGTCTGATCAACCTCAATGACGAGTTTGATCTTGTTCTCAGGATCACGGGGCTTTACCGTAAGAGTTCCAAACTCACCGTAAATCTTATGGGTTGTCTCATCCGGAGCTACGTAGTCGCCAGTAAATTCCTTATCATTGGAATCAACAAATCTGTAGTTTGTAAAGTCTGTAGTAGCTTTGCCCAGAAGATTCTTGTTGGGTTCAATGTAGAAGCTGTTGGCACTGCTTCCAACATTGGTCTGTGTACCGGTAAAGAATTTCTTTGCTCCTTCACCTTCTACCCAGCCCTCTTCTGTGACAAGCGGATTGTCTCCGTTTACAAGAGGCTTACCGTCATAGTATTTCTCAAAGGAATCTGATTTAAGCTTAACATTCCTTGGATTGATCTTAAGATCAGCTGTCCTGGTGATAACAACAACGTTATCTGTGCCGGGCTTAACAAGCTCATCTCCCACCCTGATGGAAACAGAGTACTTGTCTATTGTAATCTCGCCCTCAGGAGCACTCTCTACAACGCCCTTGATGCCCTTAATGGCAACAGTGTTGTCGAACTCATAGGTTACGCCATCAACTGCAGCATATTCATCAGCATATGTGATCTTATGGCCATCCTTTGAATACTGCTCAACAGGGTAAATCTGTCCGTCATAGGTCTTCTCTGCATTCTCAGGAGTAAGGATAACGGTTCTTGGTGTGATTGAGAGATCACCGTTAACTACAGAGATGAACCTGAGTGATTCTCCCTCAATAACCTTACCATCCTTAACCTCAATAACCTTGTTTCCGGAAGCTTTAGCCGGATTGTTCTCATCAGCTGATGCCCATGTATAAAGGGTTCCGGTCTTGGTATCCCTGATCACATAGGATGTAATCCTATTGGCGCCCTTGCCGTTGTCCTTGACATTGGTTATCTCGCCGTCAAAGGTAACATCAACAAGCTCATAGGGATCGGAAGCATCTCCTGAAAGAGCAGTGTCATTCATTGTAAGTATTGCCGGAAGATTGCCGTTATCAATAGGTGTTGCATCATATCTCTTGGTATTATCCTGTGCCTTTACAACGAGCTGATCTCCAAGGCTCTTTCTCAGGTAATAAACCTTAAGAGTCAGAGGATTATTCTTGGTATGCCCGGTCTTAGAAAGCTCGCCGCTGTATATGCCAAGATCATTTGAAATATAGTAGTCTACACCATCCTTGGTTGTTGTGGCTGTCCTCTCATCTGCAGGTACTTCTACCTTCTTCAGGGTATCATAGTTAAAATCATCTAATTTAACCTCGAGAGGTGGATACTTGACAGTATCAATTACCGGCTTGCCAAATGATCCGTCTTCTTTCTGATAATAGGTCTCAACCTGCCAGTAAGCAAGATATTCGTTCTTCTCCCAAATAGCATACAGGGTATTCTCATCAGGATCCAGGTTGTCAGCTCCAACCTTATCTCCCGCTACAAAATCAATTGTCCCTGCTTCCTTGCTGGCCTTACCATTAGCCCATCCAAGAAGTTTATATCCGGTTCTCACAAAGCCTTGATTGCCAATGATATGCACTGAATTCAGTTGAACGTTACTATAGGTGACTGTTTTTCCATCATTAGCAACCGCGATGTATTTATCGGTATCAGACTGCCTGGTTGTTTTTGCAGGAGCATCTGTAGTTCCGTTGCCATCGTAGATGATCTTTGTAACTTCAATCGAATCCTTTCCTTCACCATATTCTGCGCGAAGTCTTATTACAAATGATTTTCCCTTACCATTAGAGGCGCTATTGATAATGGATAAATCCTGCATTGCATACTTCCTGGCTATTGTGAAGGTATTTCCTTCCTTAACAGTTATAGTGGTATCAACAAAGCGCTTAGAAGCCTCATCATATTTCTGTAATACCCAATACTTAAACTGTTTGTTTTCAGGAAGTGCTGCTGTATTATTTTGAGCCTTAACAGAATCCTTTTCCTCATAGGAATTGTTGTCAGTTACGGTTATCATATCCGTCTCGGGATTATTAAGGTTAACATCATACTCGATTTTGAATATGTCAGCTTTATCAGACTCTCTTCTCCAGCCTGCGTAAAGATTCAGTTTTCCGGTAATCCATTTGCGATCTGGATCTGTGTATGACTCGGTAACTGTTATATCGTTGAGAGTATATGCACCAGCATTAAATGGTTTTGTGCAGTATTTATCTAAATACCAACCCCTCATTTCATAGTCAGGATGAATTGCATCTGCTATCGGGCCGGTCTTCGAGCCGTAGTCAACAGTGGAGCCTGATTGTCTTCCACTCTCCGTCCACTGAACTCCAGCCTGCGATGATTCTGGTAAATTCGGGTTAAGGATTACAATGTACTGCTTCAGGATCCACTTGGCATATACCTGGATGCCCTCCTTCACCATGATTTTTTGGTTCAAATCAACCTTAACACTGCAGCCAGGATCTTCGTACCAGGCATCAAAGAAGAAACCAACCTGGGCATTGGGAGCATAATCTCCCTCAGGATCAATTGCACGTGCATTTACCGTGATTGGCTTACTTACTTTAAGCTGACCCTGATTATTGTATCCCTCCACACGATTTCCAACACTATCAACATAAACTCCATCATTATAGATTATGCAGTTTGTTTCCCTTGAATAGAAGAATACTACTTCACGATCCGTGCCCTGTATTGTAGCATCATAAGTCATTGATCCATCAATATAGTGGAACCCCTCGTATGAAGGTGCATGCTGACCCGTATAATCAGAACACGATCTTACATCTACGCTGTCGTACTTATAATATAACTCTCCATTATATTGTTCGACATTCTCCGGTTTACTCTCGTCTACCTTTTCTCCTTTTCTGTTTATTGAATCAACACCTTCAATCTTTTTTACAAATATTTGGTAATGATATGTTTTGGGATCATAATCAAATCTTGCTGTAAGATATGGATCATCAGGTTTTCTCCAGTCTTTTAGAATTCTGGAATGAAGAGTATCTATCTTACCCTTTACAGTATTTGTGCCAGTTCCTGGCTTATCATGATAATTCTTCTTCTCCTCGCACCCCTCCATAAGTATCCAGCTGACCATTGTACTAGTATTGGTTTGTCCAGAGATTGCTTTTTCCAAATTCTCAAACAACTCATACCCAGGCCATTGACTAGCAAGATCGCCACCATATTCCAACTCTACCGGAAGATAATAGTAATCGTCACTTTCATGATATCCCTTTGGAAATGCCTTCTTAATAGTACCTTCAGCATCATCGTTTATGTAAAAGAGCGGTTTGCTCTCATTGAATACAAACCCATAACTATTGCTATTTCCATTGACCTTCTGAGCAAATCTAAACTGTATTTTGTATGTAATTCTGCTAAAATACAGATTGATAACCGAAGTGCCTTCAGGTTTGATCATTTCATCTGTATCATACTTATCAGGCTGGAATCCTACAATATAGAATGTATCATCCTCAAGTATAGGATTGCCATCACTGTCAACTGCATTTTTGTCCTTAATACACTTAACTGTTGCTTCATATTTCGGCTTATCAAGGCTTATGATATTCTGTTCTCCGATTTTTTTCGAAGTGCTGCCATAGCTCTCATAAGTCTTATAGAATGAATAGTTGATTTCACTTGTATTCGGATCTTTTAAATTTGCTATCCAGACATTAATCGTAAACGGAGCCATATCATTCGGGATCCACTTTGCATAGAGCACAATATCTTCTGTTAAGCTTTTCTCTGTTGCAAAATTGAACTCTTTGCCCGTGGGAGTACCACCTGTTTCTGCAGGCGCACCAGTGTACCATCCTTTAAAGATATATCCCTTTCTACTTGGATCAACAGGTGCATTACCGGTTATTGTTCCGCCTTTATAAAATATTGGCTTTGTGTATGTTGCGCCAGCACCGTTTTCATTAAAAGTAATCCAATAACCTGCAGATGTAACCGCCTGCAGCACGATATTTCCAGAAATAATGATACTAGTGCCATTAGAATAAGGAGACACCTCATTGGTTTTAATCTTATCGGCCCCTTCTTTAGGCATCCACCCTACAAACTCTTTAGTTGAGGAATAAGGTGTGTACTCTTTATTGATATGATAAGAGCCTCCTTCAGCGTTCTCATCAGGCTCTACAAACTCTTTCCCTATCAGGGAGCCCTTCTCATCGAGATAAGTAACCGTAAACACGTCACTGTACCTTGCTCTTACAATAACTTCTTCATTCTCTGTAAGGCCTGAGAGATCAATAGGCTTGCCAAACTCAACTTTGTTTCCAAAGCTTCCATTTTCATATAAAAACCAACCCTCAAATGTCCTTCCAGCATGGTGAGGCATGTCAATTGCTACCAGTACATTGCCGTTCTCGAAGTTTCTGATTATCTGATTGTCAACCATCTGCCCGGCTTCATTTACAAAGTAATATGACTTATACTCACCTGTTGTATCATCAATATCTTGGAATGAATACTTGCGGGAGAAGAACTCCTGATCTTCTTCCTTTACAGTAACATATCCATAGATTGAGAACTCATCGCTCTCAAACTCAGCTGTGCTGCCACTTATACAAACATCATCAACAATCGTAGCATCACCACTGTCATCCACGTGTACAACCTGTGCTTCCTCAGCATCAGCCAACTCTGACGATGTGAGCTTTACGGTGATGGACTTCTCCGGTTCGATCTCATCTCCATCGTAGGAGAAAGAAATGTCAACTGCAACCACCTTCTCTACCGTCTTTACAACTTCAGAATCTTCTGAGTTAATTTCCTGCTCAACAGTCTCTTTTACCGCGTCAAGAATATCGCTGTCATAGACAGGAGTAACGCTGACTTTTGTTCCTTCAGGGAATGCACCCTCTGGAGCGTCGATATATACACTGATGCCTCCGGTACTCTTTCTGAAAGTAACTGCAGGCATCTCAGTCTCTTCTTCCTCAAAAACAGCCGTAAAGGTTGTATCTTCTGTGATGTCTTCAGGTATAAGGGTCTCATCATCAGTTACAAAGCTGTCACCATCGTACCAGCCATCAAAAACATAACCTTCGTCAGCAGAAGCTGTTGAACCTTCAAACTCTGCATCATCATCATTTACATCAATCTCTTCAGACTCTGTTGAAACGCTGCCGCCTTCAGTTGCCTCATAGGTAACTGTGACAAACTGCTCATTATCATCTTCAGCTTCTTTATCTTCCTTTAAAATTGAAGACTTTAAAGAAGCCTCATCTGTATCCTCAGTATCCTCTTCTGATTCCTCAGCTGTGATCTCCTCTGTGGCTGCATCTGAAGCAGTGGCAGATGAATCGCCTTCATCTTCCTTTACTTCTGTTTCTTCATTATTCATATCAGATGAACCATCGGTAACTTCCTCATTGGCAGCATCAGCTTCTGATCCTGTCTCTTCGTCTTCCTTTACCTCGGCTCTATCTTCCTTATTCTCATCAGCTTCTCCGGACACATCCCCCTCAGATCCGCCATTTACGTCAGACTCATCTGATACAGCCTGCCCTTCAGAACCCTGAGGCTCCTCTGTACCAGCATCTGTATCCGCCTCTAAATTTTCAGAAGGCTCTGCTGCTTCCTCACCAGCCTCACCTGATTCTTCAGAACCTTCATCAGCCGGTTCTTCAGCTTCTGCAGCCCCCTCTAAATTCTCAGATAGCTCTGCTGCTTCCTCACCAGCCTCACCTGATTCTTCGGAACCCTCATCAGCCGGTTCTTCTACAGCTTCTGCGTCTTCTTCCTCGTTCTTTTCTTCTACAGCTTCAGCATCTTCTTCAGTCTGCGCAATGGGCTCAAAGATGCTATCTGCATCTTCCTCCTGAACCTTTTCAATTTCTTCTGCATAAACCCTGGCAGTTGCGATATCACTGCCGAATGTGGTTGTCACAAGTGAAAACGCCAAAAGAAACGCCAGTAGTTTTCCATGCTTTTTCATAAAAGTGATCCCCTCCTAAAAAAATAAAAGAAAAATTAAGCCTATATAAAGTAAATATAACATAGGTTTGAAACTAATTCACTAATTTTTTATATTTTTTTCAAATAAAAGAAAGGATGCTGAAATTTTAATCCAACATCCTTCCCAATATGTTCATCAAGATCATCAGAGAACCCTTATTTTTTTCAGAATACCGGCTATGGAAGTCCCCTTTGGAAATCTCTTTATATCCTCCTCCGAAGCGCCTCCGGATTTAATAAGCACAACGAAGTAGACAAAAACAGCCACAAATACAGAAATCGCTGTAGCTATCAGATTTATGAAGTAGTCTCTGGTCATAAACTTCCCAAGTAAAAATGCAAAGAGCATATGGACGCCAAAGGCTGCAGCCCCCATTACTATAGAAGAAACTCCGGGAAGCAGATAGGTCTTTTTAAAATCCGTCCTCACCGGCAGGTTCCTCACCATAACCACATTGTTGAGAATGCACATCATAAGTGAGTAAACAATAGTGACAAGGCACAGCGCTATATCTCCGAGGTCCGTATAAATAAGAAGAAGTGTCAGCGCCCCGCTCTGAACGATGAGGGCTATCACCGCATTTATCACCGGAGAATTTACCTTCCCTATTCCCTGAAGAACAGCATTGGTCACTGTTGACAGTGAATAGAACACAACAGTTATTGCCAGAAGCCGAAGGAGCATGGCTGCCTCATCCAGGGACGCTCTCTGTGGAAACAGTATCATCATAACCGGCTTGGCCAGCGCAAAGAGCCCCACTGCACAGGGTATAGATATCATCAGTATCACTCTGTTGACCCTCGATACAGTACTGCCCGCCTCAGTGATATTCCCCTGGGCAAATGTGGTGGAGACCTCCGGAATCATGGCTGCCGCAGCAGCGCTTGCCAGAGCTATGGGTAGATTCGTGATGACCATGGCCTTCCTGGAAAAGATACCGTACTGGTAAGCTATGGAGCTCTCATCCATTTCCTTGACATGCATCAGAATCCTGCTAAAGAGCGTGGAATTCAGGGATGTGGAGAGATTGTACACAAAGGTGCTCAGGATAAACGGTGTTACGATCATGAGAATAAGCTTGAAAATCTCCTTATTCTCCATGTCCTCATGCCTGTCTTTTTCTATTCTGTCTGATATTCCCTTTCTGTTAACTCTGTAAACCAGGTACATAAAGATCAGGGCAATAATGACACCGGAACCGGTTCCCAATGCACTGCCTATAGCTCCATAGACAGCTCTTTTCGAAGGATCTTCATTCCCCGCCATATTTGTCAGAACAACTGCACCGCCGATACTGACAATGGCATTAAAGACCTGCTCAATTAATTGGGAAAGTGATGTGGGGACCATAGTCCTGTGGGCCTGAAAATATCCGCGCAGAACTCCCAGAAAACCAAAGAAAAATATTGTCGGTGCAAAGAAGCGAAGCACCAGGGCCGACCTCCCCGCCACCAGCACATCTGCCGCCAGAAAAAGCACAAGACTTCCTATCCCGCCAACGATTGCCACGTAAATAAGCGCACACCGGAATATCCTGTGTGCGTTCCTGTACTCTTTAACTGCAAGCTTGCCGGATATGATCTTGGACATAGCAGAAGGTATGCTATAGGAAGAGATCAAAAGAACTATCGTATAGATGGCATAAGCCGCACCGTAATAGCCATTACCTTCATCTCCGATAATGGCTGCGAGAGGACTTCCGTATAACAGGCCGATGATCCTTGATATCACTCCTGCAATAGCAAGAATCCCGGCCTGAACAAATAGTCCCTTTTTGGAATTATTAGTGCTTGTACTGCTCTCCATGCTGGTTGTGTAATGTTTATGGCCTCAGCCAGTCATACATCTCCTGATATTTCTCAGCAGAAGTTCTCCATGAGAAGTCAACTGCCATTGCTCTGTCAATCATCTTGTTCCACTCGCGCTTCTGGTCATAATAAACATGCTCAGCCTCGCGGATGGTTCCAAGCATCTCATGAGCGTTGTAATTCAGGAACCCAAAGCCTGTTCCTGTGCTCTCAAACTTGTTGTAGGGCTCTACGGTATCGATAAGTCCGCCGGTCTGTCTGACAATCGGTATAGTACCATATCTGAGGGCCATCAGCTGTGACAGACCACAGGGCTCAAACAGCGAAGGCATCAGGAACACATCAGATGCCGCATAAATCTTGTGTGACATAGGCTCAGAATAGTAGATATTGGCTGAAACCTTGTCGTGATACTTCCAGTCAAAGTGTCTGAAGGAATTCTCGTACTGCTCTGTTCCTGTTCCAAGAACCACCAGCTGCACTGCATCCTGGCACAGCTCATCAAGAACATAGTTTATGAGATCAAATCCCTTCTGATCGGTAAGTCTTGAAACAATACCGATCATCATGATCTTGTCATCTTCTGCAAGGCCAAGCTCCTTCTGAAGAGCTCTCTTATTCTTGATCTTCTCCTTGCGGAAGTTGATGGCGTTATATTTGTATGGTATGTACTGATCTGTCTCCGGATTGAACTCATCATAGTCAATTCCGTTTACAATACCCCTGAGGTCATTTGCTCTTGCCCGAAGCAATCCATCCAGTTCCTCGCCGTAGAATTCAGTCTTGATTTCCTCTGCATAGGCCTTACTTACAGTTGTAATGGCATCGGCGTACACGATACCACCCTTCAGCAGATTGGCATCCTTGTAGAGTCCAAGCTTGTCGGGAGTAAAATAGTAATCAGGCAGGCCTGTTATATCCTGAACCTTCTTAATATCCCACTTGCCCTGGAATTTGAGGTTGTGGATTGTCATAATGGCCTTGATGCCCCTGTAGAACTCGCTGCCCTGGAATCTCTCCTTGAGATATACCGGTATCAGTCCGGTCTGCCAATCATGACAGTGGATGATGTCAGGTCTGAAGTCTATTACAGGCAGGATCGAAAGAGCTGCCTTTGAGAAGAAAGCAAACTTCTCGATCTCAAAGATCACATCGTCACTATACGGTTTCATACCGTTAAAATAGAACTCGTTGTCAATAAAGTAGTATTTGATTCCGTCGACCTCAGCCTTGAAAATACCTACATATTCATTTTTCCAGTGGAAATCCATGTAGAAATTGGACTGATACTCCATTCTGTCCTTCATCTGCTGGTTGATACACTTGTAAAGCGGCAGTATTACCCGGACATCAAAGTATCTTCTGTCGATATTCTTGGGAAGTGAACCAACTACGTCCGCCAGTCCACCGGTCTTAATAAATGGTACACCTTCTGAAGCCACAAACAGGATATTTTTCATTACGTTATTCATCTCCTTATTTTTGTACATGGAATAAAAAGTGCCTACTAATAGAATACCTTATTTAAGCTTACGTGACAACGCAAAAAGCATATACTATATATCGTAATTTAATTATTTATTATTTCGAATTACTTTATGCTTTATTTATAAACCGTACATATTTTGTCCAAATTTAAACAGTAAGATATACACATATCAGAAGTAACAAACTTCTGACTCCCCCAACAAAACTTTTTTCATACCGGGTCGATTGGCTCCCCACTAATCGACCCCTCCTCCCAAAAACAGGCACCTTTTCAAAGGTGCTTTTTTTATGTCATCAGGAGAATGTCATCTTATGCCGGAACAGCCTCAGACTCAGAAGAAACCTCTTCACTTCCTTCAGATACTTCCGGAGCCTGGCTCTGATCGCTCTTTCTCGGTCCCCTTACTCCAAAGCTTCCATTGTATCTGAGATCCTTAAGAACTTTCCGTGTATTCTTAAGAACCTTCTCAATATCTGACGCTGAGGCGCATACTACAGTGGGCACTCCGCTGCCGGAAAGTTCTACCTTAAGACCAGCTTCCTTTAGCACCTTCATAGCCTTAAGCTTATCTGTTGTACTTATCTGTTCAAGTTCTTTTTCGTCCTTTTTCATATATATTGTGCCTTTCATAATTTATAAACACAATATAACACAGTTTTGAATTAATTTCAAACATTCGTTCTCGCATTTTGCACAAATTTATTATCGATATTTCGTCTATAATTTATCAACAAAAATTTACAAAATAGTGTTAAGTTTTATATGTATACACCGATATACATAGTGAGAACAAAATTCTCACTCCCCCAACAAAACTTTTTTCATACCTGGGCTGTTTAATTCCCCAATTAAACAGCCCTCCTCCCAAAAGAAACTTGTGAAAGACCTAAAAAGAGAAGGCGCAGCTGCACCTTCTCTTTTTATTATCTGTTTTTCGTATATGCTTTTACAAAGAAATCCTTGTCACCCTGACGCTCAACCGATTTGCCATCATCGGAGATGTAATAGCTCCTGCCGCTGGCAGAGTATATATTATGGATATTTCCCGTTAGGTTCTTCCACTCGTCATAATTTGGGCCACTTATGATATCATCCTGCTGCTCAAATACAAGTCTTCCAGAAGTGGCGGGTTTTATCAGTATAAGGAACTCATCTCCAGCCGCCAGCTCAAGGGGCTCCTCCAGTTCAAAAGTGTGATATCCTCCGCTTATGGCAGAAAACTTCTGGCTCAGGTCCGGAGGCCCCTGCCCTTCAAAGCTTATGCTCTCGTCATCATCCTTAGGATTGATATAAATATCCACATCGTACTGCTGATACATGTCTATGCTCATAATGCCTATGGCCGACAGAGTCTCATCAGACTCAGCCTCATACAACATTCCATAGGGATTTGAAGAAGCTGAATATGCATACACTGTGTTGAGGGAGTCATCCAGGCAGCTCTCAACCCTTGAGAGGAATCCTGCAGCCTGATAGTTGTTGTCATACCAGTTGTCATCTCCCTTTACAGCCACATCATAGACCACAGAATTGCTGTTCAGAGAGGTCTCATCATAGTAGGACAGATAAAAATATCCACCGTCGCCATTCCCGGTCCCCCAGCTGTTCTTGCACAGCCATGCGCCATTGCCCTCAGGTACTATGCGAAAATTCGATGCATCATAATTGTCATCCCATCCTATTATCAGCACCTCATGATTCGGAATCTCCACTGTCCCCCCGCCATAGTTGGCGTTAAGAGTCCTGCAGTGATTCTTCCAGAATCTGTCGTCAGCCCTGACACCAATGGTGGCACCGCCGTGTTCCATTACCATCTGTTTTATCATGGTACTGCTGGTGGCCTTGGACGGAATCTCGTTGACACCCTGGACGTGGTACTGTCCCTGGTATGCATCCGAGGGCTTACTGCCATTGTCGGTAAATATAAAAGAGCTGCCATACATACTTGTAAAGGCGTCATCACCCTTCTCATCCACAGGTCCCTTCCATGCTGTCAGAAGACTTATGACAAAATCGGTAACTCCACCCACCGAGACATATCCCGTATCATAATCAAAAATCCAGGCGTTCTCCTCGCCCTCTGCGTTCTCAAGTATGCGGTAGTCCCCGTCAATGAGCCCCTGACGTGACCCCTCTGCCCTGTGCATGTTGTAGTAAGCAAGATGCTTCTCAGACAGATCAATATCCGTGGCTTCAATGTTGTCGTGATGGCTTAATATGTCGCTCTCCACAGCTCCAAGCGCGGAATATGTCCAGCAGAGATAAGTGTAGCCCTGATCCTCTATATCTGTCACATAACTCCTGCCATTTACATCCCTCGAGTCGTACTTCTCCGGTATGTCTGTCCCGGAAAATGTCTTTATATCCACGGGTATTACATCCGCAAACTCTTCACTGCTGTAAAAAGCTCCTATATCACCCTCTCCCATGGTCACAGCCTCCGGAAGTGATATCTTCCGGACAACCTGCACATCTTCACAGATAGGGTTGTTGACGTTTCCTTCTATAATGCTGTTTGGAAGCTGAGATTCATTTTTCTCATCCCTCTCCTGCTGGTATACATTGCCATCTGTCCGGCCTCCATCCAGGGCTGCCAGATCCTCATCCCCGGATACCACAGCTCCTCCCCCGTCTCTCCTTGTGGGGTTTGATGGCGTATCACTGCCACGGCGCTGCCCCAGCAGGAATATTACCCCCACCGCCAGAACTGCAGCGATGGCACATATTATAATTACCTTTTTCACTTTGATTCCTCTTTATATAACAGGACCATCCAATAACCGCGTGGTATTAAAGGATCCAAAAATAGACTGGGAAATATCTTTTGCAAAGGCCTCGTAGTCGATGTAATGGATTCCCTTCTTCCATCCGTCGATCACCCTCAGCATGGGATAGGTCTTTTCCCCTACTCTCCATATGCTGTATCCGGACACAACGATTGTGTGGTCCTTGTAGAAGCCCCTTGCTATGTTCATGATGACAGGACGCCCTGCCGTTATCTCTTTTAACACATGCTTTTCAAAGCTCCAGACATACACTCCCCTGCATCTGGCCTTGACGCCGTACTGCTTGAAGGCCTCTCTGGTTATGCCCGAAATAAAAAAGGGCATTGTCCCCCTCTTGTCGCTGTAGCCGTAGGCCTCAGCAATCTCCTCCACCTTCTTGTAGAGCACGTGTATGTCCTCAGGTATCGCCTCTATTCCAAGCTTTCCCCTGTAGTAGTCCATAATCCTTGTGACGGCAACAACGGAACAGTTCCTGGTCCTTCGTCCGCTTATCTGTTCCATGGACTGCTGGTTCATAAGGATATTTCTGCCGCGCTTTACCATCACGCCCTTCTGACCGTACTGTTCCAAAAGATATTTCGAAACGTTCGAAATGCCGCCATATGGCTGTCTCATACTCTTCCCCCGCTGCTAACGATTCAAATATAGGTCAAAAATAATATAACGCTCTGCTGCGCAAAAATCACCAGACATATATAATAATAACACCGATATCCATATAATTGCACTTGCAAATTGGTCCGGTAAAACAAATAATATACCTATGGAAAACAGGCATGGCGATAATGACACAATAAATATATACGAAGCAGCAGGCCTTCTTGGCATTTCCGAAGCCACCGCAAGGAACTGGGTAAGGCTCGGCAAGCTTGAAGCAGTTTCAACTGACCCTGTTCGTTTTAACAGGGATTATGTCCGGAAAATGCATCTGGAACTGGATTCCTCTGACCGCCTGAAGAGCCGCCGGAACAAAAGCCGTATCTGCGGCAATGATATTCCCGTTTCCTATATCGACAGTTCATCCCCCAATTATCCGGTCATCATGGATATTCTGGGGCTCTTTGAGGGTATGTCCGCATCTCCTTTCGAAGTCATTTCTTATTATGCAAAAGAGCTGCTTGACCAGTCAGATGTCAGCGAGAACATCTCCAAAAGGCTGCTTGGCCTCCTTGATACTGATATCTGTTCTGCAAAAGAGCTGACAGATGCCTCTACACCTGGCAAAAATACCGTCACTGCTGACGCCGGGAGTACATTGCAGATCCTGCGGGATCACCCCCTTTGCTTTGTTCCCGGAGAGGACACCCTGGGCATGCTCTATATCTCTCTGCGTCTCATGAAAATAAAAAAATCATCGGGAGCCTACTACACTCCCTTCCATATCGTTGACAGAGTCATCAGCGATCTTGATGAAAGCATCAGCCTTGACACCTCAAAGATTCTGGATCCGGCCTGTGGGACAGGAAATTTCCTCCTGCGCCTTCCGGACAGAATCCCGCTCCAAAACATCCATGGATCAGACATAGACGAGGCAGCCGTTGCCATCGCCCGCATCAATACCGCAATGAAATATGGGATACAAAGCCCGGAGGACCTCAATACTGTTATAAACAACATTCGATGCAGCAACTTCCTGTTGCCACCAGACCAATCCGGCGGCTTCATAAGCCCAGACAACACCTCCAAATATGACGTCATCCTGGGCAATCCACCCTGGGGCTCCAGCTTCTCACCAAATGAAGCGGCAGCTCTTGGAGACATCTACGAATCCTTTGGAGGAACATGTAATCCCGAGTCCTTCTCGCTTTTTACCGAGCAGGCCATAAAGCGTCTATGCCCGGGAGGGACCGTCAGCTTTCTTCTGCCCGAGACCGTTCTCGAGGCGGATACCCATTTGCCCATCAGACAGTTCGTTCTGGAAAACACTGAGGTCACTTCCATACTCTATCTCGGAGACGTCTTTGACAGGGTACAGTGCCCATGTGTGGTCCTTACAGTCAAAAGACCTGCCGCCAAAAAGCCACAGTTTACGCCCGCCGGCCATCTAGGCAGTGTCCCGGACAGCAGGGTTAATGTCTGCTTTTGCAGCTCCCGAAAATCGGTTCTCAATACCACGCGGCGCTTTACAGTATCTTCAGCCAGACTGTCTGTATCCTCCTTCCATATCCTGGCAGACGACAGCGAATATGCCATCCTGGAAAAGATAAGGCAGACAGATCATTTTACCCTGAGAGGCAATGCAACCTTCTGCCTGGGGATTGTCACCGGTTCCAACAGGACGCTCTTAAAGGACTCCCCCGGCGATGGTCTGGAGCCCATTGTGAAGGGAAAAGAGATTGTAAAATACGGCATTTCGAAGCCAGGGAACTATATCAGATTTAACCCTGAGCAGTTCCAGCAGTGCGCTCCTGAGCCTCTATACAGAAATGAGGAAAAGCTCTTTTACCGCTTCATCGCCCCAGAGCCGGTATTTGCCCGTGACAGGCAGGGTCTTCTCTCCCTCAACAGCGCAAATATCCTTATCCCCCAGGTTCCGGGCTACAGTACGTCCTATATACTGGCCATTCTCAATTCCAGAGCGATAAGCTATTTTTATAGAAAGAGCTTCAGAAATCTAAAGGTCCTGCGAAGTGCACTGGAGAGCCTTCCTATCCCCAAATGCAGCGGTGCTGATCATGACGAGATATGCAGCCTGGCTGACGCCATCTCCTTCTCAGAGGCTGCCGGAACAACAAAACCTGAGGATTTTGATAGACTGGCAGAAAAGCTCGACCGGAAAATCGCCTCCCTTTGCGGACTTACCGAGGCAGAATATCACACAATAATGGAAAAATAAGGTTTACTTTTACAGTTTAAAGTGCTATAGTATTCCACAGACTTGATAAATTGGAGGAAATGAGATGTCTTTTGAATATATACAGAAACTGCCCACTCCCGATGAGATACGCATGGATTTCCCTTTGGGCAAGGAACTGACTGCCCTCAAAAAGGAGCGCGACGCCATGATCACCGACGTGTTCACAGGAAAGAGTGACAAATTCCTGGTAATTGTAGGGCCCTGCTCCGCCGACAACGAAGATGCTGTTGTGGACTATGTATCGAGGCTGGGCAAGCTGAATGAGAAGGTCAGGGACAGACTTATTCTGATCCCCAGGATCTATACCAACAAGCCAAGGACCACAGGAGACGGATACAAGGGTATCACCTCACAGCCCGATCCCGAGGGCGAGACTGATTTCAGGGCAGGACTTGCAGCCATGAGGCACATGCAGATAAGAGCCATTCAGGAGTCCGGCCTGACCGCAGCCGATGAGATGCTCTATCCCGAGAACTGGGGATATGTGGCAGACATCCTGTCCTATGTGGCAATCGGAGCCAGGTCAGTTGAGGATCAGGAGCACCGTATGACCGCCAGCGGATTTGACGTTCCCGCGGGAATGAAGAACCCCACCAGTGGAGCCCTGAGTGTCATGCTCAACTCTGTCTACGCAGCACAGAAGCCCCACACCTTTGTATATAGAGGCTACGAAGTAAAGACCAACGGAAATCCTCTGGCACACTGTGTACTTAGGGGTTCATCCAACAAGCACGGCCAGTCCATTCCCAACTATCACTACGAAGACTTAAATCTCCTCCTCAAACTGTATGAGCAGAGAGAGATCATCAATCCCGCTGCAATCATAGATGCCAACCACAACAACTCCGGCAAACAGTTCAGGGAGCAGATCAGGATTGTCAAGGAAGTGATTCACTCCCGCTCTTTGAACCCCGACATCAAAAAACTGGTCAAGGGCGTCATGATAGAGAGCTACATCGAGGAGGGCTGCCAGAAGATCGGTGAGGGAGTCTATGGCAAATCCATAACAGACCCCTGCCTTGGCTGGAAGGACACAGAGCGCCTGCTTCTGGAGATTGCTGATGCAACCTGATGAAACTAAAAGTCCTTCCCGACTCTGGACGCGAGCATTTTGCACAGGCAACTGAGTGGGCATGTGTGCTCGTCGGCACTTAGTGGCTGTATTTTAGCCACTTAGTACCGCTACGAAGCACACTTGAGCGAAAGCGTACCCGAAGTTGCTGTGCAATATGCTCGCGGCCGGAGCCGGGAAGGACTTTTTTCTTCAGTTCCTGATACGGGCCCATTCAAATGGGTCCGTATTTTTTTTGCTCTTTTTGATATAGCGCACTGCTTTATTGCTGTCAGAGTATCCCATCAGCTCCTTCAGCGCGGTAATATCCGCACCATTTTCCACAAGATGCACTGCAAAGGAATGTCTTAAGGTAAAGGGTGTGATATCCGATCTTATACCCGCCTTTTTTGCACAGGTCTTTATTATCTTCCAGAGTCCCTGCCTGCTCATGGGCAATCCGCTGCAGTTAGGGAAAAGTATCTCAGAATCTTCAGCTCCGTCCAGCAGCTGATTTCTTCCTCCGATAAGGTACTGGTCCAGCGCCTCCCTGGCCTTTTTCCCGTAGGGCACTAGCCTGTCCTTTGCACTTCCCTTCCCGCCCTCAAGCCGCAGGCACGAGAGAGATAAATCCAAGTTGGACAGCGTCAGACTTATTATCTCAGAGGTCTTAAGCCCCGTGGCATACATGAGCTCAAGGATCGCCCTGTCCCGCATTCCCTTGCCGTCATCACCAAAATCCTGTGACAGCAGGTTCTCTATCTCAACCGTTGTCAGGATACTCACATCGCTCTTTACGACCTTTGGACTTTTTACCCTCTCCGCCGGATTTTCATCAATATTCCCGTTTTCTAACAGATAGCGAAAGAAAGCCTTGATGGAAGCATTGTGCCTTGTGATCGTAGACGGCGCGAAATTCTCATCACGCAGCTCGGATTCGTAGTCAAAGATGCAGTCCTCTGTCACATCAGATCCACTCTCTATCCCCCTGTCCCTGAGATAAGCTGCGAGCCTCATCAGGTCCCTCCTGTAGGAATCAACCGTATTACTTGAGGTCTTCTTGACATTTCGCATGTAATCTATGAATTCATTTATCTGTGTCTCTATCATCTTCTATCCCCCAATAATCTTCTGCAAATGAAACTGCCAGAATAACCGGAAAGGTCAGCACGTAGGCATAGCCATACCGAAAGTCCACCACAGGTGCAGCTATCAGGAGCGTTAATACCAGAAGAAGCATAAGTATGTGAGGCAGCATATTTCTCTTTTTCAAAATTGCCACAAATAGCGAAATCACAAGTCCCCAGGCATATGCTCCAATCGAAAAGAGCATTCCATACAGCGGCATGAATTCTGACAGCTTAAGAAGGATCTCTTTTACCTTGATAAACTTTCCTCCTATTATGGGCATAGGATAAAGGCCCTCATCATTTGGCATTATCCCGTCAGCATCTGCAACCCTGTAATCCACATCAGGATAAATATAGCCGCCCTCCAGATCATACCAGGCTGCAATATACTCTCCAGGATTGCGGAGCCCCATCCTCATCCAGAGACTAAAGTACTCCGGTTTATACTCCTCAAGAACAGCGGGATTCCCCGCCCTCACCAGCTCCTTGATGTTGTCCGCATATCCGCCAACATAGAGCTCCTTAATGTAAGTCCGGTCTATGACGTCATCAATCATGGCCATATCACTGTCCGTCACACTCTTCTCATCAACCAGCACCCTTGCAACCTGTTGCAGCGGAAGCGAAAGGGACTCAACAAAATCCGGTCCGGTGACCCCCACAGCAGAAAACGCCGGCCCCTTCACCGCAATTACCAGCACAATAGTCAAAAGAGCTGCAGCCAGGGATTCCTTAAGTCTCCCCCTGAAGTACCAGACAAATACCGGTGCAAACACTATGAATGCATACCAGGCATTGGATCTGAACAGAGAAAACAAAACTCCAAGGATCGAAAATATCCCAAAATCCATCATCGTGAGCTTTTCTGCCCCTTTTCTGCACATTGACAAGAGGTGGCACACCAGGAGAACCGCTATCCCCGCAAAAGGAACATCCTTCCACACAGTCACAGCAAATACAGCATTCACAGGAAACAGCGCAAGAAAGGCAATAACAGCTGCCAGAATCCGCAGATCAAGCCTTCCCATAACTGTCACTACCTCTTTGACCAGTACACCGCAGCATATACTCATGAATATCATCTGTGCCAGTGTGTAGAAAGAGATCGCTCTTACCGGATCCCCGGTCACCATCATACCAAGCTCATAGAACAGCTTTATTGCCATCGTATGTATCACAGGATGATGGTTGGAAAGAGGTAACACCCCGATGATCTGCTGATACTGTACTATGGAGTCAGCAGTCATAATACCTGGAAACTCATACAAAAAATAGGGAAGGTAGCAGATGAAACAGAAAACAGCAGAAACTGCAGCCAGAATATTCAGGCCTCTTTTGTCCGGCATTTCCCTGACCCACTTTCCGGTCTGCCATTTCTTTCTTTCCAGACCGTCTGCCTTTACAAAATCCCTCTTCCTGACCATAATGATAAGAAGCCTTACCAAAAGCCAGGACATCAAATAGTAACCAACAAAAAGTATCCCGAAGGTCATTGCTTTAAAAAGAGAATTGGTAAACTCCTCCGATGCGGAAGGATAAAGCATTTTTGCAGCTATGCAGCCGACTGCCACCCCTGATGCGTTAGGCAATATCTGAAAAAGATACCCAAGACTCCTCATCCTGTCACCGCTTCCCGCAGCATCTTTACGAAGCCTAAAGCCCCCGACATAGGACGCAGCCATAAAAAGGCACAGAAAAAGAACTACCGTAAGGGGATTTCTTACGGTAATTCCACTGGTGACCTGTATTGCCCAACAGCCAAAAAAGGCTGCCGGAAAATTTATAATCTTATCTGTTTTAAACCTCATATATTCTCAGCTGTTCCTGCTGTCCATTATATCTTCCAATTTTTCATAGACAGGCAGCTCATCAAAGGTAGCAAAGTAATCCCTCTCAGTCTCAGCTCTTCTTATGCAGGATACGCTTCCATCCTCAGACAGAAGGAGCTCTGCGCACTTTAGCTTACCGTTGTAGTTGTAGCCCATTGAATAGCCGTGAGCACCTGCGTCATGTATAAAGAGGTAATCCCCCATATCAATCTTCGGAAGCTTCCTGTCAATGGCAAATTTGTCATTGTTTTCGCACAGGGAACCGGTCACATCATATACATTGTCAAGAGGTGCATCCTCTTTTCCCAGTACAGTTATGTGGTGGTATGCCCCGTACATGGCAGGCCTCATGAGGTTCACAGCGCAGGCATCCACACCAATATACTCCTTGTAGATGTGTTTCTCATGGATTGCCTTGGTCACAAGGGCTCCATAGGGCGCCATCATAAACCTGCCCATCTCAGTGAAGATAGCAACATCACCCATACCTGCCGGCACCAGAACTCTCTCGAATTCGGCCCTGACACCTCTGCCTATCTCCCTGATGTCATTGCCCTCCTGATCTGGAAGGTAAGGTACTCCAACACCGCCGGAAAGGTTGATGAATGAAACGTGGGCCCCTGTCTTCTCCTGAAGCTCCACAGCCAGTTCAAAGAGCTGTCCGGCCAATAGCGGATAGTACTCATTAGTCACGGTATTGCTGGCGAGAAATGCGTGAATTCCGAAATTCTTTGCCCCCTTATCCTTCAGGATCTTAAATGCCTCAAAGAGCTGATCCTTAGTCATTCCATACTTGGAATCCCCGGGGTTGTCCATGATGCCATTGCTCATGGTAAATACTCCGCCCGGGTTGTACCTGCATGATATGGTCTCAGGGATCCTCCCTATCGCCTCCTCAAGGAACTCTATGTGTGTAAAGTCATCCAGGTTAATAATTGCGCCTATCTCGTCGGCATAGACAAACTCCTCAGCCGGAGTGTCATTGGAAGAGAACATTATATCGCTTCCCTTTGCGTCTATGGCGCGGCTCAGCATGAGCTCTGTCATTGACGAGCAGTCAAAGCCGCATCCCTCTCTCTTTAATATCTCCATCAGACCGGGTGTGGGAGTTGCCTTTACGGCAAAGTACTCCTTAAAACCCTTATTCCAGGAAAAAGCCTCATTCACCGCCCTGGCATTCTCCACTATTCCCTTCTCATCATAAATATAGAAGGGTGTGGGATAGGTCTTCGCAATCTCTTCAATCTGTTGTTTTGTTACGAACGGTTTTTTCATATCTGTCCTCCTGCTTTATCTCTCTTGAAACTTTAACACGTCAATGCGTCAATATGCAAGAGCTTTTTGCAGTATCACTTTAAATATCCTCAATCTGCCAGTCTACAGGCTCTACTCCGTTTGCCTTCAAAAACTCATTGGCCTTGCTGAAGTGCCTGCATCCAAAAAAGCCTCTGTATGCCGACAGCGGACTGGGATGTGGTGCTGTAAGGACCAGGTGTCTGGGGTTATCCAGCATCTGCGCCTTCATCTGTGCAGGTCGCCCCCAGAGCATATACACAATGGGCCGGTCCTGCTCATTGACAGCCTTTATTATGGCATCAGTGAACTGCTCCCACCCCCTGCCCTGATGGGAATTTGCATTGTGGGCTCTTACCGTAAGAACAGTATTCAAAAGAAGCACTCCCTGGTCGGCCCATTTTTTGAGATACCCGTTGTTCGGTATACTGCACCCCAGGTCATCATGGAGCTCCTTGTAGATGTTCACAAGGGACGGTGGTGTGTCCGCCTTTCCCGGAAGCACCGAGAAGGAAAGTCCGTGGGCCTGTCCCGGCTCGTGGTAGGGATCCTGCCCCAGGATCAGTACCTTCACCTCTGACAGGGGAGTGAAATGAAGTGCGTTAAAGATATCTTCTGACGGCGGATAGACAACCGCTTCGCTGTATTCTCTTTTAACAAAGGTAAAGAGATTTTTGTAGTAGTCCTTGGAAAACTCGCCCTTCAGAGCCGGCAGCCAGTCATTTGAAATCATTGCCATCTGTTTATGCCTCGTATAATTTATTCTTTGTCATATCAGGTCCTCACCGGTACGCCTCTGCCTTGCAGATAGCTCTTCAGGTCCGAAATCTCAAGCTCCTTGTAATGGAAAAGAGATGCCGCAAGAGCCGCGTCAGCTCCTCCCTCTGTAAGAGCGTCATAAAAGTGGGACTTCTCCCCTGCACCGCCGGATGCTATGACAGGAACCGGGACCGCATCAGCAACAGCCCTGGTGAGCTCAATATCATACCCCGCCTTGGTTCCGTCGCAGTCCATGCTGGTCAGAAGTATCTCACCGGCCCCAAGCTGCACTCCCTTTTTGGCCCACTCTATGGCATCAATTCCCACATCTATCCTTCCGCCATGCTTGTAGATGTTCCATCCGCTGCCATCCTCTCTCTTCTTGGCATCGATAGCCAGGACGACACACTGGCTCCCGAACTTTTCGGCAGCCTCAGATAAAAGCTCCGGCCTCTCTATGGCCGCAGAGTTCATAGACACCTTGTCGGCCCCTTCCCTGAGGATGGCCCTTACATCTTCTACCGTTCGTATTCCGCCGCCAACCGTAAAGGGAATAAAGACCTTTTTGGCCACCTCCCGCACCATGTCAGCGACTGTGGCCCTTCTCTCATTGGAGGCTGTGATATCAAGAAATACCAGTTCATCAGCCCCGGCCTTTGAATAGGCCTCCCCAACAGCCACAGGATCACCTGCATCCCGCAGGTTTACAAAATTTATACCCTTGACCACCCTGCCATTGTTGACATCAAGACAGGGTATTATCCTCTTTGTAAGCATATTTACTCTCCCCGCTATATTAAACTTCAAGGAAGTTCTTCAGGATCTGCATTCCCACCTCTGAGCTCTTCTCAGGATGAAACTGACATGCAAATACATTTCCTGATTCAACCGATGCATCAATTGAAACTCCATAGTCCGTAGTGGCTTTGACAATGTCTCTGTCAGCAGCGTGAAGGTAATAGGAGTGCACAAAATAAACATAGGGCGAGCCACTTATTCCCTTAAACAGCCTTCCCTCCCTTGGAAAGTTCAGACTGTTCCAGCCTATCTGTGGAATCTTGTAGCTGTTTCCCCCATCATCCGTCTGAGGGATCTGCTTTATTTCACCACGCAAAATGCCCAGACCTGTAACTCCCAAAGACTCGTCGCTGCGGTCAAATAAGAGCTGCAGGCCCAGGCATATTCCCATAAATGGCACTTCCTTATTTACAACTTCTCTTATGGTATCTTCAAGACCATAATCCCTGATCCGGCCCATTGCATCGCCAAAGGCGCCTACACCCGGCAGTACCACATGGTCAGCCCTGAAGATCTCTTTTGGATCTCTTGAAACCAGTGTTTCAGCCCCAAGGTACTCAAAGGCCTTCTCAACACTTTTGATATTTCCGGCATCATAATCAATGATCGCTATCAACTGGCATCTCCTCCCTGAATAATTCTGTGAAAGAATCGATGCCCTGATACGCCTACGACTCCAGAGTTCCAACAATCTCCATAAGTCTGATAGTATAATCCCTGTCCTTCTTGATAGAGTTTATCTCGACAATGTCAGAATCCGACAGTCCATAGTTCTGAGAAAGCACCGATATTATACTATCGTACACGCTATTCACTTCAATTTCAACACTATACTTCTGCGCCTCAGCGATGAGGTCGTCCTTATTGCGCATTGCCATCAGCAGCATATCAAGGGCCTCTTCCTTCATATTCATGGCTGTGTAGTTCTCATAGCCATCAAGATAGCGCTGTGCCCAGGCAAGAACTCTTGACTGTTCGTAAACAAGGCTCTGGTCCTCATCCAGCTTCTTGCCATACAGGAGTTTGTAAGCAGTAGTGTATTCCCTGTGATTGTATGCCGCATTTGCACTGTTGGTCGCAATCCGGTCCGGAAGCACCAGTGAAGGAATGAGGACAAGTATTCCAAGAGATGCCGCAAAAATACCTGACAGCGCAATCTTCTTGGGAGATATTGCCTTCTCTGGAGCGCCAGGTTCCTTGGGAGGCTTGGGCTTTTTCTCCTTCTTGGGCTTCGGAGGCTTTTTCTCCTTCGGTGGCTTTTCCTTCTTGGGCTTCTTTTCCTTTTTCTTTTTCTCTTTCTTTTCCTTCTTTTTCTTGCCCTTGGGAGCACCCTCTTCTCCCAGCTCATCGAGAACCTGCTGATTCTCTGCTGAAAGACTCTTTAGTTCACCCTCGGATTCCTCGTCTTCCTTTACAAGTGCTGCAAACAGTCTTGCAAAAAAGCCCTTCTTTTTCTTCTTTTTGCCGTCATCTCCGTCGCCATCATCATCACCGGATCCGCCCAGGGAGCCTCCACCTCCGCCCCGGGATGGTCTCTCAGGGATGGACGCCAGCTCATCAAGAGAAGGCTCCGGCTCTCCGAGATCATCAAAGCCGTTTTCTGTCAGGGCACCCAGTATATCCTCCTTGGGTATCTCAGATTCATCTGCATGGCCCGACTCTATGTCCTTATCGATCGTGCTCTCGATATCTTCTATCTCATCATTGGCAAGGCTGTTCATAAGGGCATCCAGATCCTGCATGGACACCTCTCCCTGATCCGAGCCCCCATCGGTCTGCGCAGCATCTGTACCGGCAACCTCTGCCACCTCTCCCTCAGTAGATGTTGCTTCCGGCTCTTCAGGACCCATAAGCTCGTCAAGACTTGCCTCAAAATCTCCCAGGTCAAAGTCTTCCTCACTCATGGAATCCAAAGAGGGTTCAGCATGGGCTTGAGATGGAGAATCTGAAACAGAATCAGAGGTCGTGTCCTGTGGCAATTCCTCTGTAAGGGCATCCAGCCCCAGGTCTCCTGCAGATTCAGCAGAATCGGAAACAGCTGCATCAAGGGATTCCTCTCCCTCTGAGCCCCCGTCAAGAGTAAAACCCTCAAGGCCCAGGTCATCCAATGCCGCCTCAAGATCCTCAAGAGGCTCATCTGCCCCGTCTCCTGCATCTGTCTCTGAAGCAGCGGCAGTTTCATCCACTGCAGCCGGGATATCCTCCGGCATCCCAAAGTCTTTGGACTCAGCGGAGCTTCCTTTATCCATCATCTGCCCCATTGACGCCTCAAGATCCTCAAGGGAAATACTGTCAAGGTCTATGTCGTCAAGTCCGGATCCATCCTGTGGTCCCACAGGTTTAGTTCCCTCAGATAAAGAATCGTCCTCGCTCTGTGTTGCCTGCGTGTTGTCATCCGAAGAAGTCATACCGGGGTCTTCTTCCGCTTCATCCTTCATGTTATCCAGAACATCCCTCAGGCTCTCCTCAACTGAGCCCTCATCCGCCTGCATAAGACCACCATCAGGCATATCATCCAGCAGATCCGTCAGTATCTGCTCCGGTGTCTCATTGGCATCTGAACTATTATCTCTTTCTGCTGCGCCTGTATTATCCTCCGGAAGCGAAACCTCCGGAGCCATCTCTAAAAGAGCGTCATCGCCCTCCTCGATATCAACAATAGGAGCATCTGAATAAGACTCACTGCCGCGGCTTGGAACATTGTCAAATTTGCCGCTCCTTATCTCAGCATCCAGCCTCTCAGCATCGGCAATTGCTTCGTCAAGGGCAATTTCCTCCGGATCCCTGGTATCTCCCGATGTCCTGTTTCCTCCAACAGTAAACTTGGGAATCCCGGGATTAGTAGGTCTTGAAATGCTGTCCAAAAGGCCTGACATTCTGTCATCCACAAGCTCGTCCCTGTCAAGCCTGTCAAGAATACTTCCTATATCATTTAAATCCTGATTGCCATTTGAATTATTTACAAGCATACCAATATCCCCTGATCCCACCGAACCAGAGGTATTGCTCTTACCCGACATCCTGCTCAGAGCAGACATAGGGTTGGAATTATTGGATTTTTGAGCGGAGCTAAGCAAACTGTCGAGATATTCCTCGTCATTTGACTTCATAGTCCTTCACTCTCCTGCATACAAAAGTCTACTGAATTCATCCGAACTGAATCAGTCTTAGCTGAAATCTCAGGGGTATGGTAATAGAGCGTATTATGGACTCTCACAAGGTGTGCCCCTTTACTTATCATTGTCACCTTTTCAAAAGGCCATCTAATTACATTTGGATAATCAAGTGAAACCCCCAACTCAAGTACAAGAAGATTCTTGTTTAAAGTATCTGATAAATATTTCGTATACTTTTCCCAATTCTTTAGATATGCACTCTCGTTATATATAATTTTACTATATTCTGGGCGTTTTTGGTTAAGATAAAGCTCTTTTCCATTAAAAAAAGGCTTAAAAAACTTCTCTGCACCACTGAAGTGCCCATTTTGCCGCGTGATTATCCCATGTATGAAGTCTACAGTTTCAAGAAATAGGTCAGATTTAGGGACCTCAATCAGTGGATCCTTCGGATCATCAGACTGAAGATACTGATAATTCCCACAGGGAAACACGCATTTGTCGCTTTCAAACCCGTTCATAAGAGCATCCTGAAGAAACAGCTCCGAAATCAAAAAGTATTTTTTGTCTCCTATCAGGTCTCTGAGCACCCTATAGGCCTGGTCGATCCTGTCATCGTTGTTGTAATAGCCGTATTCAAATTCAACGATAGGAAGAAGCCACTTATAGTCTTCCTGGCAGCATAAATCTACAAGCTCTCTGTATCTGTCATCTTCCCGGATTCCCCTTTTAATCCAGTTCCACTCATTTCCAATACCAATGAGCAGCAGATCAGAATTGCTTATAAGCTCTGCATAGCCCTTTTCCATACACATACTCCTCTATAAATTAGTAGAACTAATTTTTTCTATTAAATAAAAACACTCCCTTTACATGAAGATGCAAAGGGAGTGTAAGTAGTTCAAAATCAGCCTGCTGCTGAGGCATTTACAAGTTCATCTATTACCGAAACAAGGCTGCCGATCTCAGGCTTGGAGAGCTGTCTGTCAGCTCCTAGGGACTCTCCCTTTCTCCTCATTTCCTCGTTAACCAGTGATGAGAAGATAATCAGCGGAATATCCTTAGTGGCATCATCACTCTTGATGAGCTTGGTTAGTCTGTGGCCGTCCATGATAGGCATCTCGATATCGGTTATGATGCATTTGATCTTATCAAGTTCATTTCTGTCCTTGCAGGCCTTGATGTAATCATAGGCAAGCTTGCCGTTCTCGAAGTGCCTTACATTGTTGTAGCCTGCCTTGTTGAGGGAGTCAACAATGAGCTTATTAAGAAGCTGTGAGTCCTCAGCAAGTACAATAGGTACCTCATTCCTCGGGCGCTGTCCGATATCACCAAGGGAATCCATGTTAAGGCCGGTATTAGGATTGATATCAGATACGATCTTCTCGAAGTCGAGAATGATGATAAGCTGATTCTCAAATTTGATGATACCTGTGGAGATACTCTCCTCAGCCTTGGAAATTGTGGCATTCGGTTTGATGATATCTGCCCAGGATACTCTGTGGATACCTACAACGGAATCAACATGGAATGCTATATCCAGCTTGTTGAAGTTTGTGATAATGAATAATCCGCCTTCCTTGGAGGCTCCGCGCTGCAAGCAGTTGCGCAGGTCTATAGCGGTTATCATCGTATCACGTGGCATAAATATACCTTCGATACTTGGATGGGCATTGGGCACAGGAGTCACTTCCTGATACACAATAATTTCCTTGATCTTGGCAACATTGATGCCATAGCAATGGTCATCAATCTTAAACTCAAGGACTTCCAGTTCGTTATTACCACTTTCAAGCAGGATTTTTGATTCCATTCTCTCACCTC
>JAEEGL012299122.1_pt1 | contig 30091 bp, 26 predicted proteins | sample 9134231 | NCBI WGS metagenome assembly JAEEGL01 (sample SAMN16246548, study PRJNA631951) | gut metagenome | biome: gut microbiome; feature: rumen; material: fiber-attached | host: Bos | place: Iran: Karaj | collected 2018-10 | reverse complement strand
TCGGAGAATAAAAGAACGGTCCGGCCAGGACGGGACCGGTCCTTCCGGGCAGGATCAGCCAGGATCGGTTCCGGAGATGTTTTCTATGTTCCAGGGCCGGCGCTTCTGATACCGGATCCGCATCGTCATTCCCTTCACGGCTTCCGGAGAAGGATCTTCCAGAGGGTAAAAGGCGTACCACGCCGTTTTTTCCCCGTCGTCCGTATAGAAGCGGATCATGTATTCGTTGTGGTCCAGCGGCTTGAAATGCACGCGCAAGCCGGCGGTCGCCTTTCTGACGTCGCCCGTGAAGTACGCGGTCGCCTCCAAGTAGCCCGGCCTCTTCTTCGGATGTGCAAGTCTCAGTATGATCTCAAAAAAATCCATATCTTTTAAATACACCGGAACCATGATAAGTTCAAGATGCTGCGGGATATCGCTTTACGCTTCAGGAGGATGTGACAGATGGACTACCGTTTATTGTGCAGACAGATCGGGTCTCTTTCCCTGGAGGCGCCGGACTGGCTTCCTGTCATGGCAAACGCGTCTGCTCTGCTGTACCACGCGATGCAGGACGTCAACTGGGCAGGGTTCTATCTCGTCCGGGGTGACCATCTGATCCTGGGACCGTTTCAGGGAAAAGTCGCCTGCGTGCGCATCGCAAAGGGGAAAGGCGTCTGCGGCACGGCCTGGGAGGAGGAGCGGATCCAGCTGGTGCCGGACGTACACGCCTTCGCTGGCCACATCGCCTGCGACCCGGACTCCCGCTCGGAGATCGTCCTTCCGGTCCGGCGCGAAGGGAAAGTCGTCGCGGTACTGGACATTGACAGCCCTGTCCCCGGCCGGTTCACGGAGGAAGACCGGGAAGGACTGGACCTTTTCGTGAAAACGCTGGAAGAGCATATGGACATGGCCGGCCTGTGAGGCGGGGCGGGGCGCCGTACATACGGGCAGGACGCCGCCGAACGCAGTACCGGAAAGATATCCGCACGAGGAAAAAGAAATGACATCAATGGATCTTGACAGGATGAGGACCCCGGAAGAATTTGCCGGAATGCTGCAGATGCAGGGACTGGATCTGCCGGTGGAAAGCGATATAGCATCGCTCAGGCAGCCCCTTGCCGCAGGTGGAAAAACCATCCCCAACCGGATCTGCATCCAGCCGATGGAAGGGTTCGACAGTGAGGAAGACGGCGCCCCGACGGATCTCGTCCGGAGAAGGTACGGCCGGTATGCCCGCAGCGGGGCGGGACTCGTCTGGTTCGAGTCGGCGGCGGTCGCGGACGACGGGAAGAGCAACCCGCACCAGATGATGCTGAGTGAGGAGAGACTGTCCGATTTCAGCGCCCTCATAGAGGAGATGGACCGGATCAGCCTGGAGGAATCCGGTTATACACAGTACAAGGTGCTGCAGCTGAACCACTCCGGCCGCGTCTCCAGAGGAACAGACCTCACGCCGGAGCCTGTGGCGGCGAGGCTTCTGCCGTCGGATGAGGATGAGAGCATCCTCGCCTCCGACGAGAGGATCCACCGCCTCATAGAAGAGATGATCACGCACGCCGTCATGGCGAAGGAAGCGGGATTCGACGCGGTCGACGTCAAAGCCTGCCACGGTTACCTGCTCAGCGAGATGCTGAGCGCGTACGGAAGGGCGGGAGAGTTCGGCGGGAGCTTTGAGAACCGGACGAAAGCGCTCCTCATGATCATCGACGGCATCAAAGAGCGCGCCGGGGAGAGCCTTGCGGTCACCGTCAGGCTCAACGCGTTCGACAAGGCGCCCAGGCCGGAAGGCTGGGGCCTTAAGGAAGAAGACGGCGTTCTCATCCCCGATCTTGATGAGCCGGTCAGGCTGTGTGAGATCCTGAGGGAAAAAGGCGTCGGAATCATCGACATCTCAGCGTCCTGGCCGCAGCAGGGCCTGTTCCGTAAGGCTGCCGGCGGGGAGGAACTGCCGTTCGCGGAGGCGTATGACATGCTCTCTGCGGTGAGAGAGATCAGGAGCAGGGTACCCGGCGTGCACTTCGTCTGCACGGGGCTCAGCCGGTTCCGTCAGTTCGCGCCGGCGGTCGGCGCCGGAGGGATCCGCGACGGCTGGTTCGACCTCGCGGGATTCGGCCGGATGTTTCTGGCGTATCCGGAGTTTGCGAAAGCAGCTCTCGCGGGACAGATGCCCGACCCGGGCAGATGCTGTACCCTTTGCGACAGCTGCTTCCGATTGATGAATCCGGGATTTACGGCGGCCGGCTGCGTCGTCAGGGATCCGGATCCCTATGCGGCTCTCTACCGCGAACATGTGCTGCACCATAACCGCGGATAGCAAACCATGTCGCCGGTGTGAAGGAAATGCTTTCCTGCGGCTGGCGGAACAGACATTTTTCTCAAAGAAACTGCTGACGATACAGAGGACATGAAGAGAGACCTGAGAACGGATAAAAGAGAATACTACAGAAAGCTGCTGCGGCTCGCGGTCCCGATCGCGCTGCAGCATTTTATGCTGGCTGCGGTGGCGGCGGGAGATGCCGTCATGCTGGGACGCACCTCGCAGAATTCCATGGCGGCGGTCTCCCTCGCGACACAGATCCAGTTCGTGCAGAATATCATGGTCACTTCCGTGACGGCGGCCGGCGTGATCCTCGGCGCCCAGTACTGGGGGAAAAAGGACCTGCGCACGGTCGGCGACATTTTCTGGATCATGCTGCGCATCTGCGGCGCGATCTCCATCCTGTTTGCGCTCGGCTGCCTGTTTGCGCCGCGCGCGCTGATGCTTGTCTTCACGAACGATCCCGTGCTGATCGAGACCGGGATCGGCTATCTGCGGATCGCCGGGTGGTCCTACCTGCTGACCGGCTTTTCCCAGTGCTATCTCACGATGATGAAGATCACGGAGCACGCGGCCGCCAGCGCGTGGATCAGCTCGCTGGCCGTCGTCCTGAACATCGCGCTGAACGCGGTCTTCATCTTCGGGCTTTTCGGTGCGCCGGCCATGGAGGCGAGGGGCGCGGCCGTCGCGACCCTGATCGCGAGGACGATCGAGTTCGCGCTCTCCGTGCTCGTCTCATTCCGGAAGGGATACTGCAGGCCGGATCCCGCGAGGGCGTTCCATCACAGCCCGCTGCTGACGAAGGATTTCCTGCGCCACGCGTTCCCGCTGCTCGGCGGTGCGCTGTTCTGGGGCGTCGGCTTCACGTCGTATACGGCGATCGTCGGACACCTCGGCGCGGACGCGGCGGCGGCCAATTCCGTGGCGGCGGTGGTCCGTGATCTCATGTGCTGCCTGTGCAACGGATTTTCCGCGGCGGGAGGCATCATTGTCGGGAATGAACTTGGGGCAGGAAACCTGGAGAAGGGAAAAGAATACGGCGACCGGACGATGCGGATCGGTTTTCTCATCGGCTTTTTCTGCACAGCCGTCGTCCTCATCCTCACGGCGCCGGTCGTGCGCTACATGATCCTCACGGATCAGGCGAGAAGATATCTCATCGGAATGATGGTGATCATGGCGTTTTACATGATCGGGCGGTCCTGCAACACGGTCATCATCAACGGGATCTTCGCGGCGGGAGGCGATACGCTCTTCGACGTGTACAGCCTCGCCGTCACGATGTGGTGCTTCGCGATCCCGCTCGCCGCGCTCGGCGCGTTCGTGTTCCACTGGCCGATCCTGCTCGTCTACGGATGCACCTGTCTGGACGAGCTGGGCAAGATCCCCTGGGTCATGTACCACTACAGGAAATACAAATGGGTGAAGGACCTGACGCGGAACGTCTGACTTACCGGTCCGCCTTCAGGGCCGCATCCACGATCTGCTGGCGGTTCGCGTCCAGCGTCTCCTTTTTACCGGAACCCTTCTTCAGCGCCAGGAAGGAGAAGAAGAGCGGGATGGCGACGGCGCCTCCGATCCCGAGGCCGACGATGTTCCAGAGACCGATCTTTTTCGCGGATTCCTTATTCATAATCTCCCCCAAATCGTTGCAGACGAATCACAGCCTGCACACTTTTCATTAATAGAGAAAACCTGGCCCGGATTCCAATGGAGCGTAACTTTCGGCAACGAAAATCGGAATGTCTGCGTTTTCGTAAAACGAACGGCTCCGCAACTGGTAAAATAGAATCCGGAAGCAGTCAACCATGGAGGTAATTACGATGAAGAAAAACTGTCTGAAAAGACTTATCGCGCTGATTCTGGGAGCAGCCCTGATCACGGCGGCGACCACCGGCTGTTCCGGTGCGTACGCGCCGGCGCTGCAGGAAAGCCCTGCGGGGACGCTGCAGGAAAGCCCTGCCGGGGCACCGCAGGAGAGCACGGACGAAGCCGGGCTGCAGCTGGCTGACGGAGAAACGGAGCCCATGGAGGCTCTGCCCGAACCTGCCTCATATGTGAGCGAAGACGGCTGGACCATGCGCTACGACCCGGAGCTGGTCACAGTGAACGAGGGGGACGGCTTTACCGACTTTGTCTATACCGGAGAGTCCGCGGGAACCAACATGGTCACCGTGAGCTGCCTGGAAGGAAAGCAGCCGGAAGAGGCGCTGTACGAGCTGACGGAATCCTGGGGCGATGAGGAGGACATACAGCGGTCTGAGGGATTCTTCCCCGGGACCACGGACAAATGGAGCTTCTGGAGGATCCTGAGAACCGGAGAAGAGGGATCGGGCCTTACCCGGGCGGCGATCGCGGCGGAGTACAACGGCGGCGTCCTGATGTACGATATCACTGCCCATATCAGCGGCGACGACGCGATCGACATGAGGGTGAGCGACACGCTCTCGGAGATGATAAATTCCGTCACCTTCAAGAATTTCGGCCCGCAGACAATGTACGATTACGTTCCGGGCGTCTACACATACATCGACGAGCGGGGAGAGGACGAGACGCCGGTCGTGCGGTTCCTGACGCTGAACGGAGACCACACCGGCACGCTCAGCCTGGAGGAAGACATCCCGGTGCTGTGGGGTTCCGCGGAACTCATCGCGCAGGACGGGAGCTCCCGCCTGGAATACACGGTCGAGGGAGACAACCTGTATCTTGACCGCGACGGGGAATGGACGGAATACACGAAGCAGGAAGACATGAAGCTCTCGGGCGATGCGTCGGATTTCGTCCTCCTGAGCGAAGCGGTGCCGGACGCGATCCTGGAGATCCGCTACTACTCGACCTACAACTTCGTGGGCAGGAGGATCAACGGCTACGAGGAGCCGCTCGCTTTCCTCACGAAGGAGGCGGCGGATGCCCTGAAGGAGGTGAGCGACGACCTGATCGAAAAGGGCTACCGGCTCAAGATCTACGACGCTTACCGGCCGCAGAAGGCGGTGACCGATTTCATGAACTGGGCGCTGGATCCGGACGACACGAAGATGAAAGATTATTTCTATCCGGAGCTCGAGAAGGACGTCCTTTTCCCGCAGGGATACATCGCGGAGCACTCCGGCCACAGCCGGGGCAGCACGGTGGACCTGACGCTGTTCGACATGAAGACGGAGAAGGAAGTCGACATGGGCGGCACCTTCGACTATTTCGGAGAGCTCAGCCATCCCGATTACACGGAGATCACCAAAGAACAGTACGAGAACCGCATGATCCTCAGGGAGGCGATGACGTCGCACGGGTTTAAACCTCTCGCGGAAGAGTGGTGGCATTTCACGCTCGAGGACGAGCCGTATCCGGACACGTACTTTACGTTCCCGATCAACAGCGACTGCCTCGCGGTACCTGACAGATGAACGCGGGGAGGCCTTTGACCGCAGCGGGCAGATGGCTGCGGGAAAGACCGGTCGCGGGGAGCATCCTGCTGGCGGTTGCCTCGGTGCTCGTCTTAAACGGCGTCAGCTGGCTCTTCTCGATCCTGCCGCCTTATGTCGCCGTGGCTTATGCGAATGAAGCGGCGGGCATCCTCTGGCCGCTCGCCGTCGTCCTGTATCTCGGGTACGGATGGACCCTGACGAGAGGAAAATTCTTCCGGACGCTCGCCTGCGGCATGTTCTGGCTGGTCCTTCAGACGATCGCATTTTTCGGCATGGCCATAACGGTGACGGAGGAGCCGGGCTTTCAGTGGAGCCCGCCCGTCATGATCGTGCTGGGGATCCTCACGATGTTCGGCGTCGGATTCCGTGAGGAGGCGCTGTTCCGCGGCGTCATCGCGAACGCCATCGGGTGCCGGTTCGGAAAGGACGCCCGCGGCGTGTGGAAGTCCGTCGTGCTCAGCGGCCTGATCTTCGGGCTGATGCACATCTCCAATCTGTTCCACGGGGTGAACCTCGTGGCGGTGCTGGTACAGTGTGTGACCGCCTCCGCGCTCGGAATGGTGCTCACGGCGGTCTACTACCGCGGCGGAAGCCTGTGGGCCCTGGTGTTTCTCCACGCGCTGACGGACAGCGCCAGCATGTTCCGGTCGAACTTCACAGAGCTTGCGACCGACCTCGATGACATCAACCAGCTGAGCCCGCTCAGCCTGATCCTGATCCCGGTCTTTTTCCTGCTTCTTCTTTTCCTTCTGAGGAAAAAGAAGATGGGCGAGATCCTGGATCACCTGCAGGAGCCCTGACGGCGCCGCAGCTGGAAAGCATGGCTGAAAAACAAAGCCATCCGTGGCAGAAAAGCAATACCGTCAGCAGCATGGCAGAAAAGCAATACCGTCAGCAGCATGGCAGAAAAGCAATACCGTCAGCAGCATGACAGAAAAGCAATACCATCAGTAACAGAAGGGGGTAACGAGATGTACGTTAAACTTGGACTGCACAGGCTCCGGACTATCGCCTGCATCACTGCGGCGTCGCTCCTTTTCAGCGCGTGCGCCTATCCGGTCCCGGCTTCTCCCGCACCGGCGGCGGAGAGCGAAGCGGAAAATGAGGCGGAAGCTCCGGCGGAAAATGAGGCCGAAGCCCCGGCAGAGGAGGAAAGCGCGGAGACGGAAGCGGCGGACAGCGAGGGTGAGGCTGCGGCGGAAGAAGCGCCTGAAAATCTCATCGAGAACGGGGACTTCTCCGGGCCGTGCAACTGGCAGACTTATCTGGAAGGCGGCAAGGCGACGATCGCCGTCGAGGACGGGGAACTCGTGACGAAGATCGAGAAGATCGGCAGCGTCGGACATGGAGTGCAGATCTACTACGACGGCCTTTCACTGGAGCAGGGCGTGACCTATCAGTTTGATTACGACGTCCGGTCCACAGTGGACAGAGACCTGACCTGGCGGTTCCAGCTGAACGGCGGAGACTATCACGCCTATGCGACGGCGCATGAGGAGATCGAAGCTTCGGAGGAGATGCAGCATTTTTCCTCGACGTTCACGATGGAAGAGGCGACCGACCCGGCGCCGCGCCTGTGCTTCAATCTCGGTTTTTCCGACGAGATGAAGGAGGCGGGACTTACAGAAGACGCCTACGGGGAGCATGAGTTCTGTCTGGACAACCTGTCTCTGATCGTTCTGGACGACAGCGGCAAGGTCGTGGAAGAGAAAGAGGAGGCGGACATGAGCGGGATCAGGGTCAACCAGGTCGGCTATCTTCCGGAGAGCACGAAGACGGCAGTCTTCGCGGACCTTCCTGAGAATGATACGACGTTTGCGGTAGTGGATGCAGAGACGGGAGAAGAAGTTTTCTCCGGAAAGATCGAAGGAGACGGCGGGGTGAACCCGGCCTCCGGCGAAGTCAACGCGACCGGAGATTTCTCCGACGTCACGGAGCCCGGAAGATACAAGGTCATAACGCCCTCCGGCACCGAGTCGTATGAGCTTAGCATCGGAGAGGACGCATATGACAAGCTCATCCTGGATACGTTCCGGATGCTGCACCTGCAGCGCTGCGGCACGGAGCTGGATGAGGCGGACGCCGGAAAATACGCGCATCCTGCCTGCCACATGGAGGAAGCGGTCATCTACGGGACGGAAGAGAAGATCGACGTCTCCGGCGGCTGGCACGACGCGGGTGACTACGGAAAATATGTCGTTCCCGGCGCGAAGGCGGCTGTGGACCTGATGATTGCGTATGAGGCGGACCCCTCGACTGTGGAATACCTCGAGGAGACGGCCTGGGAGCTCGACTGGATGCTGAAGATGCAGAACGCGGAAGGCGGCGTCTATCACAAGGTCACGGGCAAGAACTTCCCCGGTTTCATCATGCCGCAGATGGAGACGGGACAGTGGTACGTCTGCCCGGTCTCGGAGACGGCGACGGCGGACTTCGCCGCGGCCATGGCGATGGCAGCGCGCATTTACGGGCAGCAGGACGACGAAGCCATGAAGGCTTCCGCGGAGAAATACGAGGAGGCGGCGGTCCGCGCTTTTGCCTGGCTCGAGGAGAACGGGGAAGGCAAGGGCTTCTACAACCCGGAGGACATCGTGACCGGAGAGTATCCGGACGACGAGACGGAAGACGAGTACCTGTTCGCGGCGGCGGCCCTCTACCGGCTGACCGGGGATGCGAAGTATCTGGAGACGGTCGAAAAGTACCTCGGCCGCTACGACTACCTCGGCGACGACGCGGGGCACGGCCTCGGCTGGGTCAATATGGCGATGTACGCCGTCTTTGAGCTCATCGGAAGCGAAAAGCTAGAGGACGACGCGCCGGAACTTCTGGAACAGGCGAAGGAGATCCTGACGGAAGCGGCATCCCGCATCCGGGACAAGAGCGGAAAGGATCCCTACGGCATCGACAAGGGGACGGAATTCGAGTGGGGCTCCAACCTGTCCGTCGCCAACGCGGGCATGGTGCTGATGAAGGCGCATGAGCTCCAGCCGGACGAAGGATTCAAGGCAGCGGCACAGCGGCAGCTGGATTACCTCCTCGGGGCAAACCCGATGAACATCTGCTATGTGACGGGAGAGGGTACCGCGCCCATGCAGCATCCGCACCACAGGCCTTCCCAGGCGAAGGGTGAGGCAGTGCCCGGCATGCTCTCGGGCGGACCGAACAGCGGGCTGCAGGATCCGCTCGCGGAAAGCGTCCTGAAGGAAGCTCCGCCGGCCAAGTGCTTTGTCGACAACGATCAGAGCTATTCCACGAACGAAGTGGCGATCTACTGGAATTCGCCCCTCGTGTGTCTCCTGAAGATGATCTGCAGATAATGCTATGCAGCGCCGGTGCGGGGGCCGGAAATACCCGGCGCCCCGCCGGTGCGGAGCGCTTCCGGGAGAAATTTGGAGGGAAGCGGGAAAACAGCCGCCGAATGGCGGCTGTTTTATTGTATTATAGATAAGGATATGGCGAACGGGGCGACGGACATATTCATCGCAGCCCGGCGATTATCGCGGCCCGGCTTATTACAATACGGGTGCAGACAGGAGAGTGCACAATGGGAACGGAATCAGCGATCGGCAGTATCAGCAGCGACCAGATCTTGTCGATCGTCACGTGGATCATGTCGACGATCGGATACTGGAAGATCTTTAAGAAATGCGAAGTGAAAGAATACTGGGCGGCTATCCCTCTCGCGAGGGAATACCACCTGAGCCTCTGCGCGCACAAGGAGCAGGAGGGCCAGATACTGGTCGCCATCATGATGTTCATCTATCTCTACAGGATAGACAGCTTCCTTTTCGACACGATGACGGGCCTCAGCTTCGTGGTCCTGGCACTGATGTTCGCTTCGATCGTCTATGAGATCAGGATATTCAACGGCCTGTGCCGCGTCTTTAAGAAAAAAAGAGGCTGGACGGCTCTGTTCGTGTTCTTTGAGGCGCCGACCGCCCTTTACTTCGGCCTCAGCAAAAAACTCATTCCCGCACAGACCGCCGAAGTGATCCTGATGCAGTCGGATCTCGGCGAGAGCGGCAACAGCGCGGAGACGATCGACGACGGCCTCACGGTCAACATCAAGGAGAGGACGGCGGTGGACTTTTTCCGCAGGAAATATCTCCTGAGGGATATCCATATGAGCATTCCGGAGGGGCACATGGTGCTTCTGCTCGGCGGCTCCGGCGCCGGCAAGACGACGTACGTCAATGCCGTGACCGGATACGAGAAGGCGGATGCTCAGATCCTCCTGAACAGCCAGGATCTCTACAAGGAATACGGGAAGATGAAATACGACGTGGGATTCGTCCCGCAGCAGGACCTGGTGCGGGGAAACGACACCGTCCTGCGCACGCTCTCCGACGCGGCGGCGCTGCGGCTCCCGGCCGACGTCCCGGCCGCGAAGCGGTGGGAGAGGGTGAAATATGTGCTGGAAGAGTTCGGCCTCACTTCCGTGCAGCATTCTCTGGTGGAAAAGCTCTCCGGCGGACAGCGCAAGCGGCTGTCCATCGCGATGGAGTTTATTTCCGACCCGGTACTGTTCATTCTGGATGAGCCTGACTCCGGCCTCGACGGCGTCGTCGCGAGAGCCCTGTTCGAGAAGCTTCGCAAGATCGCGGATGAGGGCAGGATCGTCATGGTCATCACGCACACGCCGGACCGGGTGATCGACCTGTTTGACGACGTGATCGTCCTCGCCAAGGACTCGGCAAGGACCGGGCGGCTCGCATTCTACGGGCCGGTGAAGGAAGCGTACACATTCTTCGGCAAGGATTCCATGGAGGAGATCCTGCTCTCCATCAACCAGAAGGATGAGGGCGGGGAAGGACGCGCCGAGGAATTCGTCGGAAAATATGCTGAGTACGCGGGCGGAAAGGAGGTGATGACGGCATGAGCGACAGAAATGTAAGACACAGCGGGCGTGCGCATCAGACGATGATCTATCTGGGCAAGCTGATCCGCATGTTCATTTATCAGAATGACTGGAAGCTGCTTCCGATGGCAGCGATCATCGCGGGACTTGTCTGCTATGTCGTCGGAAGAGACCTGTTCCGCACGATGGAGGGCACGAGGATCGGAACGTTCGCCATGTCCTGCATCTGCATCTGGAACGGCTTCTTCAACTCGATCCAGGTGATCTGCCGGGAGAGGCCCATCGTCAAGAGAGAGCACCGCTCCGGTCTCCACATCAGCTCCTACATCGCGGCGCACATGATCTATCAGGCGTTTCTGTGCCTGTGCCAGGCGGTCATTACGGTCATCATCTGCCGCATGATGAAGACACCGATGCCGGCAAGGACACTGTTCACTGCGATACCGGAGCTGGATCTCACGATCACGCTTTTCCTGACCACCTACTGCGCCGACATGATGGCGCTGATGGTCTCATCCCTCGTGCACACGACGACGGCGGCCATGACGGTCATGCCGTTCCTTCTGATCGTCCAGCTGGTCTTCAGCGGCGGGATCTTCAATCTGAGCGGCGGGGCGCAGAAGCTGACCGACCTCACGGTCGCGAAGTGGGGCATGACGTCGCTCTGCTCGCAGGGTGATTACAACAGCCTGCCGATGGTGTCGGTCTGGAACAGCGTTGTGCAGATGAAGAACGTCGAAGTGGGCGGCGAGAAGCCGATCCAGCGGGCGCTCGAGTACGTCGAGGAGACGGGCAGACGGGAAGAATTCCTGATGAAGAGCGCAGAGAACAACCAGAAACCGGAGTACGCGTTCGACAGGGACATCGTGCTGGGGTGCTGGTATCACCTGATCTTCTACAGCGTTCTGTACGCCGCGGTGGCGGTCATCTCCCTGGAACTGATCGACAGGGACAGAAGGTGACGGCGCGGCATAATAACATGGCAGGATCAGCAGCGGGACCATGCTTCCTGCGGACGGGAGAAAACAGCGGATATGAGAAAAAGGATCGCACTGGTAATCATCATGGCTGCCATTCTGGCGGCGGGCTGCGGAAAGAACGGGGGAAAGGACCCCGGCAGCCAGGAAGCGGCAAAGGAGAGCGAAGCCGCCGTGCAGGAGACAGCTGCGGAGAAAAAGGAAAAGAGCGAGATCGTCGATATCTACGACCTAGCGCATGAGACCAGGGGAGAAGGCTCCCTTTCCTACAGCGAGTATATGGCCGCGGAACTGACGAGCGACGTCACGGTCGAGACCTATCTTCAGGCAAAACAGAAGCTCATCGACGGCAAAGCGAGTCTCTACACACAGGATGGGGACGGCGGATACTTTATCTACAGGGCGCCCCTCACGCAGGAGGAGTACGATTCGCTTCAGCCGGGACAGAAGATCCGCGTGAGCGGGCAGAAGTCGGAGTATTCCCTCGAAGTCGAGATCCTGGACGCGAAGATCGAACAGCTCGGCGGCAGCAGATATCTCGCGAGGCCGGTCGACGTCTCGGAACTGCTCAGCAGAAACAGCCTCATCGACTATCAGAACCGCTTCGTCTCCTTCAAGGACATGACCGTGGAACCGGCGCAGGAAGGAAGCAAAGAAGCGTTTATCTACAAGTGGGACGGCTCCGGGCAGCAGGGGGATGACCTGTATTTCAACGTCTCCCGTGGCGGCAGGACATACCAGTTCGTGGTGGAGACGGACCTGTGCGATGCGTCGTCCGAAGTCTACAAGGCCGCGGAGCAGCTGAAAGTCGGCGACACGGTCGACCTCGAGGGCTTCCTCTACTGGTACCTCGGGCCCAGCCCGCACATCACTTCGATCACTGTGAAATAACCGGACGAAAATGTCACGTAAGATCAAAAACATGATACACTATGTCTCGGGATGTCTCCGCCGCAGATGAAACAGGGCAGAACATCCCGAAAAAAAAGCAGCAGACAGGAACGGAGGTCATACATGCTGAAAATCAAAAAGGACAGGAAAGATAGCGCGCTGACCATGGTGCTGGAGGGAAGGCTGGATACGACGACCGCTCCGCAGCTCGAGGAAGAGCTCGCGGCAAGTCTTGATGGCGTCACGGATCTCGTGTTCGAGATCAGCGATCTTGAGTACATTTCCAGTGCGGGACTCCGCGTTCTTCTTTCCGCGCAGAAGATCATGAACAAGCAGGGCGGCATGGTCGTCCGCAACGCGACGGATGAAGTAATGGAGATCTTTGAGGTGACGGGATTCTCCGATATCCTGACGATCGAGTAATCACTTCTGCGCTTGCCGCAGATACGGGAACGGGCATATGAAAACAGAACAGATCTATGTGAACGGGGAGGAAGCCCGCATCGCAGCCGCCATGGACAAAACGATGGCGTTTGCGGAGCTGGTCGGCCTGAACGAAAAACAGTCCCTGCGCCTTCGGCTGATCGCCGAGGAACTTCTGGGACTTCTGTCCGGCATCACGGACAATGACTACACGGCGCTCTTCTGGATCGAGGGGAACGCGAGAGAGTGCGAAGCGCATCTCGCGGCGAAGATCGACATGACGGCGGAGAGGCGCGAGGAGCTGCTCGCGACCGCGACCAGCGGAAGGAACGAAGCCGCCGTCGGGATCATGGGCAAGATCCGCGACATGATCGGCGTCGGGATCCTCGGGATCAACGAGGCGGCCGGCGTCACGACCGACCGGGGTGCCGGGGCGATGGTATTCTACGATGCCGGGATGAGCGGAGCGGCATCCGAAGACGGACTCTCCGTCTGGACACTGGAGAACTACCGCGATTCACTCAGAGACAAATACGGGGACGACGGCGAAGAGGACGACGGTTCCTGGGACGAACTGGAACGGTCCATCATCGCGAACCTTGCGGACGACGTCCGCGTCGCGGTACGGATGGACAAGGTCGAGATCGCCGTACTGAAGACATTCCGATAAATTTCCGGTAAGAGGGAAGATGTGACAGCGAGGGCCATCCCCGCTGTCATGTTTTTTACAGGCCGAGATACCGCCTGTGGAGATAGAAGGACAGCCCGAGAATGCCGCCGGTCTCCAGCGCGTAGTAGATGACGGAGCTCCAGACGAGGCCGAGGCTCTTGCCGAGCACGGTGATGTCCTGCATCCGGATCAGCGAGAAGGAGATCAGGTAGAGCACCGCGATGACCGCCGCGAAAAGCATCAGTTTCCTGTCCTCCAGGAAGATGCCCGTCGCCATGACGCCGAGCAGGATGGCGATCAGCATGCCGGCGTATTTGAAGGTGTGCGTGTAGTTGTACACGGTGACGAAGCTGAGGTATTCCCCGGAAGACAGCGCATAGATAAGAAGCTGGTTGATGAACGCGCGGTACATCCAGCTGCTGATGTCGTAGATGAGCTGCACGCCTACGAGGATGAATGCCCAGAGCTTCACCAGGGCCGCGATGATTTCCCCGGAGAGGACCGCGAGGTTGTCCCCGAAGACCTCCCGCTGCAGGATCGCCATCTGGAGCTGGTCGTCCTTGTCAATGACGGACAGCTTGCGGGCGAGCAGTTTATGGTGGGTATAGAAGATCCACGCGATCGCCGCAAGGCGGATCACGCCGAGAAACAGCTGAGAATTCCACATGAACTGGTCCGCCATATCCGGCGTCATCGCCTGGTCGTTCCGAATGATGAGACGGATCAGCCCCCGCGCGCACAGGATCACGAGATGGACGAATGCGGTCCTGAGCAGTGCGGATGAGAGATAATGATCTTTTTTACTCAGATACAATGTGAGACCTCGCGCAGCGGCCGACTGCCGGCCGCACAAGAGACAACGTGGAACATAAGATGATTTCTGCCGACAAAAAGATTATACCATGGAAAAAGCCGGGTCAGAGCGTCATATATAAAAGCCTCTCCGGCCTTTTTCTGCTCTTGCTCGCGTATTCCATCATCGTCAGTGTGATCGGGTACCGGAGCTTTACGACCGCGCTCCTCGACCAGTACGCCGAGGGGGCGTTTCTCACTGCCTACAGCGCCGCGGACGAGATCGACGCGTCGCGGATCGACGAGTACGCCGAAAGCATGGGCAAGACAAAGCACTACATGGACGTGTGGAACAAGCTGAACGACCTGTGCAACACACAGGGAGCGACGTTCATCTATGTGATCCAGCCGGATCTCACGGACTATGCGCATATCAAATTCCTGTTTTCCACGGCGAACGAGAATTCGACGTACACGCTGTACGATTTCGGCTATGTGAGGAAGACGACCAACAGCGAGTACAGGATCAAATACCGCCAGCTGTATGAGGGAAAAGCGGACCGCGAGCTCCTCATCAGAGACACCGGCTACATTGAGACCGACAAACACATCACCGCGATGATCCCGATACGATATAATGGCGAGACCAAGGCGATCCTGTGCGTCCAGCGCCAGATGGACAAACTGGCTGACGCGCGCAACAGGTATCTTCTGAAGGCTCTCATCGCCCTGATCCTGCTTGCTGCGGTCATCATCGCCGGCCAGGGGATCTACCTCAGCAGAGTGCTCCTTCGCCCCTTGAGCCTGATCATGGATGAGACGTCAAGGTACGCGAAGGAAAACAGGCCGGGAGAGACGAAGCTTTCCGACGAGATCCGGACCGGCGACGAGATCGGCCAGCTCGCCGGCACGATCGACCGGATGGAAGAGCAGATCGAGGAGTACGTCGGAGACCTGACGAAGATCACGGCAGAGAAGGAGCGCATGAACACGGAGCTGTCCGTCGCGACGCGCATCCAGGAAGGCATGCTGCCGAGCTGTTTCCCCGCGTTCCCGGAACGCGGGGAATTCGATATCTACGCGGTCATGGACCCGGCACGGGAAGTCGGCGGCGACTTCTACAACTTCTTCTTCGTGGATGAGGACCATCTGTGCATGATGATCGCGGACGTCTCGGGAAAAGGGATCCCGGCCGCCCTCTACATGATGGCCAGCATGATCATACTCCGCGACCACGCCTCGGCGGGCCTGTCACCCGCGCAGATCCTGAAGGATACCAACGACGTGCTCCTGACGAACAATGAGCAGGAGATGTTCGTCACCGTCTGGCTGGGGATCCTCGAGATCTCCACCGGCAAAGTCGTCGCGGCGAACGCGGGACACGAGTATCCGGTCCTGCGGAAGCCGGGCGGAGAGTTTGAGCTGTTCAAGGACCGCCACGGGTTCGTGCTCGGCGGTATGGAGGGCATGAGATACCGTGACTACGAGCTTTTGCTGGAGCCCGGAAGCATGCTTTTCCTCTATACGGACGGCCTGCCGGAGGCATCGGACGCGGAGAACGCGATGTTCGGGACAGACCGGATGATCTCCGCTCTGAACGGGGCGGGGGACGCCTCTCCGCAGGAGATCCTCCGGAATGTGCGCAGGGCGGTGGACGATTTCGCCAAAGACGCGGAGCAGTTCGACGATCTGACGATGCTCTGCATGGAGTACCGGGGGCCGGGCGCGCGGGAAGCTGCAGATGAGCAGGCGATGCCGCAGACGGGCGATCAGGAGCAGATGGTACCGCAGAAGGGTAATAAGGAGCAGATGGTGCCGCAGGAAGGCACAGGAGAATAAAGATGCCGCAGAAATCCGTAAGGGAAATGAGCGAATTCGAGCGCAGGCACTACGCGCTCGCAGCAAGGGTGTTTCACGCGTCCATCCTGGGATCGATCGTCCTGGGACTGGTGGCGCTCATCGCGGGGCTTGCCCTGTACGCGAAGTCGACGGCCGACCGGCTGATCAGCCAGTCCTTTTCGATTGCCAATAACGCGGCGATGATCCTGGAGAGCATGGGTTGTGAAGAGCTTGAAGAGCGGACCGGCGCCGTTATGGACATCTACCGCGGGCTCTCCGAAGAAGAACGTCAGCTGTTCGGGACGGATCCGGAGGCATACCGCGCCTTCTTTGACGGGGTCCCGGAGGACGGCCGGGAGACGACCGTGATCGACGTTCTCCGGTTCTTTCAGCAGAATAACGACGTGTTCGCGGTGTACTGCGCGATGTATGATCTGGACACCTCGGCGATCGTCTATATTTATGATCCGGAGACGGATCCCGAGTTCCAGTGCCTGCGGGGCGACTGGGAGCCGGTGGAGACGAAGGAACTGAAACGCTTCCTCGCCTACGACGGCTCCGGGATCCTTTATGATATCGGAAACACGCAGAAATACGGCCTGATGTGCACGAGCGGCGTGCCGCTGCGGGATGAGAACGGGGAGATCTACTGCTTCATCCTGACGGACATCGTGGCGGAGAACCTCGAGCACGAGCTGAAGACCTTCCTCTGGCAGTATACGCTCCTCATCATCATCGCCGCGCTTCTCGTGGGATATTTCGCGACGCGCCATATGAAAAAGACGCTGGTCGACCCGGTCAATGAGATCGCGGATGCGGCGATGCGGTACGCGGATGACAGGAAACAGGGAAAGGCGTACACGGACCATTTCGCTTCCCTCAATATCCGGACCGGGGACGAGATCGAGAACCTGAGCCTTGTCCTCTCGGACATGGAGCAGGATCTCACCGCCTACGAGGAGAACCTGACGAAGATCACGGCGGAGAAGGAACGCATCAGCACGGAGCTCGCGCTCGCGAACCGCATCCAGGCGGAGATGCTTCCGAACATCTTCCCGCCGTTCCCGGATCACAGGGACATCGACCTTTACGCCTCAATGTCGCCGGCGAAGGAAGTCGGCGGAGACTTCTACGACTTCTTCTTCATCGACGACGACCACCTCGCGCTCGTCGTGGCGGACGTCTCGGGCAAGGGCGTTCCCGCCGCGCTGTTCATGATGAGCGCGATGATCCTGATCCAGAACCTCGCCATGAACGGCTACAGGCCGGCAGAGCTCCTTAAGATGATCAACGAGCAGATCTGCGAGAACAACCACGAGGAGATGTTCGTCACCGTCTGGTTCGGCATCCTGACGCTCCCGACCGGGGAGATCACGGCGGCGAACGCGGGCCACGAGTACCCGATCCTGATGCAGGCGGGCGGAGATTTTGAAGTCCTTAAGGACAGGCACAGCTTCGTGCTCGGCGGCTATCCCGGAATAAAATACAGCGAGTACACCCTGCAGTTGGAGCCCGGGTCAAAGCTTTTCCTCTATACGGACGGCGTCACGGAGGCGGCGGACGAACAGGAGCACATGTTCGGGATGAAGCGCCTTGTGGCGGCGCTGAACCGGGCAAAGGACAAAGCGCCGGCACAGATCCTGGAAGAAGTCAACAGGAGCGTCGAAGCCTTCGTCGGCGGCGCGTCCCAGTTCGACGACCTCACCATGCTGTGCGTGCATTATATAGGGAAAACGGATACGGAAGAAGGAACGACATGAAAGAGCTGACTATTCCCGCAAAAACCGACAACCTTCCTCAGGCGACCGGCTTCGTGACAGATACGCTCGAGGCGATGGACTGCCCGGTGAAGCCGATATTCCAGATCGAGGTCGCGGTCGACGAGCTGTTTACGAATATTGCGAGCTATGCCTATCCGGACGGAAACGGGAAGGCAGTGATCCGGATCGACGATTCGGAGAAGGGAGCGATAACGATTTCGCTCATCGACTGGGGCGTGCCGTTCGACCCGCTCCAGCACGAGGACCCGGACATCTCGCTCCTTGCGGAGGACCGGCCGATCGGCGGCCTCGGCATCTTCATGGTCAGGAAGACGATGGACGACGTGAAGTATGAATACAGGGACGGGATGAACATCCTCACGATCCGCAAACGCTGGGAATAATGCGGTATTTCCGGCGAAAGGCCCGGCCGGAGCCGTCAGACAGTTCCGAAACAAACAGGATCCCGCCGCGGATTCCGTGCAGTAAGTTAAAGCACGGTTCTGCGGCGGGATCCTTAATTGTCAGAAAATTTAGACAAAAATGACGGCAATAATTGAAAACTAACCCGCAATTTTTGTAAAACGTTTTCGTAACGGGAATGCTATAACTGTATTGTACGGAAATTTGATTTTCTATAAAGGCCTTATAGAAACAGAAAACAAACAGCAGCATCACCATTCATCAGGTACTCAGGAGGGTAACATGAAGAAGAGAATCATGGCAGCAGTTCTGTCAACTGTTCTTGCAATGTCAGCTCTCGCAGGTTGCGGCGGCGCACCGGCAGCTCCGGCAGCGGCTCCTGCAGAGGAGGCAAAGGAAGAAGCAAAAGAAGAAGCTCCCGCAGCGGAAGCTGAGGAAGCTACAGAAGAGGCAGCGGCTCCCGCGGCAGGCGGAACCATCAACCTCTGGTCCTTCACAGACGAAGTTCCGGGCATGGTCGACAAGTATATCGCGGATCATCCGGATTTCGGCTACGACGTAAACACGACTATTATCGCGACGACTGAAGGTGCTTATCAGCCGGCTCTCGACCAGGCTCTGCAGGCGGGCGGCTCCGAAGCTCCCGATATGTACTGCGCAGAGGCCGCTTTCATCCTGAAGTATTCCCAGGGCGACATGAGCGACTTCGCAATGCCTTACAAGGATCTCGGCATTGACATCGACAAGGCCATCGCAGACGCTGACATCGCTCAGTACTCTGTCGATATCGGCACGAACCCGGCGGGCGACGTCGATGCACTCGGCTATCAGGCAACCGGCGGCGCGTTCATCTATCGCCGTTCCATCGCGAAGGATGTCTTCGGAACAGACGACCCGGCTGAGATCGCTGAGATCATCGGCTCCGGCACGGATTCCTGGGACAAGTTCTTTGAAGCAGCTGCAACTCTGAAGGAAAAAGGCGTTGCGATCGTCTCCGGCGACGGCGATGTCTGGCACGCAGTTGAGAACAGCTCCGACAAGGGCTGGCTGACAGAGGATGGCAAGCTTTACATCGATCCCAAGAGAGAAGCATTCCTCGACATCTCCAAAGATCTGACCGACAACGGCTGGTCCAACCAGACTCAGGACTGGCAGGATGCATGGTTCGCTGACATGAAGGGTGAAGGCGCACAGCCTGTCTTCGGTTTCTTCGGACCCGCATGGCTCATCAACTACACTCTGGCTCCTAACTGCGGCGGCGAAAAGGTCGGCGAAGGCACATACGGCGACTGGGCAGCTTGCGCACCTCCGATCGGCTTCTTCTGGGGCGGCACATGGCTTCTTGCAAACAAGAACATGGACGAGTCCAAGAAGGCAGCGGTTGCAGAGCTGATCAACTGGATCACTCTTGACTGCTCCGAGGACGGCCTGCAGTACAAGTGGGCAAACGGCACTCTGAACGGCGAAGGCGGCACGAAGGATTCCGTCGCTTCCGGCACCGTCATGAGCAAGTCCAACGGCGAGCTCGAGTTCCTGGGCGGCCAGAACATGTTCGACGTCTTCGTTCCTGCGAACGCTTATGCAAACGGCAAGAACCTCACTCAGTATGATGAGTCCATCAACCAGATCTGGAGAGATCAGGTCCGTGCTTATGCAGCAGGCGAAAAGGATCGTGACGCGGCGCTCGCAGACTTCAAGCAGACCGTGAGCGACAACCTCGGCATCGAAGCGGAATAATTTCCGGCCGGGACACATACCTAAGTCATTAAACGTTCCTCTTTACCGGGGTGTGGGATGATCTCCATCCCACACCCCCTTTCTTTATCAAGAAGGCGGGGCAGGCCCCGCAGTGAGCAGAACAGTCATCCAGCCTTTAGATATAAGAGACACATCAGTCTTCCGGCAGGCCACCAGCTGCGCAGGAGACATGTCCAGATCCTTGGAGAGTCAAGCTATGAAAAAGAAAAGCTTCAGCTACGCGAAATACGGCTATCTCTTCACCCTGCCGTTCACGATCGCGTATCTTATCTTCTCGGCGTATCCGACGCTGTACACTGCGATCATCGGATTCACCGACTTAAAAGGCATCGGCAAGACGGACTGGCATTTCCTGAAAGAACCCTTTGCCAACTTCGTCACGATCCTGACGAGCCCGACGTTCCAGACCGCGTTCAAGAACACGGTCTTCCTGTGGGTTTGCAACTTCATCCCGCAGCTTCTCCTCGCGCTTCTTCTTGCCGCGTGGTTCACAGACAGAAGATTCAAGATCCCGGGAGAAGGTGCATTCAAAGTCATGTTCTACATGCCGAACATCATCACGGCGGCAACGATCGCGATCCTGTTCAACGCCCTTTTCGGCTACCCGATGGGTCCTGTCAACGACCTGCTGACAAGATTCGGGTTCATCACCCAGCCCTATAACTTCCTCGTCAAGAAGAACATCGCGAAAGGCGTCGTCATCTTCATTCAGACCTGGATGTGGTATGGCTACACAATGATCATCCTGATCTCCGGTATCCTCGGCATCAGCCCCGAGATCTTCGAGGCGGCGGAAGTCGACGGCGCGAACGGCTGGCAGACTTTCTGGCATGTGACACTGCCGAACATCCGGACCATCATGCTTTTCACTCTTGTCACGAGCCTCATCGGCGGCCTGAACATGTTCGATATTCCGAGACTGTTCCTGATGGGCGGCCCTGACAACGCGACGCTGACGACAAGCGTATTCATTTACAACCAGGCGTTCTCCGGCAGCTACATGTACAACCGTGCGGCTGCGGCAAGTATGATCATGTTCATCATCATCTGCGCGGTATCGGGTATCATGTTCTACTTCCTGCGCGACAAGGATGAAGCGAAGCTGCACAAGATTGAGAAGCAGCAGATCAAAGAAGAGCGCAGGCGTCAGAAAGAACTCGCGAAAGGAGGACAGGCGTGATGAAAAAATCAGATAACCATCATTATCTTGCGAAGACACTGATCTTCATCGCATGCGTTTTCCTTGCGATCCTCAGCCTTTTCCCGTTCGTCGTCATGCTGGTCAACGCCACGCGGTCGACGACACAGATCCAGCAGCACGCGGTCTCGCTCATCCCTTCGTCGTATCTGGCGAGGAACCTGAAGGTCCTTCTGGGCAAGAGCTTCAAGCCGTCCGTCGGTTTCGTGAACTCGATGATCATCTCGGTCTGCACGACGCTGCTCGCGACCTATTTCTCCACGCTGACGGCTTACGGCCTCGTCGTGTATGACTGGAAACTCAAGAGGGCATACTTCTCGTTCATCATGGCGATCATGATGATCCCGGCGCAGATCACGATGATCGGTTTCTATCAGATGGTCTACAAGATCCACATGACCAACAAGCTCTCGATGCTGATCCTCCCGGCGATCGCTTCGCCCTCTATGGTCTTCTTCATGAGGCAGTACATGCTCCCGGCGCTCTCGCTCGAGATCGTGCAGTCGGCCCGGATCGACGGCGCGAAGGAGTTCCTCATCTTCAACAAGATCGCCCTTCCGATCATGAAGCCGGCGATCGCGACGCAGGCGATCTTCACCTTCGTCAGCAGCTGGAACAACCTGTTTACGCCTTTGATCCTCCTGACGGATCAGAAGAAATACACGCTGCCCATCATGATCTCCCTGCTGCGCGGCGATATCTACAAGACGGAGTACGGCGCGGTCTACCTGGGCCTGTCCATGACAGCCCTCCCGCTGATCATCGTCTACCTGGCACTGTCGAAATACATCATCGCCGGCGTGGCGCTCGGCTCTGTCAAGGGATAACCTGGCGGTGCCTGCCGGAAACAACAAAAAGCGCCGCATCCGGCGCTCAATGGAACCTTGAAATGCAGCGCCGGAAACGGCGCGGGCGGATATCGGGAATGGCGTCTTACGAGACGCCGTCCCGGAATTCCGTAAACAGCGAGATGTGGTCCTGATAGGACTCGCTCAGAGAGCGGAAGTCCGAGGGAGACATGCCGGTATACTTCTTGAAGCTCCGGCTGAAGGAAGTCAGGTTGTTGAAACCGGTCCTAAAGCAGATCTCCGTGATCGAGAGATCGGAGCCGAGAAGGCTCTGCGCCGCCTGCACCCTCTTGTGGGTCAGATGGTCCAGGAACGTGGTGCCGGTGTACTCGCGGAACAGACGCGTGAAGTGATACTTCGAGAAGCCGACGTAATCGGCGGCCTCATCCAGCGTAAAGTCGTCAGCGTAATGCTCATCCATATATGACAGAAGGCTGGCGAATTTATCATAGTTCACCTGGTGGTGACTGCTCTGTGTGGGGGAAAAGCTGTCCTTCTGCGCATAGTAATCCTGGCCGATGGTGGTGTACACGTCGAACAGGGTGGCGTAGACGGACAGTTCCCACATACTCTTCGCGGAGAAATAGGTCTCTACGATCTGCATCAGAAGCTCGTGGACCCGGTAGTAGAGCTCGGAACCGGAGCTGCGGGTCAGGTGCAGGGGAGTCATCATGATGGGATCGAGAACCTTGAAGTCGCGGAAATCCGCGAGCGGGCTCAGATCGAACAGACAGACAAAGCGGACACCCTCGATGCCGCCCTTCAGGCGGTGCAGGATGTGAGGCGGGATGAAAAGGATATCCCCGGCGCTCATGACATAGTTCCGGCTGCCGGTAAGAACGGTATACCCGTTCTCGACGCAGATGATGATCTCCGTCGCGGCGTGATGGTGCATCTCATAGCCCTCGAGCTGGTTGTTGTACCAGATCCTGAGGTGCGTACCGGGAAGATAATCCACAAGCTCTTCCGTGTCCTTCATCGTCCGGCCGACATACGGGTCCGGCTGCCGGTATTTGACCGGAATGCGTTCAACTGCTCTTTGTTTGTGTTCCCGGATCTTATCCTTATCCATGATCTGCTACCCGCAGCGCTGGAGCTGCAACCAGTAAAATTGACCGCCGTTTCTATTTTATCAGATATTTCGGATATTGTAAGCGGACGCATCGTGCCGCCGGCACAGGGGATGCGGGCACGTCCCGCGAGACCGGCAGCAGCCGCAGAAAAGAGGAAATCATGAACAGAGCTGAAGCAGAACAGAAGGCCAGAGCTCTGGTTGAACAGATGACACTGGAAGAAAAGGCGTCGCAGCTGAAATTCGACGCCCCGGCCATCCCAAGGCTCGGGATCCCGGCGTATAACTGGTGGAACGAAGCTCTGCACGGCGTCGCCCGGGCCGGGACGGCGACCGTATTTCCGCAGGCGATCGGCCTGGCGGCGATGTTTGATGAAGATCTCATGGAAGAGATCGCGGACTGCATCGCGACGGAAGGCCGCGCCAAATACAATGAACAGTCGAAGAGGGAAGACCGCGACATCTACAAAGGACTGACCTTCTGGTCGCCGAACGTCAACATCTTCCGCGATCCCAGATGGGGAAGAGGACATGAGACCTACGGGGAGGACCCGTATCTCACGTCGCGCCTCGGCGTCCGTTTCATCAGGGGACTGCAGGGAACCGGCGAGATTGCCGCGCAGAGCGGCGACGGCAGCGCAGAGCACCCTTACCTGAAGAGCGCGGCCTGCGCGAAGCACTTCGCAGTGCATTCCGGCCCGGAGGCGCTCCGTCATGAATTTGACGCGATCGCTTCGGCAAAGGATATGGAAGAGACCTACCTTCCCGCGTTTGAAGCCTGCGTGAAGGAAGGCGACGTCGAAGCCGTCATGGGCGCTTACAACCGCACAAACGGCGAAGTCTGCTGCGGCAGTCCCAAGCTCCAGGAGATCCTCCGCGGGAAGTGGGGATTCCAGGGACATTTCGTCTCCGACTGCTGGGCAGTCCGCGACTTCCACGAACATCATCACGTGACGTCTCGCCCCGAGGAGTCGGTCAAGCTGGCACTCGAAAACGGCACCGACGTCAACTGCGGCTGCACCTACGAACGCGTCATGAATGCGCTGCACGAGGGGATCCTCGACGAGGCGTATGTCACGAGGTCGTGCGTAAGGCTTTTCACCACGAGATATCTGCTCGGAATGTTCGACGAGACCGAGTACGATTCCATTTCTTTCAGCGCGGTTGAGTGTGACAAACACCTCGACGCGGCGGCTCGCGCCGCGCGGGAGAGCGTCGTCCTCCTGAAGAACGACGGCATCCTTCCGATCGAGGACACGGTCCGCACCATCGGCGTGATCGGGCCCAACGCGAACAGCAGAAAAGCCCTGATCGGCAACTATCACGGCACTTCCTCCCGCTACATCACCGTGCTCGAGGGCATCCAGGACTTTGTGACGGACCGCCACGGGCTGGCAGGCGACGAGAAGGTCCGCGTCCTCTACTCCGAGGGCTGCGACCTGTTCCGTGAGAACGTCGAAGAACTTTCCGCACCCGGCAGCCACGACCGCCTCGCGGAAGCGCTCACGGTCGCAGAACATTCGGAAGTCGTCATCCTGGTCGTCGGTCTGGATGAGACGCTGGAAGGAGAAGAGGGCGACACCGGAAACGCTTACGCTTCCGGCGACAAGGGCGACCTCCTTCTTCCGGAATCCCAGCAGATCCTCATGGATAAGATCCTTGACTGCGGCAGACCGGTCATCGTCGTCAACATGAGCGGCAGTTCGATCGACCTTTCCACGGCACAGGAGAAGGCGGCAGCGATCCTGCAGGCCTGGTATCCCGGCGCCCGCGGCGGCGCGAACATCGCCGAGATCCTTTTCGGCGCGGTCTCGCCCTCCGGCAAGCTTCCGGTCACCTTCTACAAGAACGAAGACCTCGACGCCATGCCCGCATTCACGGACTACTCGATGAAAGACCGCACATACCGGTACTTCACCGGCATGCCTCTTTATCCGTTCGGCTACGGCCTCACCTACGGAAACTGCGAGGCACAGATCGCGGGAACGGAGATCCTGAAAGGGACGGAGGAAGACAAGGCTGTCACGGGGCAGAGTGCTTTCGGCCCCGGCGTCCCAGGCGTTTCAGAATCAGGCACTGCCGGCGTCAGAGTCTCGATCACAGTCCGGAACGACGGGCGCGAGACCGACGACGTCCTTCAGATCTATGTGAAGGATCTGGAATCCCCTTGTGCCGTCATTAACCCGCAGCTCGCCGGCTTCCGCAGGATCCACCTCGCGGGCGGCGAAGAGCGCACCTACGAGATCGATCTCCCGGCGCGCGCCTTCACCTCGGTCGACGAGGACGGCGTCCGCGCGATCCGCGGCAAGAGATTCCGCATCTTTGCCGGCTTCCAGCAGCCCGGCGCCCGCAGTGAAGAGCTCACCGGCGCAAGCTGCGCTGTGACGGAGGTTGAGATCTGAGGCAGATCCCGGTTCCAGCGCCGTGTGCTGTGACAGAGGTTGAGATTTGAGGCAGATCCCGGTTCCTCGATCTCCGTGGTAGTTCTGAGAGAGAGAAGCAGGTTTTTCCATTCCTTAAAGGTTTTTGCAGATGCCGCGTCCGTATTTTGGGCGCGGCATCTGTGCGTTTCATGGGAAGTCTGGAAGAAGTGTTTTGCATGATCCTTGGCCGTCGCCGCCCCGGCGGCTCAGCCGGAGGGAAATTCATACGCAAACCGGGTAAGCAGAGCAATGCGTATGAATTGTAGGTAGACAAGAACCGCCCCGGCGGCTCAGCCGGAGGGTGAAACTCATACGCAAACCGGGTAAGCAGAGCAATGCGTATGAATTGTAGGTAGACAAGAACCGTCCCGGCGGCTCAGCCGGAGGGTAAAACTCATACGCAAACCGGGTAAGCAGAGCAATGCGTATGAATTGCAGGAAGACAAGCGCCGCCCCGGCGGCTCAGCCGGAGGGTGAAGCTCATACGCGACCCGTAACACCCCGCTGTTGCACAGCGTCCCGCTTTCCCGTTATCATGTATAAGAAGTACATATCAGAACGCAGGTCAGCGCGCATCCCATCGCAAAGGAGCCCACAGAAGAATGATGACAGACCTCGAACAGATCTCAAAATACATCGAAGCCCGGAAAGACAGGATCCTCGCCGCAAACGACGCGATCCACGACTTTGCGGAGCTTTCCTACGAGGAGACACAGTCCGCCAAAGTCCTCACGAACATCCTCCGCGAAGAAGGATTCCGCGTCGCGGAAGGCCTCGCGGGCATGCCGACCTGCTTTACCGGCACCTGGGGCGGAGGCAGTCCCGTCATGGGGATCCTCGGCGAGTTCGACGCGCTCGACAAACTGAGCCAGGAAGGCGGATGCACGGTGCACAGGCCGCTGAAGGAAGGCGCCCCGGGGCACGGCTGCGGCCATTGCTGTCTCGGCACCGGCACGCTCGCGGCAGCGATCGCCGTGAAGGAATACCTCCGGGGAAACGATCTCCCCGGCACGGTCATCTATTTCGGCTGCCCGGCGGAAGAAGGCGCGGGCGCGAAACAGTTTATGGCGAGAGCCGGCCTGTTCGACGATGTCGATTTCATTTACACCTGGCATCCCTCCACGCTGAACGAAGTATCCGGCGCATCCAGCAATGCGATCATGGGCGCCAATTTCGAGTTCTTCGGCAGGACGGCCCACGCAGGCGGATCGCCCTGGCTCGGCAGGAGCGCGCTCGACGCGGCGGAGCTTATGAGTGTCGGCTGCAATTACCTGCGGGAACACATCCGCGACGGCGAGCGCATTCATTATGCATATGCGGACGCAGGCGGCGGCGCTCCGAACGTAGTTCCGGACTACGCGAGAGTGAAGTATGAAGTGAGGAGTCCGCGTGTTTCGGATCTGACAAAGCTTTTCGACCGCGTCGTCAAAGTCGCCCAGGGCGCAGCCATGATGACGGAGACCAGGATGGAGTATGAAGTCACGATGGCGTTTTCGGACTCGCTCAACAACACCGTGCTCGCGAAGATCGCCTCGGACTGCCTCATGGAGACCGGCGCGCCGGAGTGGGACGAGGAAGATTTCGCCCTCGCCAAAGCTTACCTGAATTCTTATGACAGTGAAACGCTTGAAGGAATAAAGAACGGGCTTCGCAAGACTTTTGATGCGCAGGAGATGGACCGCATCCTCGAGAGGCCGCTTCACACAGAAGTATTTCCCTATCGCGGGATCACAGGTGAAGTGGAAGGCGGATCCACCGACGTCGGCGACGTCACCTACACCGTCCCGACTTGCGAGCTCCACGTCGCCTCCGCCTGCCTCGGCAACATCGGCCACACCTGGCAGATGGCGGGCCAGGCCGGAAGCAGCATCGGCCACAAAGGACTTCTGACGGCGGCGCGCGCCATCGCGCTCTCCTGCATCCGCACGATGCAGCAGCCGGATCTGATCGCTCTCGCTAAAGAAGAGACACTTGTGAGGAATGGCGGTCGCTACGTCTGTCCCCTTCCCGATTCCGTTCAGCCGCCGGTGGGGCGGTACTGAGAGCGAATACATGCGGCACCAATCTGGCTCCACGGGATGCCATTACGGCACTAATCAGAAAAGCACAAGATAGTGCCGTAAAGAAATCGGCTCATCCCATGCTGAAGCCCGGAGATTACAGCACAAAACAGGAAGGCGCAGGGTAGTGCCGTAAATCAGATACTTCAAAATGTGAAACGAGCTCAGAATTACGGCACAAAGCAGGAAGGCACAAGGCAGTGCCGTAAATCAGACACCACAAACCCAAAATCGAGCTCAGAATTACGGCACAAAACAGGAAGGCACAAGGTCGTGCCGTAAATCAGACGCCACAAGTCAAAAATCGAGCTCAGAATTACGGCACTAATCAGGAAGGTAAAAGAGAGTGCCGTAATTCTGCCGGGGCAAGCCACTAAACTACTACCTATACATTGGACACCGTGTTTTAAATTTCCGGTGCCTGACTTACTGGCTGTACCCTGGCTGGACATATGTATTTTACACCTTAGTTGTCTGGAGCATTGGCCAGACCTTAGAGTGGACATGACCATATATCCGTATGCGTTGTCTGGATGGTATCCTTAGATCAAAGAAAGGATCTATACCATGAGAACCATACGTCGCTTTACCGCCGAAGAACGGGCAGAACTCCTCAGCAACCCGTATACCGCCCGTATTACGGAATGTACTGTCACCTTCACGCTGGCTTTTAAGCAGCTCGTAATGGATAACATTGACCTGCCCGGCATGACTTCCAGAAAAGTGTTCCGAATGGCCGGATACAGTGACAGCCTGTTTACCCCTGATACCAGGTGTTACGCAATAGCATCGATCCGTAAAGAAGCCGCGTCGGAAAAAGGGCTCCAGGAACCGCCGCCACGTAAATCCTGTGATCACAAGAAAAAGCGCAGTGAGACAGAGTTACGGGAACTGCAGGAGCGGGTCACTATCCTTGAACAGCAGATCAGCTTTTTAAAAAAAAGCCAATTGCTGAAGAAACAGGACCGTTCCGTGCGGCCAGACAATTCCAACTGATCAGGGAAACCTTACAGGAGGAAGGAAACCGGCTTTCCATAAAGACCCTGTGTGCCCTGGCCGGTGTGCCAAGGTCCAGTTACTACAACTGGCTGAAAAACCCGCGCCCCTCTTCACATCGCGACAAAGAGGTCCAGGACGAGCTCGACTTCAGGCTGATCAGGGATGCCTACAACTTCCGGGGCTATGCCAAAGGCGTCATGGGGATCCACATGCGGCTCCTCCATACCGGGATCCGGATGAACCACAAGAAGATCCGCCGGCTGATGCATAAATACGGCCTGGCCTGCCCGATAAGGAAAGCAAGCCCTTACAGGCGGATGGTGAAAGCGATGAAGACCAATGCCGTCGCCGACAACCGACTGCAACGGAAGTTCAAGGCTTTTGGGGCAAGGACCGTTTTCCTGACAGACATAACCTATATCCCCTTCCGGAAGGAGTTTGTCTATCTGTCAGTCATACTTGATGCTTACACGGAACAGGTCATGTCATATGAACTGAGCGACAGCCTTGAGGTCGACTTTGTGCTGGCCACTGTGAAGAAGCTGTTCCGGGATCATAAGGCTTCCATAGATGCAAAAGCAATGATCCATAGTGATCAGGGATGTCACTACACGAGCACCTCATTCCGGGAGCTGATAAACAATCTCGGCTTAAGGCAGTCCATGTCCAGGAGAGGCAACTGCTGGGATAACGCGCCGCAGGAAAGCTTCTTTGGCCACATGAAGGACGAGCTTGGTATCAAGGTACGAAACTGGCAGTCGTTCCAGGATGCCCATGCCGCTATAGACGACTGGATTGACTACTATAACAATGATCGTTATAAAGCAGCTTTAGGTAAACTGTCACCTAATGAGTTCTACGAGTATCTGACAACAGGAAACTATCCATCAACAATGCTGAGGTAAGCCGCAAAATTGTATCAATAGTGTCCTTGACATAGGTAGTACTTCACTTCAGGCGGAGGCCGGGATTACGGCACAAATCAAAGACACGCCTTCCGGTGCCGTAATATTTCCGGATCTGGCTTCATGCGGAGGTTGAAATTACGGCACAAATCAAAGACACGCATTCCGGTGCTGTAATATTTCCGGATCCGGCTTCAGGCGGAGGCTGGAGTTACGGCACAAATCTAGAAGAGAAAAGGAAATGCCGTAAAAAAGAGAAAACAAAGATAAAAACCCGTGGAGCAGGGGCGCATGAATTGTGCGAGGTCTGCAGTGGCGAGTACTCCACTGTACTTACCGCATCTCCGGCGGAATCAGCCGGAAATGTCCCCGGATCTGGCCATACCACGAAAGACCGTCTTCCTCGAAAGACAGCTGAAAAGGATTCGCATGGTGCAGGATCAGGCAGACCCCGTCCTTGTTCCGGCAATCGGA
>JAEEGL010490142.1_pt1 | contig 30092 bp, 23 predicted proteins | sample 9134231 | NCBI WGS metagenome assembly JAEEGL01 (sample SAMN16246548, study PRJNA631951) | gut metagenome | biome: gut microbiome; feature: rumen; material: fiber-attached | host: Bos | place: Iran: Karaj | collected 2018-10 | reverse complement strand
TTGAACAGCAATTGCTCACGGCAAAGTCAACAAAATTTTCGTCGGGATTTTTGTGGGTTGAGGCGGTTGAACGTGTTTCGTATTTCGTGGTGCTGAAAAACGACTGCGATGCGGAATACTGTGAAACGGTGCGCAAATTGGGCTGCGACGTGTTCAATGCGGCAAAAAGTTCTCAGGAAAAAGAAGTCGTAATTAAGAATGTAAATTGCTCATCTTGTGTGGTTTATTCGTTTTTGGAGGGCTTTACGCTTAGTCAGTATAGTTTTGGAAAATATTCCGAGAAATTGCAGAAAAAATCGTTTGAAAAAATTGTTTGCTGTGGTCAGGAATGTGGCGACGTTGCTGAGTTGAACAACATTTTGGCTGGTGTGTTTGCTACGAAAGACTTAATCAATGAACCGAACAACATTTGCACGGCTGAGTATTTCGCCGAACAAGCTGTTGAGGTTCTGAAAGGTACTGATGTTCAAGTGTTTGTGCGTGACAAGAAGTGGATTGAAAACGAGAAAATGGGCGGACTTCTGGCGGTGAACCGTGGAAGCGTGTTGCCTCCTCGTTTTGTGCATATTGTTTGGAAACCAGCGAATTCCAACGAAAAACCAATCGTTTTAGTTGGAAAAGGTATTGTGTTCGATGCTGGTGGCTTGAGCTTGAAACCAAGCCAATATATGGAGACGATGAAGTCCGATATGAGCGGTGCTGCGACGGTTTTGGGTACAATGAAAATTGTAGCGACCCAAAAATTACCGATTCACGTGGAGGCGTTGATTCCGCTGACCGACAACCGTCCGGGCGAGAATGCCATGGCGTTGGGCGACATTATTACGATGCACAATGGCAAGACGGTGGAAATTTTGAACGCCGATGCCGAAGGTCGTCTGATTTTGGCTGATGCATTGAGTTACGCTGCTTCGCTGAATCCGCAGCTTACAATAGACGTGGCAACGCTTACGGGTGCTGCAAACCAAGCCGTTGGCGAACACGCCGCAGTATATTTCAGTACGGCTTCGGAACAAGAAAATCAAAAATTGGAAAAATCGGGATTCCAAACGTGGGAGCCACTTGTGAAATTCCCGTTGTGGGCGTATTACGATGAACTGATTTCATCAAATATGGCAGATATGAAAAATACGGGCGGACAATACGGCGGTGCGATTTCGGCGGCAAAATTCCTACAGCAATATGTGTCATATCCGTGGATTCACCTTGACATTGCAGGTTCGGCATATTTCAAGACAAAATGGTCGTACAAGGGCGTTGGAGCAACGGGTTTCGGAGTCCGGACGCTATACCAATTCTTGAAAATGCTCAATGCGTAATGCTCAATGCACAATTGTTGTATAAAATTCTTAATGTATAACTCTAAATTCTTAACTAATAAATTATCTTTGCGTACATTATATTATGCAAATTGACTTAAATAAGATTTAAATATATGAGACACATAAAGATAGGTATCACTCACGGAGACATTAACGGTGTTGGTTACGAGGTGATTATGAAGGTTTTGTCGGAGCAAAAAATTTTTGACGGGAAAACCATAATCGTCTATGGCTCACCGAAAGCTGCCGCATATCATAGAAAATCGTTGGCGTTGCAAAATTTCAATTTTAATTTGATAACCAATGCCGACGAGGCTGCTCCAAAGCGTCCGAATATTATTGACTGTGTTCCTGGCGATGTGAAGGTAGAGTCTGGGGCAACGAGTCAGGAAGCGGGAACTGCGGCACTACAGGCGTTGGAGACGGCGGTAAACGATTTACGTGACGGGAAAATTGATCTGCTTGTCACCATGCCGATAAACAAAGAAAGTGTGCGTATGGTCATGCCGGAATTTAAAAGTCACACTGCTTATTTGGCAAAAGTTTTTGGTACGACGCAACATTCCGAGATGTATGCCAACGAAGCTATAAGAACTTGCTATGTTGCTGATACTCCGTTTGTTTCGCAGGTTGCAAAATCTATAACAAAAGATGCAGTTTTAGAAAAAATCGTGGCAATGAACGATTCGCTTCGCATGGATTTTGGCTGTACGAAACCTAAAATTGCTGTTTTGGCACTCAATTCGGAATTTGGCGACGAAGAAAAAAATACAATTTCGCAAGCGGTTGAAGAAGCAAAATCAAGCGGATTTATAGTTTCAGGTCCGTTTTTGTCTGAAACATTCTTCGATGCGGCAGAATACACTCGTTTTGACGGAGTAATTGGCATGTACCGCGACCAAGTAGTAGGGCCATTCAAGGCATTGGCTTTCGACAATTCAATTTCGTATTCTCTTGGATTCCCGAAAATCTGTGTATCGCCTGCATTGACAGTCAATTATGACCAAGTAGACAAAAACATAACCGAAGAAAGTCCGTTGGCAATGGCAATTTTTGCAGCAAGCGATTTGTTGGAAAAGCGCGAACAATACACGGAATTAACTAAAAACCAATTGAAATAATATGTTAGAACTTGTAACGGGAACCATTCAAAAATTAACGCCTACCTACGCCGTGGTCGTTACTTCGGGAGTCGGTTTCTATGTGAATATTTCGCTGAACACGTGCGAGAAGCTGCGGGAAAACACCGAAACGACGTTACTTTTACATGAAATTATCCGTGAGGACACGTTTGATTTGTATGGATTTATTGACGAAAACGAACGGACAATGTTTCGTTTGTTAATCTCAATTTCGGGGATTGGAGCAAACACTGCGCGTGTAATTCTGTCGAAAATGACACCTTCGGAACTTGCCGAAGCGATTATGTCGGGAAATTCCGCGGCAATCCAAACCATAAAAGGAATTGGAGGAAAAACGGCTCAGCGTTTGGTGCTCGAATTGAAAGATAAAGTCGGTTTTGCGGAAGGAGAAAGTAAAATAATCTCAAGTCAAGGCAATACTTTGAAGATTGAATCGTTATCAGCATTGGTAATGCTGGGTTATCAAAAAAATGCAGCGGAAAAAGTTGTCGATGCGATTATGCAAGAATCTGTGCAACATTCTGTGGAAGATGTTGTAAAATTAGCATTGAAGCGTATTTGACGATGGTTTTCGCATAGTTTAGAGGAAGATTGAAATTCGTTAAACGAATATATATAATTTGTGTTGTGGCAGTGTTTAGCGTCATGCTGGCATCTGCCATGAGCGGTGTTGCTTTTACCGCTCTGCAAATTGATTCCCGTCCCGAAGACTCGGTAAAGCTCCGTTCTCCGCTACCCAAGGAGACGGGAAATCCGTTCAACGATGCACAGAACAATTCCAATGGTATTCGTCTCGAGGACTCTCCCAATACAGGTTATAAGGTAGATTACAATCCCGAAACCGATGAGTACGAGGCATCGAAAATGGTCGGCGACAATGCTGTGACGCCGACGTATTCCGTGCCGTCGTCGGAATATTTCAACATGTCGGGAAAACAACGCTCGCGGCAATATTGGCGTACGCGCGCGCAGGAGACTCGTTCGGGCGGTGTGTCGTCGTACGAACCGAGTTTCGACCTGCTTGGCGATAATTCCGTGCTGGCAAATTTGATTGACATTAAGCCTCAAGGAGCCGCCGAATTGAATTTTGGTCTAAAATTCACAAATAACCACAATCCTCGTCTGTCGAAAAAACAGCAAAGACAGTTGCAGTTTGACTTCGACAACAAAATTCAAATGAGTGTGACTGGTTCCATCGGCGACAAAGTTGCAATGACGATAAAATACGACACGGAGTCGCAGTTTGAGTTTGAACAGGAAATTAAACTTCAGTACGAAGGCGATGAGGATGAAATTATAAAAAATATCGAAGTTGGAAATGTGTCGTTCCCATTGTCAAGTTCGCTGATTTCGGGAAGTTCCAGTCTTTTCGGTGTTAAAACTGACCTGCAATTTGGAAAATTATACTTGAGCGGTGTCTTTTCACGTCAGCAGGGTGAAATGTCGTCAATTTCCGTACAAGGCGGTGCACAGACGGAAGAATTTGAAATTCAGGCAGATGAATACGATAACAACAAGCACTTTTTCCTTTCGCATTATTTCCGCGACCACTACGAAGAAGCCTTGAAAAAACTACCAGAAATCAATAGCGGCATTGAAATTCGTAGAGTCGAGGTGTGGGTTACGCAAACTTCAAGTGGAAAAGAAGATGCTCGTAACATATTGGCATTGACTGATTTGGGCGATTCTTACGCGAATGGAATCGGTGGAGAAAAAGATTATGAATTGCCAGAAAATGGGAAGCTGTATAAAACGGTGAAAAATCTTTCTGGCGTTAGAAATATCAATACCGTTTCGACTGTGCTGAGCGGCACGATGGAGCAAGGTCCCGATTACGAAAAAATAGAACAGGCAGTCTTGCTTAAACCGAGTGAATATGATGTCAACACAAAATTAGGATACATCTCGTTGCGTTCGCAAGTCAGTTCGTCAAAAATATTGGCTGTGGCCTATGAATACGAGTACAAAGGCAAGGTTTACCAAGTCGGTGAATTTTCGAACGATGGTGTTGAACATCCCGACGTGCTGATTGTCAAGCTGTTGAAAGGAACTCAGTCGAACCCGGAATACAACAACTGGGATTTGATGATGAAGAACGTGTATTCAATCAGAAGTTATCAAATCAGCAAGGATGACTTTGTGATGGACGTTTTGTATCAAGACGATAAGACTGGAACGCCGATTCCGTATTTGTCAGAAGGAAATCTGAAGGGACAAAGTTTGTTGTCTGTCATGAATTTGGACAATTTGTCGTCGGATTTGCAGCCGTATTCCGATGGATTGTTCGACTTTGTAGAAGGTGTGACGATAAAAGCTGCCCGTGGACAAATCTTTTTCCCTGTGCTCGAACCATTTGGCTCGTCGTTGGAAGAAAAAATCGGCGACAGCGAATTAGCAAAAAAATACGTCTACCAAGAATTGTATGATTCCACACTGAGCGCGGCACGGCGATTGGCGGAAAAGAATAAGTTTGTGCTGAAAGGCTCATACAAATCATCGGTTTCGTCGGAAATTTCGTTGAACACGTCGCAAGTCAAGTCGGTTAAGGTGATGTGCGGAGGCTTGACGTTGGTAGAAGGAACCGATTATACGGTTGATTATTCGCTGGGAACGGTTTCAATCATCAATGAAGGAATTTTGGAATCGGGAACGGCAATCAACATTTCTTACGAAAACGACCCGTTGTTCAGTACCACGACGAAAACCTATATGGGAACCCGTGCGGAATACCGCTATAGCGACAATATTAGTTTCGGAGGTACGTTGATACACCTTTCCGAAGTTCCGTCGGTACAAAAAGTCGGATTCGATGATTATCCAATCTGCAATACAATTTGGGGTGTCGATGCCCGTTATTCTTCGGAATCAATGTTTTTAACCAAAATGGTTGACAAAATACCATTGATTAACACCAAAGAAATGTCGTTTGTAGAGGCTTCGGCGGAATTTGCCCAACTATTGCCTGGTCAGTCGAAACATATTTCCAACGCTGTTTCCATTGATGATTTTGAAAGTTCCGAAGGAAGAATTTACATGAAAGAACCAACGGCATGGAAGTTGGCAAGTACGCCACAAGGTCAAAAGTCGCTTTTCCCAGAAGCGTCGTTGGTGAACGATTTGGCGTTTAACTACAACAAGGCTCATATTTCGTGGTACAACATAAACACGTCGTTTTATCAGAGAAGTTCGCCTGTGAGCCGTTCCATTCAGTCGGAACAGTTCTCGCGTACGGTTTACCAGTCGAATTTGTTCCCGAACAGAGACGTTTCGACTTACGAAGACGTACCGATGACGTTGCTCAATATTGCGTATTATCCGTATGAACGCGGGCAAAATAACTACGATACCAAAGGGAAAGCAGGCATTTCGGCAGGTTTGACGCCTTCGGGACAGCTGGCAAAACCTGAATCCCGCTGGGGTGGAATTATGCAGTCGTTGACTACCACCGATTTTGAGGAAAGCAACATTGAGTACATTGAATTTTGGATGATGGACCCGTTTGTGACTGACGAAGAAAAAGCTCACAAGGGTGGTGATTTCTATATCAACCTCGGGCGCATTTCGGAAGATGTTTTGCGTGACGGACGGAAATCGGCGGAAAACGGCATGGTGCCCGACAATACCCGTCTTGACGAAACAGTTTGGGGCAAGGTCCCGAACTATTCAATCGTGGAAACAGGCTTTAGCAGCGACATTGACCGAAATATTCAGGACATTGGTCTTGACGGACTGACCAACCGAGAAGAACAGTCGTTCTTTTCACAATATTTACAGGAAGTTAAAGAAATTGTCACCCCCGAAGCGTACGAAACATTTGAATCGGACCCGTCTCACGATAATTTTTCTTCGTATTTGGATAATCGAGGCGAAGAAAAGGACATTGTATGGCGCTATAAGTATTACAACGGAACAGACGGAAACTCACCGTCGGGAACAAATACGGGATTGTCTTCGTATAAGCCCGAAGTCGAAGATTTAAATCAAGACAATACGTTGCAAGAAACCGAGGCCTATTACCAATACCACATCAGTTTGAGACCTGAAGATATGGTTGTCGGAAAAAATTTCATCGAAGATGTGCTTGTTGAGACGGTAAACAACGACAACTACCACACACAAGCGACGTGGTATCAGTTCAAAATTCCTATCAAGTCAGAAGAAAAAGAACGTATTGGAAACATTTCCGACTTCAGAGACATTTCGTCAATGCGTATGTTTTTACGAAATTTTGAAGATTCCATAGTGCTTCGTATTGCAGAATTTGCCTTGGTTTACAGTAACTGGCGCGTTTACGAAGAGCCGCTTTTTGAATCGGGCGAATACGATTTGTTCTCGGATTCAAAGGTGGATATTTCTAATGTAAATATCGAAGAAAATAGTACACGCACGCCTGTCAACTATATCTTGCCTCCGGGCGTTGACAGAGTAATCGACCCGACAAGTACGACGTTGGAAGAATTGAACGAATCAGCATTGTCGATGAAAGTTCTTGATTTGGAAGACGGAAATTCAAAGGCGATTTACAAGCAGGTAAATAAAGACTTGCGTCAGTTCGGTTCGTTGGAATTGTTCATACATGCCGAGGCTCTGATGGGCGAGGAAAATTCGTTGGAAGACGGCGATTTATGTGCATTTATTCGTTTAGGTTCCGATTACGTTGACAACTACTACGAATACGAAGTTCCTTTGAAATTGACTCCGCACATTGCCGAAGGCGGAACTCGGTACAGCAACGCAAGCAATAGCGACCGTCAGACCGTTTGGCCAAACGACAACAAAATCTCGCTTCCATTGGAAGTTCTGACAAATCTGAAACTGGAACGAAACAAAATGATTAACGACGGTGTGATTCCCGATTTGGAATCATATCATGTCTACACAATCTCGCATGGAGAAAACAGAGTGAGCATAAAAGGTAATCCGAATACGGGAAATGTGCGAACAATCATGCTTGGTGTGCGGAATAGAAAGAAAAAAGCATCGAATCCTGGCGACGATGGTCAGAAGAAATCGGGTGTTGTTTGGTTCAATGAGTTGCGTATGACCGACATGAACGACCAAAGCGGCTGGGCGACAGTCGGAACCGTGCGGACAAGTCTGGCGGATTTTGCAACACTTTCGCTGGCGGGAAAAATCAGTAAACCAGGCTTCGGAAGTGTCGACCAGAAAGTTTTTGAACGTAGCACAGAAAATTTGTACCAATACGACATAGCGTCGAGTGTGGCATTACATAAATTCTTCCCTGAAACGTGGAAATTGATGATTCCGTTCTATGTCGATTTGTCGGAAACCTACATTACTCCGCAGTACGACCCGACAAACCCCGACATTACTCTTTCCCGCTCGTTGTCGAACTTGTCTACTGCTCGTGAACGCGATTCACTGTTGAACTTGACTCAGGAATACACACAGAATTTCAGTTACAATTTCACAAATGTGAAGATTGCACGAACTCCTAAAAAACAACATCCGTTCAATATTGCAAACTTTTCGGGAACATTTGCCTATAACCGTTTCCGCTCGCACGACGTGGATTATGAAGAAAACTACCGACATCAGTACAAGGCGGCGTTTAATTACTCGTACAACATGCGACCGAAAAATTATCAGCCGTTTAAATCGAATAAAATTAAACTTATTAAAGAATTCAACTTCTATTTGTTGCCAGCAAGTGTCTCGTTTAAAAGCGAATGGGATAGAACCTACAAAGAACAGCAACGTCGTAATCTTTCTAAATACGATTTCGATTTACCGAAAACAGCCAGCAAGTGGTTCTATTGGAACAGAACGTATAGTGTGAATTATCCAATTTCAAAAGGATTGAAATTCTCGTACAATGCGGCTAACAATTCTCGTCTAAACGAGCCGTCGGGTGTAATAGACAAGTCGGATGCTGATGTTTGGAGAGATTACAAACGCGAGGTTTGGAGTAGTGCAAAATCGTTCGGCGAGAATATGGAATTTAACCAAAAATGGAATTTGACATGGCAGGTTCCAATAAATAAAATCTCACTATTGGATTGGACAACAACGAATTATAAATATAACGGTTCGTATAGTTGGCAAATGGGCACAGAAACCGAAGAAGACGATGAGTTAGATTACGGAAACAACATTACCAATTCGGGAACACATACGTTGGACGAGACATTGAACTTTACGCGATTATACAGCAAGTCAAAATATCTTGCGGGAGTTCAAAAACGCATGAAATCGACATCGACGAATAATAAAAAGAATGCATTCCAGACGAAAAAAGAATCGGTTAAGTACAGTAAGTCGAATGTCAAAACAAATTCTGACAATATCATCATCATAAACCATAAATTAGGTACTACCGACATCAAAGTTACTGTGATGGACGAAGATGGTCAGTTAGTTCCTGCCGAGACGAGAATTTTGTCGAATAAGAAAGTTCAAATTACTTGTCGTGAGCCGTTGGAGAAAGGCAAGGTGAATATTTCTGGTAAAAAAGACATTGAGCAGACGCCGTTGACGCATGCCACCGACATTGCCGTCAATACGCTTATGATGCTGAAATCGGCAACAATCAGCTATTCTCGTTCTGAAGGCAGTTTTGTGCCGGGATACAAGTATAATTCACAGATTTTCGGTTTGAATAATCCATTCTCGTCTTCTGCAACGCCAGGTTGGGGCTACGTAGTCGGTTTGGTGCCAAGCAATCTGGAGTCGCATTTGACCATAGACGATTGGTTGGTCGACAATGACAATATCAGCGACAAATTGAAATACACATATTCCGACAGATTGAAGTTGCAATCGTCGTTGGAACCTGTTCGCAACATGAAAATAACCATTTCAAGCGAGCGGAGTTATTCTCATAACTATTCAAAATATTTGTGGGGCGACGCAAAAGAAAACGAACGCAACAAACTGACATCGGGTAATTTCTCAATTTCATGTAATACCATGTCGTCGGCATTCAATTCCGACAAGGCTTATGAGAAATTCAAGCAAAATCGACAAACCATTGCACACCGATTGGCTCGTCAGGTGTTTGGCAATGTGTACGAAACCGATATGGAATCGGGATTTCCTGTGATGTTCGACGAAATGTCGCAAGACGTGCTTATCCCGGCATTCTATTCTGCATATACCGGTCAGTCGGTTGACGATGTGAATATTGACACGTATTTCGTGCCGATGTTTGCAAGTTTTAGGGCGTTCCTCCGTTCTTTGAACTGGAAAATGACGTATAACGGTTTGTCAAAATTGCCGTTCTTCAAAAAATATTTCAAGACGGTGAATATCAATCATGCGTATACTTCGAACTATAACTTGGGTTCGTACGGAACATTCACAAATCAAAACCAGTTTGGCGACGATTTCTACATTGACCCGATTGACGGTTCCCTGTATCTTTCTCCAGAATATGATGTTTCTACTGTAAGTATTTCCGAACGTTTGAATCCGTTAATTGGATTTGATGCAAAAATGAAAAACAATGTGTCGGCAAAACTCGAAATCCGTCGAAACAGAACGGTGACGCTGTCGTTTACGAATACGGAAATTTCCGAGATTTCAAATTTTGAATACGTGATTGGAGCAGGATATGTATTTGAAAACTTCAAGTTAAACATCAAGACTGGCGGCAATAGTCACAGGTTCCAAAATGATTTGACTTGTCGTCTTGATTTTTCGGTGCGCGATAATCAAACAATTCGTCGTAATATTGCAGAAGATATTACGAGAAAAATATCGGGAACAAAATCGTATGCACTTAAAACGTACGCAGAATATATGATGACACAGAGAATAACGCTTCGGCTTTACTTAGAATATACAATGAATCAACCGCTTACAAACGGATACAGAACATCGACGACAAGCGGCGGTTTGAATATGCGGTTTACGTTAATGTAATGAGTATGAGGAAATTTATAGGTTGTTTTTTTATTTTTCTGCTGACTGTTATGACGTCTGTCGCTCAAGATGAACCGACAGATACAATAACGCTGCCTCCACGTTCGGAAGATGTTGTGGCTGTCGAACAAGATACTACGACGAAAGAGGTTAAAAAAGATATTTTTAGATGGACATACAACCTTACGCATACCGACAGAATCCGTGTCGATATTGATACAACGATGGATTTCTTCTATCTTTTTGAACCAAATGGAAGTATTGCCGACTACAACGTTAATGTGGCTGAGTACGCTTCGCCTGCTTTCCCATTGATTTTTTCGCCTCACATTGATGGGGCGTTTTTCTTGCAGCCTCACGAAATAGCGTTTTACACCACCGACAATATGTATGATTATACCGCACAACGGCCTTATTCTGAATTGCGTTACTCGCAAGGATTGAATAGCGAACGCTCCGCACAGTTTTTCCATACGCAGAATGTAAACAGATATTGCAATCTCGGTCTTATGTTGGATTTCTACAAAAACATAGGTGAATGGGATAAACAATCAATCAAAGGACAACATATTGCTCCGTGGATAAGTTATTATGGCCCACGTTTTTCCACCGTTTTTAAATATGCGTTCAATAATGTTAAACGTGAGGAAAATGGCGGTATAGCGGAAGATTCTCTGTTGAATTACGAGAAATTACTATACATGAAATACACCAACGCCCTTTCTACTACGAGATATCAGACTGCCACGTTTGATCAAAAATGGAATTTGGGCAAGAAGCCAAAGGAAGATAGTACTTCGTTGGAAATGTTGCGTTACAAAAATGCGCTTGGCTACAATTTTAGTTTTCTTTCGGCAAAACGCTATTATTCCGACAGTGATCCCGATACGGCGTATTATGCAAATGTGCTCTACGACTCGACTGCCACCGTCGATTCCACGTTGTACAAAGAAATGGAGCAGTCGTTTTACCTTGAAATGCGTCGGAAAACAAAAAGTATCGATGCCGTTGCAAAATTTGCAGTTGGTTCAACATTTGAAATGTTAATGTATCACGACTATAATTATTCAATTCCAGAATATTTTTGCAATTCTCAATTCTACGAAGGAACGTTCAATGTCTCTTTGCCGAAACACATCAATGTGGCACATCAACACCGGTTCTGTTTCATGGGTGAAGACCAAGGAGATTTTTCATTGTATACGGAACTTTCAAAAGATTTTGAACTGCCTCGCGACCATGAGATTTCAATAGAAGCAAGTCATGAACTTATTAAATCTGGTCCCGCCTCGATGTATTATGATTTTGAGTCGAATCACTATTCTTGGCACAACGACTTCTTGGCAGAAGAAACAACAGATTTTCACGGAGCGGTAAATTCTACGTGGGGCGACATTTCCGCCGACGTTCATTATTATTCTTTAAAAGACTACGTCTACACTGATAAGACAGGACAATTTATTCAGACAAACGGCAGTGGACATGCCTATACGGCCAATATTCAGAAAACGACTCGGTTTTGGCATATAATTATGAAAAACGGTATTTTGTTACAGAATGTCAGTGTGGGTGAACAAAAATACCCGAGTTGGGCTACGTATAATATGTTGGCTGTTCAGGCGGCATTTCTTCACAAGTTGATTCATTTTAGTTTGGGTGGAGAATGTCTGTATTATCCATCGTACAATGTTCCAACATACGATGCGGCGTTGGGCATTTTTAAGCCGCAGGACAAAGTTTCGTACGGAGGATTCCCGTTCGTAAACGCATTTATGACAATTAAATACAAACCGATAAAATTATTCGTGAAATATACCGGACTCTATGCGTTGCTTGCCGAACAGAATTATCCGATAGCTGGCTATCCGCAGACAAATGGAACAATTTCATTCGGACTGTCGTGGCTGTTCTACAATTGATATAGGAGTAGAATGATTGCCGACAGGCTGGACAACGTGATAATAATATTTTTGTAAATTTTATCAGGTAGTTTTTTTACCAACCAAAATCCGAGAAATGCTCCGGCAACCATAAATGGCGAAGTGTACAATCCAAGTAAAAGCGATTGTGACGTTATTGAATGCCAGATATATACGTGGAACGGAATTTTTATAAGGTCTGTCAAAAAACAAAACCACACGTAGGTAGAAACGAACTGTTTTTTGGGAAAACGCTGCAAAATGAACAGTGTTGAGATGAGTGGTCCCGTCGCATTTCCTATCATTGCGGCAAGTCCCGACAATAACCCGAAGAATATCACCCAAAAATGATGCGATGCCGTAAATGAGGAACGTTTGGTGTAATGCTGAATGATAATAAACGCACATCCGAGCAGAATTACGACAGCCAACAAAATGAAAAATTCTTCGTTATCGGCATGGTCGCCTATGTATACGGCAATCAAAATTCCGACGAATGCCCATGGCAGTACACGCAATAACGCCTTCCAGTCAGGGTCTTGACGATATTTTATAGCAGAAATGAGCGAGGCGAAAAATGAAATCGGTAAAAGAAAGCCGACGGATTCCTTGCCTCCCATGCAAATTGCGAGAATCGGCACGATTGCCGAACTTGCACCGACTATTCCCCCTTTGGCAGCTCCAGTAAAAAGCACGCTAATTAATATGACTATAATAGACAATAAGGAATAATCCATCATAAATTTTTTGCAAAACTACTAATAAATGAGACCAAAATTGTATTTTTGGCAAAAATCATATATGAAAAATATTCTGTTTTGTTCCCTAATCGTGGGACTTTTGTATTCATGTTCGGAAAAAGGTAAGATTGAAACTGACTATAAAGTGTACGAAGTACACGGAAATGTCCGTCAAATTGCGTATAGCAGTGCCAAACCAAACGAAAAGGATGTGACGGTGACGTTCAACCGTGATGGAATGCTTGAATTGGAGAAAATTCGTGGTCGCTCGTTTGAATATAAATACGACGGCACGCGTGTGGTTTCGCTTAAAGCGTATGTTGGCGATTCTGTTGATTTGCGGAGAACCTTTGAATACAAGAATGGCCTGCCAGTCGAAATTAAAGAATACGACGGCGCTGGCACGTTCCGAAAAAAGGTGCTGTACGAATATAATTCCGACGGAAACAGAATCAGGGGCGTGATTTTGAATCCATATAACGACACGATGTTTGTGTGGAAGTATACTTACAAGGATACTCTTGTGATGCAGGAAACGCGTACAAATTATCAGGGTACGGCAAAATATGTGCAGACGTTTGATTACACCTACAACGAAAAAGGCGAACTATCGTCAATCGTGGAATCTTCCGACGGCGAAATCTATACAAAAACAGAGTACAAAACATTTCATACCGTTCCTTTACAAACAACAGTCATAAACTATTGGGACAATCAACCGAGCGATTCATCAACCATGATGTACGTTTTTGATGAAAAAGGCAACTGGATTTTTAAACGGACTAAATCGTCTGGCGGTCGCGAACAGCGGCAGGAACGAACCATAATGTATTATAAATAGAAAATGAATAAATATATAACTCTTTTGACGAGCATTCTTCTGACGGAATGTGTTTTCGCTCAGTCAATTACGAAAAATATTGTGATTGACCAATTTGGATATAGAGGTGCGGCAACTAAGATTGCGATTGTGCGAAACCCGAAAGTCGGTTTTGACGCAGGACAAAACTACGTTCCGGGAAATCAGTTGCAAATAATTGACGCAGATTCAAAAAAAGTCGTTTTTGAAGGTGATTTGGAATATAAAACCAATGGCGAAAACGATGTGACGTACGGTGACGAAGTGTGGTGGTTCGATTTTTCAGAATTGACCACCGATGGTACGTATTACGTGTATGACCCGAAAAATTCCACGCGTTCGTATTCGTTCCGCATTGCCGACAATGTGTATAATTCTGTGCTGAAAGATGCTGTGAGAATGTTGTTTTATCAGCGGGCGGGCTGTGACAAAAAAGCAAAATATGCCGGGAAAGCATGGGCGGACGATGCAAGCCACCTTGATGCGCTACAAGATAGTCACTGCCGTTTGTTCTCATCGCCCGACGACGCTTCGACGGAACGTGACTTGCGTGGCGGCTGGTACGATGCCGGCGATTATAACAAATACACCGTTTGGGGCTGTAATTATGTCGAAATCCTTTTAAATGCTTATCGGGAAAATCCCGTCGTGTGGACTGACGATTATAATATTCCAGAATCGGGAAATGGCATTCCCGATTTGTTGGACGAAGTTAAATGGGAACTTGACTGGATTTTGAGAATGCAGGAAAGCAATGGTTCCGTGTTGTCGATTGTCGGACTACAATCGGCGTCGCCGCCTTCGGCTTGTACGGGACAAAGTTTGTACGGTCCCGCAACGACAAATGCTTCGTATGCGGCGTCAAAGGCTTTTGCGATAGGAGCAATTGTTTATAAAAGCATTCTTCCCGATTATGCCAATACATTGAAGAATGCCGCCGTTGCGACATGGAAATGGGCGGAGGCAAATCCGTCGGTGGAATTTTCTAATTCACAGAAAGTCGGAGCCGGAGAACAAGAAGGCGGTGCATCGGTTCGGTTGGTGCAACGGCTGAACGCATCGTTGTATTTATACGAAGTGACAGGAGAATCTTCGTATTTGTCTGTTTTTGAGTCAAATTACACCAATTTGGATTTTTTTAAATGGTATAGTTACATGGATCAATATCGTCAGCAGGACGAATACATGTTGCTCCGCTATTTGACGATGGACGGTGTGTCTTCTTCGATAAAAGAGACTGTTGCAAAAGATTTGCAGAAAGGTTTTTACAAAAGCGAAGACGACCTTGGTTCCATGTTGGGAAAGGATGCATACCGTTCATATTGCCGTCATTACAATTGGGGATCAAATTCACATAAATGTACATACGGAAATTTGTTCTATGCCTATGCGAAACAGTCGTTGACTGACGATGTGGACGCTTTTATGACAGCGGCAGAAGACTACATTCATTACATTCATGGCGTGAATCCGTTTGCTATGGTTTATTTGACCAATATGAACGACCGTGGAGCGTCGAATAGCATCAATCAAATGTATCATTCGTGGTTTTGTAACGGTAGCGACTGGTGGGACGATGTTACAACGTCGCTGTATGGCCCTGCGCCAGGATATTTAATTGGCGGCGCATACGGTTATCCGAGTGGCGATTCGCAGAAAACCTACGAGTGGGCAAGTTGTTGCCCGAATGGATGCGGTTCGCAATATAACAATTCATTGTGTAATGCCGATTGGTTGTTTAACGAAAACGAGCCTTTTGCCAAACGATACAGAGATTTCAACGACGGCTGGCCTGTAAACTCTTGGCAGATAACAGAACCGAGCTGTGGGTATCAGGTAAATTATATTAAATTGCTTTCGAAGTTTGTAGCCGAAGAAGCAGGTAATTCGCAAAGTGTGGCAAATGTGCAAAAGGATGTTCTCGTTTATCCTAATCCAGTAAAAGATGAGTTATTTATTGTAACGGAAAACACCGACTTGAAAAGCATTTCGCTGTTCAATATGCAATCGCAGGCAGTTTACAGCAGCGAAACCGAAGAAAGTAATATACGGATACACGTTGGAACATTGCCACGCGGAGTCTATGTTTTACAGATATTCTGTCGTGGAACGCTGACGGTAAAACAGGTGATGGTAAACTAATACGAATAGTTCATATTATTGAATAATCGGCTCAAAATCGTACAATTTTGATCCGATTTTGTGTAAATATGCCAAATGCTATTTTGACAAAGTCAAATCAATATCTTCCTTTTTTCAAATTCATTAATTACATCTGGATGGAGCCAATACGGGTGTGTTTGGTGGTGATGAAAGATTAGAATGTTATAATAAATCCTTTAACTCAACTCCAAGAGCATCGCTGATTTTACAGAGAGTTTTTATAGTTACATTAACGCGACCAGATTCTATGCGGCTCATACAGGAGCGTTCCATATCACAACGATATGCTAATTCTTGAATAGACAAATTCTTCTCCTGACGGTAAGTCTTTATATTTGAAGCAATTAATTGAATCTCGTTTGGAAACTCCATTTTTTGCGTAACATATTTGTTACGCAAAGATTTTATTTTATATTTGCATAATGCGTAGCATATATGCTACGAACGAAATTTATAAAAATGGATTTTTTTCAAACCTACCCCCTTGTTTTGGCACAGGTTGAAAATATGTTTGCGTAGTAATTAGTAATTAAAAGTTGCGCCCGGCACGTATTAGGGATAAAAAAATGATTATTGATGTTGTTGAAAAAAATCAAAGGTATGTAGTGCTTGACGAACATCTGAAAAAAATATCCGAAAAGTGGACAAATGAAATGGGAGATTTGCAAGGATTCAGTTCTGAAGCAATTGTTTGCAAAAAGAACGATAGATATTTTGTTTACGATGAAGATTGTAGAAAGATAAGCGAAGTTTGGGTTTCAGAAAAAGGAAGATTCAAACATATTGTGGCTGATTATATAGTGTGTCATAAAAATGATAAAGTTTATGTTTATGACTTGTATTTTAAAGAAATAGCAAATCAATGGATTTAAATTACAATAAGGGAGACGAATCTAGCAACGATACGTCTCTCTTTAATAAATAAAAATTATGTCAGATAAGAAACTATATCTATTAGGCACAATTCTTTTGGTTTGTTTTGTGCTGTTGGCTTGGCTCTGTGGTGCATGGCTCGGATTGGAAATTGCGTCACAACTTTTTGCCGCTATAGCTGGTGCCATTATTGCCGCCATAATAACTATGCTTTTGTTGAAAGGTCAATCGGGTACCGAAGAATTGAAGGAACGTAATATGGCTATCTTCAACCAAAAGCAGGAAGTTTATCACAGATTTTTAGAGGAACTTCATAAAATTGTGCAAGATGGTCAAATCACAATTGGTAGTAGAGATTCCGAGGGAAACATTGATTCAAGTATTGATGAGTTAAAAGATTTGATTTTTCAATTAGGATTTTTGCAACTGCACACGTCGGAAGACACAATAAAAAATGTTCTTGATGAGTTGGTAAAAATGATTCAAGCATTGAATGATTTTGGGTCATGTAGCGAAAAGACACGACAAGAAAATGCATCTGTGTTCTATTCTCGTATGTCAAACTCTCTGTTTGCCGTTGTGGCGGTCTTGCGAAAAGATTTGTACGGAAAGGAAAGCCGTCCAATTGAAGAAGAACAGATTCAGGCAGTTTTGAAAGAATGTGATTTATATGTGGAACGCGCTGATTTCAATAGAATTGAAATGCAGAAATTCTTCTGGGACGAATTACGGAATCAATTATCTAAATGTGGCTATTCTATTATTGAACCCGAAAAAGATTTTTTGAACGACGTAACTCTTTACTATTCTCGTTGTCGTGGACGGCATAAATATTTTGGATTCAAGTTTACAAAGGATGGTTGTCCTGTTACGTTTGAAGTACAAGTAGAGAATTTTTATTATTACGGCATCGTTCGGAGCTACGAAGGAGAACAAAACGAAAAAATTTCCAATGCTATTTCTTCTATTGGCGGATTTAAACCAACATCCTGGTGGTATGGTTGGCGATATTCACCAAATTATAATCTTGATTTTTGGAATCTTAATTCCGAAGGGTTTGAAGAACTGAAAAATCCCAAAACAGCAAGTCAGTATATAAAACATATTGCCGACGAGATTGATAGTTTTGTTCAGTCTTTTATTAAGGAATATGATAAAATGTAAATTTGGGAATCACAAACTTAAAAATACATTAACATGTACAACAAATTATTAAACACGCTATTTGATTGTTGGAAAGAAGGATTGCCTGAAGACTCTCAAAATAAGTTTTGTAAAGATGGTTTAATGCTTAAATATGGACATCCCGATTCTTATGTTGATGAGAAATGGGAAACTGCAAAACGCAGAGTAATGTTTATTCTGAAAGATAACCCTGATGGATGTGAACAAGACACGCGTTTGTGGTTGTGTGATGAAATAAATGGTGAAAATAATCGGATTTTATCTGGAGGTCGAGTTGGGAAAACAGGTTTTTTACCGAATCTTGCTAAAATGTTGTATGGTTTTCTAAAAACAGATGTAAAGAACGATTATTTTCCAAATTTCGATGAAGTCCACGATGTAAAAGTCAATGAGGTAAAAGAAGTATTTAATACAGAACCGTTTGCGTTTGTTGAATCAAAAAAACATGCTGGCAAATCCACCGTTTCCTCTTTTGAGATAAAAAGTGCATTGAATAGAGACGAATTATTTTTGAAAAAAGAAATAGACATCCTACGTCCGAATATTATTGTTTGTTGCGATGATGATGTATTTGATTTTGTTACCAAATGTTACTTTTCTACTGCTAAACCAGAAAAGATAGAATATAAATTTGGTATATGGAATGGAGAAAACGAAAAGATTGTAAAAGGAATGAAAACCTGTTGCTTGTGGTATTATCCTGATAATAATGTTATTGTTGTAAATTCATATCATCCTACTCGACGAGGCAAAGAAGATTGGATGATTTATGAATGTGCAATTAGTCCGTTCCGCAAATTTTTAAGAGAACATCCTGATTTCTAAAATCACGTTTTCTTACCAATCAAAGTTTAAAATTCCCGAAACAGAGATTCCTTGCCTCGCGCTGCTCGGCTGCGGAATGACGCTTTAAAGCTACTAAAAGGGAGAGAGAAGGCAGATGCGGCGAAGCCGCATCTGCCTTCTCTCTTTATCTATCCTTTGTACAACCGTCATCCCGAACGAAGTGAGGGATCTCATTCCGTTTCTATTTTTAATGTTCTATATTTTCCCATATGTTAAAAACAGTCTGCAGATGAATTATTTGCGGCCAAAGGCCCGTTCGAGGTCTTGTGATACATTAATCATAAAGTCACCCATATGCTCATACTCATTGACAATATCCATATAGTAAACACTTGTCTGATAGTTGTTGCCATCGTTTTCAATATCTTCGATGACCGCGTCACGAAGATTATTTCGCAAAGCATTGAGATGATCCTCTGCGCTATAAGCATTCGCAATATCGACAAGTTCACCCTTATGAGCCGAAGTCAGATTCTCAATCATAACATCGTACGCCGCACTTACGGCACCAGCCATTAAGTTTAGATTCTTCAGCGCCTCTTTATTAAAACGTTTATTATGTATATTCTTTCTTGACAGGATACGGCTGATTGCCTCGCCCGAATCTCCCAAAGACTCTAATTCACCAATAATCTTATACATAGCCTTTATCTTGATGGAAGTGTTTTCGCTGATCTCCTCGGCTGATACACCGTTGAGGAATGTCGCTATCTCGTACTCGATGCGGTCGGAAATCTCTTCATACTTCACAAGTTTCTTTCTCAACTCTTCGAATTTGTCAGTATCGGCCTCATTAATTGCATTTTGAGCATAAACAGCACCATTCTTTGAGATTTGTGCGAAATGGATAATCTCGTTAAATGCCTGCTCTATCAACAACTCAGGAGTAGCCAGAGTGCCTGCCGAGATGTATTGTAAGCGGGACACCTCCTTATCCTGATTTTTCGGAGCAGGTATAATCCAACTCACAAACATAGCTATTTGCTTGGTAAAACAAATCAGCAATAACGTATTGGTCAAATTAAATAGCGTATGTAGCATTGATAGACCATATAGTGCAGCAGTCCCTTCCGCCGCATTTGAGTCTGTTACCATAAATCCATCTGCGGCGGGATTGGGCAGGCCGAACACGGTTTCTGTCACAAGTCCAACCAATTGTAAAAAGGGTTTAAAGAGCATCAATACCCAAAGAACACCAAATACATTAAATATGGTATGTGACATTGCCGCACGCTTTGCCTGTGTATTTCCGACCGATGCGGCTATGTTTGCAGTGATAGTAGTACCGATATTCTCACCCAACACCATAGCGCACGCCATCTGAAACGGTATCCATCCCATACTAAGCATAATAAGCGTAATAGCCATCGTTGCCGATGAGGATTGCAGTATGAGGGTTAATACCGTACCGAAGAGAAGAAACAGAAGTACAGACCCAAATCCGTGCGAAGACCACGTGCTGACAAACTCCAGTACCTGCGGTGTTTCTCGCAAGTCAGGCACCGAATCTTTCATAAATGAAAGACCAAGAAACAAGAGGCTGAAGCCAACGATTAGTTCTCCTATATTCTTGCGTTGGTCTTTTTTGGAGTTAGAAAAGAGAAATCCCAGCAACATTAAAGGTACGGCTAAAACAGAGATGTCGGCCTTGAAGCCCAGCCACGAAACCATCCAAGCCGTTACTGTTGTGCCAATATTGGCTCCCATAATCACCCCTATTACCTGAGTAAGGGTTAGAAGTCCTGCATTAACAAAACTAACAGCCATCACAGTGGTTGCCGATGAAGACTGAATAATAGTAGTTATGCCCAATCCTGTCATCACTCCCTTAAAGGGATTTGATGTCATGGCAGACAGGAATCCTCTTAACCTTTCGCCTGCGGCCTTTTGCAAACCCGAACTCATCGTGTTCATTCCGTAAAGGAACATGCCCAATGCTCCTAATAATGTAAAGATTTGTAATATACCCATAAAATGTATAATTTTTCAATTGTAAAGTAATCGCAAGATTGTTTCATGAATGTTTCATAACTATTAGGCTTTGATTAAATTCTACTACAATCTCGTTTCGGGTGCTCTGCTATTCGCCAAAACGATGTAATTTTGCGGAGTAATTATATGATAGATATTATGGCAACAAATCGTATATTGATAGTGGATGACGAGGAGACCTTGTGTGAGGTTCTGAAACTAAATCTTGAAAATGAGGGCTATGACGTAGATACTGCTTTCAGTTCAGAACAGGCACTTGGCTATAATCTGAAAGAATACTCGCTTATCCTGCTTGATATTATGATGGGAGAGATTAGCGGTATAAAGATGGCAAAGATGCTGAAAGCCGATGTTGAAACGGCCGATATACCCATCATATTCTGTACTGCCCGCGACACAGAGGATGATATGATTATGGGGCTTAACCTTGGTGCCGATGACTATATTATGAAACCCTACACCGTTCGCAATGTCGTTGCCCGTGTCAAGAGTGTACTGCGCCGCACATCATCAAACAAAGTAGCGACCACTATCGTCGAAAAGCCTAATGTTCTGCAAGTGGACGGTTTGAAACTTGATCTTGAATTTAAGCGTTGCACGGTTGATGGCGAGGAGGTAAAACTCACTCGCAAGGAGTTTGAACTGCTGGTATATTTAGTGTCGCATCGTGGAAAAATCTGTTCGCGCGAACAGATACTAAGCCGTGTATGGAGCGACGAGGTGGTCGTATTAGACCGCACTATTGATGTCAATATCACCCGCATACGCTCGAAGATTGGAGCCTATGGCTCGTACATTGTAACCCGTTCAGGTTTTGGCTATGGCTTCCGAGATTAAAATGTCGTTTCACAAACGGTTGTTTCTGATGTTGCTCACATTTTCGTGGGCGATTGTTCTCTGTTTTATCGGATACCAATACCTATGTGAGAAAGAGTATAAATTGGAGTTCTTGAATGTTCAACTGCAACAATACAACCATCATTTGCTCGAAACCATAGAGGATGGACTGTCATATGAGGATTTTATCACAACGCACGACAAACCCTTTGATGAGCTCAGAATCTCGATTGTCACACTCTCGGGTACTGTGGTTTATGATAATACTATATCGCTCGATTCGCTTGATAACCACCGTAATCGCCCCGAGGTGATAGATGCTTTGGCAAAAGGCGAGGGGTATAACATCAGCCGACAATCGTCAAGCGATGGGCGTGAATATTTCTACTCTGCTACAAGAGGGGAACGAGTCGTTGTCCGCACAGCCATTCCATACTCCAACACTCTGCGAGACCTGTTAGCAACCGATTGGTCATTTCTTATTGTGATGATTTCTATTAGTCTTGCAATGAGCATAGTGGCATACTTTACCACTCGTAAGCTCGGCAAAGATATTGAACGTGTAAATCGCTACGAGTTCGAACAAGAGAGAAATCGCCTGAAACGACAGCTCACAAATAATATTAACCACGAGTTGAAAACACCGGTAGCATCTATTCAAGTATGCCTTGAAACATTGCTGTCAGGGATTGCATTGAGCGAGGAAAAACGGCAGAAACTTATCGAGAGATGCTATGCCCACAACGACCGCTTACGCCGACTGCTTAATGATGTGTCGCTTATTACCCGAATGGAGGACGGGAGTGCACTTATCAACCGCAAAAAAGTGGTAATCAACGAGATAATAGATGAGATTGCAGAGGAGCTGGCTGTAATGCCCGAAGATGAACGCCTGAAGCTCCATACGGATTTTGGAGAGGAGGTTGTCGTGGATGGCAACCCTTCGTTAATTGGCTCTATCTTCCGCAATCTAACCGAAAATGCGATTGCCTACTCTGAGGGTAAAAATATCTATATTTCACTGCTTGAAAACTCCGAGAAGGCATGCCACATCCGCTTTGAGGATGATGGCAAGGGTGTTGAGCCAAAACATCTGCCACACCTCTTTGAACGATTCTACCGCGTGGACAAGGGTCGCTCCCGCCAAAAGGGGGGCACAGGTCTCGGTCTTGCAATCGTAAAACATGCCGTTCAGTTCCACGGCGGCACAATCACCGCAACAAACCGCCCCAATGGCGGATTGAGGTTTGATTTTACCCTAAGCAAACACAATATAGCATAAGTCATAATAGAGCATTGGCGACCGTATTAAGTGGTCGCCAATGCTGTTTTTACATAAATTCCGTATTTCGTTCAGAAATAAATCGATTATTTCTTTTTCGTTTTCTTCGCCGTCACGGTTTCTTACCAATCAAAGTTTCAAATTCCCGAAAAAAGATTCCTTGCCTCGCGCTGCTTGGCTGCGGAATGACGCTTTAAAGTTACTAAAAGGGAGTGAGAAGGCAGATGCGGCGAAGCCGCATCTGCCTTCTCACTTTATCTATCCTTTGTACAACCGTCATCCCGAACGAAGTGAGGGATCTCATTTCTTTTCTATGATAATGGAACAAATTTAATTTTCAAAAAACTTTTTCCTCTGCCTCTATATGGCACACCTCGCTTTTATGTTTGCGACAGAAAACATAAACTAAAAAAGATGAATAGTCATAACATATTACTGCTTGCCGTTGGCGACGGGGCAATCAACATTGTGGAACAAAACAAGGAAAAACTTTCGGATTTTTTTTCAGTGGCAACAATCCACAAGGATGCAGGACAGGATTTTGAGGATGAGCAATGGGCGTCAATGCTGAAATTGGTTGTTCCCAGAGATATAAAATATGTATGCGTGCTGAATTGTCTTGGTGGCGACGACGACCTGACTATTCAGTCAACATTAGGCAGTGCCGTATTTCAAGATATTGTAGTAATTGGAGCTTTTGTATTCCCGTTTTCGTTTGAAGGAAATTCCCGCTACAAGAACGCAAACATCAAGATGCACATTATAGAAAAAGGTATTCCGCCGTTCGAATTCATTGTGTTCGAAGAAGATTGCAGTCAGTTGTATTTCTGTGACTGTACAATAAAATTCTTCAACGACGATATGCTCCTGCATTTCCCAAATCTTCCATTTGATGCGGCATTGCGACGGTTCAACGAGGAAATTTGCGATGGAATTATTTCCTACGTAAACGAGTTTGTCGATGAGGTTCGTGCCGTTCCAAAATATGACTGACAAAAAAGAATATACCTCCGCACACTATTATAAGATATTTTAAGATAATACGATTTTCATTCTCGTAAAAAGGAATGACTCAGGAATGAATAGTTCTGAATTTTCGAAAAATTCTCAAACCTGTGCATTGTTTTGGCATACCATATTTTTATTTTTGTCTAAAAAAATAGTTGAGGTATGTCGAAAAATCTTCTAAACAAGTATGCATGGTTGGTAGAAACCATCTATAATTCCAACGGAATTACGCTGAGTGAATTACAGGAAAAATGGCGTGAAAACGATTTGAGCGTGGGCGAAGACCTCCCTCGCCGCACGTTTCATAATTGGTGTACAGCCGCACAGGAAATGTTCGGTGTGAATATTGAATGCGATGTGAGGGGCGGTTATCGTTATTATATTTCGAACGAAGAGGAAATTAAGCAGGGCGGATTGCGTTCATGGCTGTTGCAGACGCTTTCGGTGAGCAATATGCTTATGAATAATCAAACCTTGAAAGACCGCATTTTGTTGGAAACAGTACCTTCGGGACAAAAATTTCTTACAACAATCCTCGATGCTATGAGAAACAACAATATGATAAAAGTTTCGTACCATAGTTTTTGGAAAGATGAAGAAAAAATTTATTTCTTGCAGCCGTATTGTGTCAAGCTATTCAAACAGCGTTGGTATTTGCTTGCCGTCAATCCTTATTTTGAAAAACCTGCTCCGTTTGTTTACGCTCTTGACCGTATGAATGCCGTTTCACCGCTAACCGACGAGAAGTTTTTCGTGCCGACGGATTTTAATGCCACGGAGTTTTTTGACTCATTTTATGGCATTATCATTTCGCCAAACAAAGTGGAAAAAGTCCGCCTGAAAGTTTCTTCCGGACAGGCGAATTACCTTCGGTCGCTGCCGCTTCATAAAACACAGAAGGAAGTTGAACGAAACGATGAATATAGTATTTTTGAATTACGGATTCGTCCTGAATTTGACTTCCAACAGGAAATACTGTCACAGATACCCGATGTGGAAGTTTTGGAACCTACGTGGCTTCGTGATGAAATTGTTGGAAAAGTGGATGAAATGTGGAACACATATAAAAACAACGTGAAATGAAAGATTTTGCAGCAATAGATTTCGAAACGGCAAACAACTGTCGCACAAGCGTTTGTAGCGTTGGCGTGGTGATAGTGAAGAATGGCGAGATTGTCGATACCTTCTATTCGCTCATCAAGCCAGAGCCGAATTATTACATATACTGGAACACGCAGGTTCACGGGCTTACCCGTGCCGATACTGAAAATGCGCCGATTTTCCCCGATGTGTGGAAGCAGATTGAACCGAAGATTCAAGGTTTGCCGTTGGTCGCACACAACAAGATGTTCGACGAAGGTTGCTTGCGGGCAGTGTTCCAATGTTACCAGATGGATTATCCCGATTACACGTTTTATTGTACGTGCATAGCTTCGCGGCGACATTTTGGCAAAACGCTTCCCAACCACCAGCTACACACCGTGTCGGCAGCTTGTGGCTACATTCTCGAAAATCACCATCACGCCCTTGCCGATGCCGAGGCTTGTGCGTGGATTGCGAGGAAGATATTGTGAAATGATGTCGTTCAAAGATTTCTTTTACCTTACGTGGAATTCTAATTTTTTTTCTAATTTTGCAAAAAAATATTAATCATGGCAGAAGCACAAGACATTAATGCTATCAAAGCAGAAAAATTAAAGGCGTTGAAATTGACGCTGGACAAGATTGACAAGTCGTATGGCAAGGGGGCTATTATGAAACTTGGCGATCATGTAGTTGAAAATCTTCCGTGCATATCGTCGGGTTCTCTCGGCTTGGATATGGCTTTGGGTATCGGTGGATATCCGCGGGGGAGGGTTATTGAAATTTACGGTCCTGAATCTTCGGGTAAGACGACGTTGGCGATTCATGCGATTGCCGAGGCTCAGAAAAACGGCGGTTTGGCTGCATTTATCGATGCAGAACACGCATTCGACCGTTTCTATGCTGAAAATCTCGGCGTAGATGTGGACAATCTCTACATTTCTCAGCCCGACAATGGTGAGCAGGCGTTGGAAATTGCCGATCAGCTGATTCGCTCCGGAGCAATCGACATTATTGTTATAGACTCTGTTGCCGCATTGACTCCGAAAGCGGAAATCGAAGGCGACATGGGCGATTCGAAGATGGGCTTGCATGCACGATTGATGTCGCAGGCATTGCGTAAATTGACGAGCGTGATAGACAAGACAAGCACGACGGTGATTTTTATCAACCAATTGCGCGATAAACTTGGCGTTATGTTCGGAAATCCAGAAACAACAACGGGTGGTAATGCGTTGAAATATTACGCATCGGTTCGCCTTGACGTTCGTCGCGTTGGTCAAATAAAAGACGGCGACAGTGTGGTAGGAAACAGAACACGCGTGAAAGTTGTGAAAAACAAGGTCGCACCTCCATTCCGTAGCACGGAATTCGATATTATGTTCGGCGAAGGAGTTTCCAAAATCGGCGAAATTATCGACATGGGTGTAGAATTGGAAGTGATAAAGAAAAGCGGCTCGTGGTTCAGTTACGGCGAAACGAAATTGGCTCAAGGACGTGACGCTGTTAAGGCGCTGTTAAAGGATAATGACGAACTCCGCGAGGAGATAGAAGCAAAAATACGCGAGATTTTAGAAGCGAAGAATTAATTATTGTAGTTTGAAAGGCGTTACATCTGCTGTCTTTTAGAAGCCTTTTTGTGTGTAATTCCTTTCCGTAAGAACAGACGTTTCTGTTCGGTTTTTATATATGGATTTATACACAGAAGGTGGCTTGCTGTCAAATGAAGTTTTGCAAGCCATAAAGGAGATGGGTTTTGAAAAACCCACAGACATTCAGAGTCAGGCGATTCCTTTCTTATTGCAGGAAAATCGCGATTTAATCGGATTAGCACAAACAGGAACGGGAAAAACGGCAGCTTTCGGGTTGCCGTTGATTTCGCAGTTGGATTACGGAAAAAATATTCCGCAGGCGTTGGTGATTTGTCCCACGCGTGAATTGTGTCTTCAAATCGAACGTGATTTGACAAATTACGGAAAATATCTTCCGTTGCAGACTGTTGCCGTGTACGGCGGTGCCGACATTATTCGTCAAATTAAGAAGATTCAGGCAGGAGTGCATATTGTTGTCGCTACTCCGGGGCGACTTGTCGATATTATCAAGCGTAAAAAGGTTGATTTGTCGCAGGTGCGTAATCTTGTTCTTGACGAAGCGGACGAAATGCTCGACATGGGCTTCCAAGAAGATTTGGACGCAATTTTGGAACAGACTCCGAAGGAAAAGCGTACGTTGCTGTTTTCAGCAACCATGCCGAACGAAGTTCGTAGAATCGCGTCGAACTATATGAACGATCCGTTCGAAATTACAGTCGGAACAAAGAATTCGGGTGCGGTTACTGTTTCGCATCACGCCTATGTGGTGAGCTCGAAGAACCGCTATATTGCACTGAAACGTATTGCAGATTTTTATCCCGATATTTATGGAATTGTTTTCTGCCGTACCCGTGAAGAGACCAAGGAGGTTGCCGAAAAATTGATGGCGGACGGCTATAATGCCGATGCGCTTCATGGCGATTTGTCGCAGGCTCAGCGTGATTATGTGATGAAAAAATTCCGTAACAAGAATTTGAACATGTTGGTTGCCACCGACGTTGCCGCACGCGGTCTCGATGTTCACGATTTGACGCACGTTATCAATTACTCCATTCCCGACGATTTGGAAACGTACACGCACCGAAGCGGTCGTACGGGTAGAGCAGGGAAGGAGGGAATCTCCATTCTTATAGCAAATCTTCGTGAGAAAGGAAAACTCAAGAGAATTGAGCAAATAATAAAAAAGAAGATTGAGATAAAGAAAGTTCCTGGCGGACAAGAAATTTGCGTTGTTCAGTTGAAAGGATTGATTCAAAAAGTGCTTTCGACCGAGGTGAACGACGAAAAAATCAGCGAATTGCTTGCTCCGATTATGCCACAGTTTGCAGAAATGTCGGCCGAGGAGATTTTGAAACGTTTTGTGTCGTTCGAAGTGAACCGCATTTTGGAATATTACGAAAACGCACAGGATATAAATCTTGACGTTGAAAAAGAAAATGAACGTCGTAGAACTTTGAGCGAACGTAACCACGAACGCAACGAGCGTCGCCGTCGTGAACGCGAACGCGACAGGGGCGAGCGTAGTTACGATAGCCGTGACGAACGTTCTCGTGAACGGAGAGATAGGGGAGGCGACCGCCGCGACCGTCGTGGAAGAGTTGATTCGGGAACAGAATATACCCGTTTCTTTATGAACATTGGTAAACGTGAACAACTTGACCAAGGTAAACTGCTGAAACTCTTGAACGAACATGCCAACGACCGTGATATTCACTATGGCTCAATCGACATTATGCGTTCGTTCTCGTTCTTCGAAGTTGAATCGAAATATACAGACAAAGTCTTACGTAGTTTGGCAAATGCAACATACGACGGATTGCCTGTTTCAGTGCAGGTGGCACAATCTACAGGTCCGGCAATGTCGGAAGGAGGCGATTCTCGCCGTGACGGCCGCAGAGATTCCCGTCGTCGTGAAGATTTTCGTGGAGGAAAAGATTTTGGCAGAAGCCGCCGTGACAGAGAACGCCGTTTCGACCGCGACAGAGGTAATCATAAAGGTAGACGGAAATAATTTCCTCACATTGCAAAAAAGACAAATGATGAAAATCATTTGTCTTTTTTGTTTCAACTCTCAACTTTCGTCTCTCAACTATTTTATCTATAATACTCCCCAAATTTAGGACAGCGAGTTAAGTGTAAAAAAGTTAAATTTGCTGTCATGAAGACAAAAAGAAAATTCAGTGCGGAATTCAAGGCAAAAGTTGCATTGGAGGCCGTGAAAGGTCAGATGACGTTGGCGGAACTGTCAACGAAGTACGAAATCAACCAGAACCAAATCTGCAAGTGGAAGCAGGAGTTGCTGAAGAATGCGTGACGAGGATGCGTGTGGAACTGAATAGGCGTGGTTTTGAGGTCGGAGACAAGAAAGTTCGCAGGATGATGGGCGTAATGGGGATCATTTGTATATATTTGTAGAAAGAAAATTATGGGCGTTTTCAGAAAAACGGGGCTCTTACAAACGAACTTCTTCTTTCTAAAATACTCTATAAATTAAAATTTAACTGTCCAAAAAAGGGAAGTACTATATAGATATGATAAAAATTATCCAACAATATTGTTTCTATATTCTTATTTGTTTTATGTTGTATTTGGGCATAATCGTAATTATTGCCATAGACATAAAAGGTATGTTATATGCGACAGGATATATTTACACAGCATTTTATATAGTTTTTTGTATTTGGTTTTTCTCAATATATATATCGAAAACTTTTGATTTTAAGTTTCAATCGCATATAGAATTTATTTTTTTCAAATTGTTAGTTTCACTGAATATGCCAGTGCCTCTAATAGGTATTTATAAAATATTTTCGATTAGTAATGATGTCCCAAATATCATTTTGAGCGGAGTTTATCCGTTTTCATCTTGGCTTATGGTATTATTATTTAAGGAAGATGTATTATATATTGAAGAAGGAGGTCGTGAGTACTTATATACATACTCTCCGTTTATGTGGGGAAAAATAAACGGAGAGTATTCGATATATGGATTCATATATGCAATAATTATATTTTTTGTTTTTTATGTTTATTTTAAGTTGATAAGATCAACTATGTTATATAAGGAATAGTGCAAACTATATAAAATATAATCTTCGATAAAACTAATAAAATAGTGAACAATATGAACGACCAAACATTTCTGCCATCGGTGTCAACATTGCTGTCGAAAGACAGCGTGCCTGTTGCTGTTGTTACTTCTGTATTAGATTTAGAGCAACTATTATATGATACTTCTAAATTTGTTAATCCTAATGTTTTTAATCTATGAAAAAAATCATTCTTTTCATATTATTGCTAAACCTTGCTCTTACGTCTCTTGCACACAGGCAAAGAAGTGGAGTTTTGATGGTTGATGAATATGA
>JAEEGL011734913.1_pt1 | contig 30096 bp, 26 predicted proteins | sample 9134231 | NCBI WGS metagenome assembly JAEEGL01 (sample SAMN16246548, study PRJNA631951) | gut metagenome | biome: gut microbiome; feature: rumen; material: fiber-attached | host: Bos | place: Iran: Karaj | collected 2018-10 | reverse complement strand
CATCCTGCAATCCCTCTCCCGATCTGCACCCTGAAAATGACGAGTTCCATACTCCGCAGATCTTAAGCTGATCCCTTAGTATCTTCCAATATGTAGTTTTGGACAGTTCCATATCGGAATAGGGATTCCCGACAAGCACAATGCTTCCCTCAGGCGCGACGCTTTCTATCCCCATCGTAACACATTCATTTCTTCCCACGCACTCATAGAAGACCGAAACTCCGCCGCTTGTCAGATCCCTAAGCTTTTCGGGCACATCACCGTTTCGGCTGTCAAGATAATTCTCCCCCGATATTCCCAGAGAAATCAGCCTCTCCTTCTGTGAATCATTTTTTCCTATCTCATAGATCTTCCCATAACCTGCCTCTTTTAGCAGCAAGACTGTCATCATCCCGATCGGTCCCATTCCGCATACCGCAGCGGATACATCGGAAAGATCTGTCCCACACATTCCCGTCGTTCCCTTGCGGACAGCATTTGCGGCAACCGCAAGCGGCTCGATCATCGCCGCCGCCTCGAAGCTGACGTTATCAGGTATCTCCCTGATATTGTCAGCGGGTACAGCCACATACTCCGCAAAGGCTCCGTCCCTTCTCGAGCCGACATAGTCATAATTACGGCACATATCAGAGTTGCCTCTCCTACATTCAGTACACTCTCCGCAAGGGATCTTAGGGCAGATTGTGACTCTTTTTCCACACAAAGAATCCGGAACGCCATTTCCGGTCTCCTCAACGATACCCGAGAATTCATGACCCGGGATCAGAGGCATCCTGTGCGCCCCGGTCTCATATATACGGGGAATATCCGAGCCGCAGATCCCGGCCGCTTTAACCCTTATAAGGACCTCGCCTTGGGCAGGCTCCGGCTTCCTGACATCTGTCAGCCTTATATCCCCTATTTCATTCAGCACCCATGCCTTCATTACTGTGACCGATTCTCCTTTATGACCGTAAAACGCTTCAGATCATTATCAGATGTTACCTTGAAATTATCTTCATCGCCCGGGATCAGTGCTATATCCATCCCGAAAAGAAAAGCGGGTTCCGAAGCCCCGTTAATTTCATATATCTTTTCCGGCATAAGAGCAAGATTTGCCCGATAATACTTTTTAAGAAGAAACAGCTCCGGAGCCTGACCCGCATAGACCGTCCTGCGGTCAAGAAGACCGGATACCGTCTTCCCGTCATTGCTCGAATAGACCGTGTCCTTCACCGGAAGAGCCGGCATAACGCCGTCATGCCCAGTAAGAGCTTCATAGATACTTTTAAGCATTTCCGCGGAAAGAAAGGGCCTTGCCGCATCATGGATCAGAACAGTATCCCCATCACCTATGTCGGAAAGATCATTCGAGGCGCTTACAGAATGAAGGATCATCTGCATCCCGCTTAATGCCGAGGTCTGTCTGTTCTTTCCCGGAGCGGCAAACCCTTTTATCTTAGATGTATCGTCCACTACGTTTCTTATATCTTCAATTATGGAGTCCGATCTTTCACTGTCAGCAACAATGTAGACCGCATCTATATATTCACATAGAAGAAGCGACGTGAGCGCGTAGGTGATCATCATACGGTCGCCTGCTCTCATATATTGCTTTGGCACTTCAGATCTGATCCTGGATCCGGTTCCTCCGGATAAAAGCAAAGCATAATTCATATTAAAACCGCATCTCCCTTATAGATCTGAGCGTTTCGCCGTAGGAAGCTTCTTTACCGAAAAGAAGGGTCGTTCCAAGCACAAATCCCTTAACACCCAGAGGCGCGTACTCACGGATCTTATCCGCGCCGCAGGCTCCGTCCCAGTAGATATCAAAATCCATCTTGTCCTTGATAAGAAGGAGCTCGTCGTATTTTTCCCTTACATAAGGAAGGAACATCTGCGCGGCATTACCCGGATTAACAGACATTACAAGAACCTTTTTCACTATGCGAAGAAGCATTTTCACTTCTTCTATACTGGTACCCGGATTGATCGCTATACCCGGTGAAATCCCGGCATCTATGATCTTCTGCAGAGTGGTCGAAGGATGATACTCAGCCTCGGGATGAATATAAATAGTATCACCCTTGTGAAGATTCTTTATAAAAAGATCAATGGTATTTATGGGGTGTTCCACCATCAGATGAACATCTAATGGTTTGTCGGTCAGCTGCCGTATACATTTCATATCATTTATGGACATGGCAAAATTCTGCACATATCTTCCGTCCATGATATCGATATGAAATGAATCGATACCGCCTTCCTCGAGTTCTTTTACTTCTTTTCCGAGATTGCTGTAATCGGCACACATCATTGATGCCATAAGTTCAAAATTCATCGCACTCTCTGCTCCTTTATTCTACAGACATAAGCATAACCGGGATTCCGGCCTCTGCGCATCTGTGCGCAACCGCCCCCGAACCTCCGTAATAGCCGGTGAGACATTCCAGATTATCATTGATCAGACTTGAATCATCAAAGATAATATCCTTATCCTCTTTGATCTTCCCGACCAGTTCCCTCCACTCATTCTGCCAGGGTTCCTCTGCCGCAGACGAGTCACTGACTGATTCATGGGGTGAAAAAATACATACTATGCTGTCACTGCTGCCTTTAAACACCTCTATGCTGTCAGATATCTTCCGTATTGCATCCGATCCGTAATGGCTTAAGAATGAAGCATTTACCTGGAAAAGAACCGCCTTTTTACCCTTAAATCTCTCATCTGCCCATATTTCCGGAAGATGCTTTTCCGATTTTTGCTTTTCCTGTTCGTTTTCAGGCTCGGAAACGATCATTTTGCTTTCCCAGTAAGTTCTGCTGCCTTCTCTTGTCAACCCTGAAAGAAATCCCACATAAGCCTCTTTCATTTTATCGGATCTTAAAGCAATTTTGTCGGCAAAATAAACCGCGGGCTGTTCGATAAACACCTTCATCGCTGACATGATCTTATCATCTTCCGAATCGGGCTCTACAAGATCAAAGCAGGGAAGATAGATCAGCTCATCGGTGAACATCAGCAGATTCTCGGAATAATAAAAGTCAGGAACTGTCAGCATCGTGCTCCAGGCATCATACGGATTCTGCATATAGATTGTATCGGGATATCTCTTTTCAATATCATATTCCGAAGCAGGCGTAAGCTCAACATATTCCGGGAAAAGAGCGGTATCATCCTGCTTCTCTGGATTGACGCCAAGGAAATCCTTTATCAGATAAGGCACATGGATCACGTATACATCATTAGAAGGATCTTCTTTAGCTTTTCTCCACTCAGGTTCCATGGCCTTCCACCACTTTGCCCTGCATGCCAGAAAAACTACCTCTTTCTTTTTGGCAGCCAGCAGTCCACTCAGCGCGGTTTTGGTGAGTTCGATCTTACCGTCAAGAGCATCTATACTCTCATCTCCGCGATAATCTCCGCTTATCTCATACAGAAGCTCACAGTACTCTTCAAGAATATGAACCGCGCTCTCACAGTTTTGCAGGCGGTTCTCAAGCATTGTTCCGAGCGATATCGCAAGAGTCTGACAGCCCTCCATCAGCTGGCCGGCAGAAGCATAATCACCTGCGTCGCAGAGCATTTTTATCTGGCTGTGTGCCTGCTTTATTGTTTCAGTCATTTCGGAGCAGTTCTCTGAAAGGGGCTTGATCTCCCTTGGCTGCCTTATTTCTTTTGGCATGGTATATCTGTAGGGATTACCGCCAAGCTTCCCGCCGAGCATTTTTTCCTGATCCATATATACAGGATACTCGTGGATCCCGCCCTTTTTGCTCACGGTCATATAGTCGCTGTACTCTATCTCAAGCACTTCCTCGTAGCGCATGGGAACAGGAATGTTTATGTATTCAAATGGAATATATGCCGTCTCATCGAAAAGCGCTTTAGGGTATCTGTGATTGTGATCGGATACCCAGAAAGGCATAAGTGCCACATAGTTTGCCTCTTCAGACGAAAACTCCTGATACACTTTGTCGGTGAGAAGCAGAAGCTCTCTGAGAATATTTCTGTTACGGTGAAGATTGGTATAATTCGACCTCTCGATATCAGCCAAAAGAGACCGGCATTTAGGAGTGTCGATATTCCCGTCGACGATCATATCCATGGCATCCTTTATAGAGATGAGCCTGCTGCGCCTCTTTTCCTCTTCATCTCTGTCTTTGGCAAGCCCATCCAGAGGAAAAATATCGATCCCCACCGTATAAGGGCAGCCGTAATATTCCTCCAAATGCTGCTTTCCGTAGTCGATCACATTTGTATTGACGATCCTGCCTATCATGTGCTCGTATTCTTTTTCGGTGTAGATCGTGAGGACCCGGTACGCTTCAGGAAGCTCTTCCTTTGCCACCTTAAAAAATTTGTCGTAATCATGGCGAAGCATGCAGATATCAAGGTCATCATCCCAAGGCACAAATCCCCCGTGCCTCACAGCCCCGAGGAGCGTCCCACAGTCTGCAAACCATCTTATACCATGTTTTTCACATACTTTATCAATTTCCGAAAGGACCTTGATCTGGGCAGCCCAGTAGCGCTTCATCATGGATGAAACGTAAAAGCCTTCCCTTTCCTCGTCCTCAAAAAAACTCTTGTCCGGATTAATATCCATTTTAGCTATCCTAACCTCTGTCTAAAAAATATGTATCAAATAAACATCTTGCAAGCAGTATGACAGATATTCAATCTCTCAGCATTCTTCATAAAATATAACGTTTCCAGCGTCTCCCCCATATATCCGATATAGCGGTCAGATCTGTCACAGCCTTTAGGATCTGACAGTTCCTCCGTACGCTCCAATATAGGAAAAAGCCACTTGCAATAGTCATTAAGAACGGACTTTTTAGCTAGAATTACATTATAATTGTATAGATACTGCTGCCCCAAAACACGGGGGAAATACTCCGCGTATTCCGGTTGTAACTCCTTAAGAGCAGAAAACAGTGCATCCCAATCCCCGTCTTTAATATATCGTTTATGATGAGCGTTGATATCAGGCTCATAGGGGAGCGGATACGGAAGAACTACATCTACATCATCTGCCTTAAGCTTATAATGATCTTCTTCGGTCAAAGCCAGCATTCTTCTGTACTGCATCAGCCCGAAATAATCCCCATCACCGATAAGTCTGTTTTTCCATATCCAGTATAGACCTGTCAATTCACAATAATTAACGTTCTTTGATGAAATATTTATTCCTTCATTATCCGAATGGTCTGCTATTCTGATATCGGTATTTGCAGCCCCTACCTGAAGTGAGAACATATTATCGGTTTGTAGCGGTTCATTCTTTAGCTTTCGGTCCTTGTGAAATACAGCTTTATATACATAGATCAAAGGCTTTTCATTTGTCTTTTCCAAATCGGCGAGAATCTTAAGCCTGCCAAGTTCCCGGTGATACTTCTCCATAAGTGCTCCATAAGCATCGGAATCAATTAGCTTATAATTATTGAAACCATTCTCCCTCAAAGACCTTTCAATTTCAGGCTGTACGTCTTCGGGAGTTGCAACAAGTACCTCCAATTGCTCTTTCTCCGGCGAACTTAGTTCCTGGAAAACTTCCCTCAATTCCCTGACCCGAGTGCCTCTCACCATCGGAGCATTACCACCCAAGGAGGATACAACAAAAAAAGATATCGTCAAATCCGGATATAACATTTTGTATGCATCATAGACACTCAGAGCATGTCCCTGCGCTCCGAATATTGCATAATCCATTGAGCAATACCCTCCTATATCAAACAAAATATCCCAGTATAAAGCACAGCCTAATCATTTCTCATAAGAGCACTTTTCTGAGTAAATCTCCGCCAAAGCCCCATTTATTTCTCTCTTAATGATTGTAAAATCTTCAGCTGTTCCCGACTCACTCAAAGAAATCATCTGCCATTCTCTGTTTCGAATTCCCTCGGCAATCCTCCCGCAATTATCCCGTGTTACGGTAAAAGGTTTTCCAAGTGTTTTTCGTGGATTAAACTCCCCTTCACACAATTGCCAATATCGTATAAGGTATTGTGAAATATCCGTATCCCCTCTAAATCGATTTTGAGAACCCTGATCCAGAAGATCAGGTTCCATATCCCATATATGCTCAAGCACTGTTTTCTTTAATGCATTTGCCATATGAGGATCATGAAAACCCACAAAATTATTCCAGTAATGCAGTCCTATGTTTCTCTTTATACGCTCACCATATTTCAGATTAAACCATCCAATAGGATTCTTTTTTTGAACATCCCTCTTATTGAAGTGTTTATTGATAATTAGCAAATCATTAGTCTTGACAATACATGACCATCTGGAAAGATCGCCAATGTCAACTGGCATAATGGGACTCTCCACGGCCTGATCACAAGGCTTGTCATTCTTAAAATAATATTCCTCTTTTATTCTCTGTAATGGAAATAGGTCATCATTGAAAAGTACAATATTCTCCGATAAACCCTGAATCCTATGTATATTCATTTCAATTGTGTTTGAATTGAATGTCGGAAGATACTTTTCAGGTATATAATCATCATGCCTGACAATGATCAACCTCGAATTATCTATATCCAAAAAATCAGGAACATGTCCCCATGTAACAAAAAAAATCCGATTATGCCACGGCATACATTCTTCCGCAGCACGAAACCAGTACTTTAAGTTGTCCCAATTTTGGTAGCGTATCTCCGTATTTCCACCATTATTGACAAAACTATCGTTCAGATAATTATCCCGCTGCCTCCTCCAATTTGGATCAGAACCATCCACCCAGGGTATGACGATGTCTATTGGCTGATTTCTCATTTTATCCTCCGATCCTGTAGATATTCAACAAAGGATCATGCAGATCCACTCGCACCTGACGATAGAGATTACATTCCTTTTTCTCAATCAAAGAATGATGATAAAATGGATTCCCATACACAACAAAAATGCTTCTTTCTTTTCTGTAAAAACTGTCACAGATATGTCCAATAACCTTTCTTATACTCTCTTCACCGAACGGATTGTATAAAAAGAATACTGAATACCTGTCTATTTCCGTATACTCCGTTGCATCTCCGCTTACGACCTCTGCATCAATTCCGAGAAGCTTCATGTTATTTCTTGCTCTTTTAACGATATCACAGTTAAAATCGATGCCACCGATTATCTCAAACCCATACAATGCAGCCATCATAAGCATCTGTCCTTTTCCGCACCCTATGTCAAAAAAACTTTTATCGCACGGAAGAGACTCTATCTCTGAAAACACTCTGTCAATTGAAGAATGGTCAAACGGTTTGCTTTCAAAATACTCACCCAAATATAGATCAGGTCTGTCTTCTTTCGTTACATAGGAAAAATCAATATCAGGAATACTCTTTTCAAGGTATTCGAGATAGCTTCCTCCTATATCACTTCTCACATCATAATAATCTCTGTCTTTTACGTATCCAGCCCCTCGTAAAAACCGCTCAACTTCGTCATCCTTTCTTATAGACAAAAGGACAATATACTCTTTTTTATCTAAGTACCAAAGAAGAGATTTCCTATAAATCTTTAAATCCTCACTTCCACATGGCAGTATCATATGTTCGTCAATATAGTATTCAATACCGGTTCTTCCATCTATATCGCATACAAGATGCCGAACAAAGGCACCGCCTTTTCCACATCCCCAAAGAATCAGTTTTCTGCTCTGCTTTATAGACAGAGTCACTACATCCGAGATATATTCATACATTCCGCCAAGCAAGCGATCTCTTTTTTCATAACACTTCATCATAATAACCTAAATACTTTCAAGCATTGATTTCAGTGAATAGATCTGTTCAAATCCTCTTTTCCTTAACTGTTCTTCTATTTCAACGCATTCATAAACAGCAGTGATTATTACAGGAATATCGTTTTTTGTTTCATTTATGAGAATAACCCTTATGCTTTCATCGGTAAACTGCTCCGCTCTTCGATCTATCACAGCCCGAACAGATATACCTTTACCACGAAGTTCGGCTAAAAACAGTTTCCCAAGTTCCCCATAGCCATATATATATACCTCTGAAATTCTTTTTTTTACAAGTTCATCTGAGACACCTGATCCATTTAGCAAGGCTCTTACCCATCTTTTAAGTGTCCAGCCGATCATTCTCTCTTTACGAAGCAGATTCTCTGTTTCAGATATGATATCATCAGTGTTTACATTGATATCAATCTCTTCATATACTTCCAATTTCTTTCCTGGCATGCGAAATAGCGTTCCACGGTACGCGGCACATTGTTCAGCTAAAACATCATACGGAAGTTCCTTATTCTGCGATCTGTGAATCCGAATAAGATCCACCTTCCTTTGTATGTTATCTGTAATATCTAAAAAATGAGTCGGCTTCAGTAGCGGTGTATGAACTTCGAATGCATATACTTTTAAATCAAAATCCTCTCTTTTCTGGCTTTCTATAGCTTTTTTAAGACATAAAAACGCTGCTTTATGATCCGGATGATCATCCTGCCCCCCGGTAACAAAAATCAGATCATAATTTGATAAATTAACACCAAATAAACAGTCTGTGTGAGAAATCAGTGTTCCATCCTCTATCTCCATCATCTTGTAAGATCTGACGTTTAGGGATTCCATTTCCTCAATGAATTCCTGCTTTCGAATCTCCAGCAGTTTTGCAGGGGAAATATCTCCCTGTCCCTGTCTTCCGTCAGTAAGCAAAATCACATCGCATCGGTTTGCATATTTCGCCAACAGTCCTCCTGCTCCAATACACTCATCATCCGGATGCGGTGCAATGATCAATATTCTACTGTCTTCATTAATTTTAAGCTCTCTCATCCAGGCTTTGACAATACCCCTTAATTACATCTGATAGAATCTCGTTCCAATAAAATACCTTATCAAAATGTTGATTCAGAAATTCCTCAACCTCTTCATTTCTACTATTCAAAGTAATAAAAACTGCATCCACTCCGGGAAGTTCATCCTCCGGGGAGACTATAATAGTATCTTCTGCTTCCGTTTTATTCTTATCAATTCCATATAGAATCTTAACGTTCAGGTTTTTAGCAAGCTGTACAAAAGAATGACCGCATACACCAAAACCATAAAAAGACACATTGCATATACTATTCTTATCAAGAAAGTTATTTAGACCATCAACTATCTCATCCCTATATATTATCCCGCTGTACGCCTCAAAAGACTCTGCCCCAAATCTTGTTTTGTAGATATACCCTCCCCCACCAAGATACAGATACCGGCATTTTCTTCTTATGAGCTCCTCCATCAGTTTCACGTACATGAGAAGACCAGGAGAATACTCCTTTAATTCAGTATTATAGCTAAAGTTTTCAAAAAAGACGATATCATCCACCTGGCAGAAGAAAGCAACTGCAACATCCTCTTCACCGGCTTTCATAAGCATAGCATCAGTCACATAATACTTATCAAGATATTCCATCGGCGAAAGGCCGTAATCCGTTCCATGTGTCTGTTTTTTCCATCTGAAATAGGTTTCTACAACCGACTCCGGAATCTCTTTCCGATCAAATACTTCTACTCTTAAAGTACCTATCCTTTCATCCAGCCAGCGCAGCTTCCTGCGTATTGTTGCCCTATCTCTGCGTTCAGCTCGATTCAGCAGTTCATCTATAGTTTCGGGCAAAGGAACGCGTATGTCATTTGTTTTTTCAAGAAATTCCAGATACTGATGCTTTCCCCTTGTTATTCTAATAGCAATTATAGACTTATCTAAAAAGATATCTTTTACTACTCTTTCTATAATGATAGTCGGTATGTCTCTTCCCCACACATTGAGTTCCGATACTCCTTCGGATACGCGTGACATTATCTCATATCGTTTTTCATCATTTTCATATGATCTGCACTCATATTCATTGGAAGATATAATGTCATATCTATTATATATTAGATTATCAGCTTCACATCGTATTGTTTCAGCCATGATTTATATCTCTACCCTCTAGGAGATTGTCCAGCATATTCTCGGGCTTTCTCCAGTAAATCCTGCTTTTTTCTATTCCGTATTCATTCACTATCTGATCTGAAATCGATTCTGCTTTCCGTGCATCGGCTACCGCGATCACTATAATATCCATATTATTCATATTAGAAAGCATTTCTATTGAATCAACATCGTATCCTTCAATGCGATATGATTCATATTCTTTATCAAGCCACCCGATCACAGAATATGCGTTATCATTTATAAACTGTCTGTGATAACATTTCCCCACTTTTCCTGCACCATAAAGAATAATACGACTTCCTTTTGGTATTCCATCCGTATTACATGCATACCATGAAATAACACTGTCTGTCTCAAACCCCATATACTTTTCTATCCCAAAGTAAAGAGCCCGTTGAACAAATACTTCCATTTGTTTTTTATATGCAGAGTAATTAGGGTTTTCTTTAATAATATCAACGTAAAAATGATATCCTTTTTCAAGATCACCCAAAAATGTATTAATCTTACTGTGACTGACAGAATCGTAGTGCATTTCATAGTGATAGAGCGGAACATGGGTTACTTCTACAGATGTAGCTTTTGCCATACATGCGTATGCCATGAAATCATCTTCAGCATATACAATACCCAAAGGAAAGAGATCATACACTTTTTTCAGCAATTCTCTTCGTATAATCTTTGTATTGAGTGTTCCATTGATCCCGCATCTGTCAACTTTATCACTATAAATCATATTGGCAGCAAACCATTTTTTATTGATTCCGTCGACATACATACCCTCAGGAAGATTTCCAATATCACAGATTACGGTATCGCTATCATGTAATATCCATTCACCAGTAACGATATCTGCCCCGGATCTTTCCAATCGTTCAATCAGATTCCCAATAGATCCGTCCTCAATCCAGTCATCCGCATCCACAAAGAGAATATAATCCCCCACTGCCTCTTTCAACCCTGCTCTTCTCGCAGATGAAGCCCCTCCGTTTTGCTTATGAAAAACAGTAATTCGATCATCGTTCGTTGAAAATTCATCACATATTATTTCCGAACCATCCGATGAACCATCATCCACAAGAATAATATCCATATCCGATACATTTTGAGACAAAATGCTTTCAACACATCTTTTTAAATATCTTTTCTTGTTATAAATTGTCACTATTACTGATAATTTCATTAATAACCGTTCTCTCTTAAGCAGGAAATAATTAGGTCTTCCAAAGAATAAACTTCCCCTGCACCCAGTTTTTTCATCAGATCTTTTATTTCCTCATAATCATATATGGCTGTTACTATTACGGCATCAACCTTGCTTCGGGCTGTATCGGGCTCACTTACAGGTACATCAATATGTACTTTGCTCCTATCCCTTTCAATAATTCCCTTGATCTTAATTTTTCCATATTCGAGTTCGTTAACTAGATGCTTCCCCAGTATACCGTATCCGTAAATGAATATATCTCCGTTAATTATACTATCAATATATCTGCTAAAAGAAATACCCTGTTCATGTAAAAACAGCCATTTATCCAATAATAAAAGATTTGAGTTGACCCTATCTAATTTATTATATAGGGTAGCATTCTCCTCAATACTTTCACCGATATTCCAGCTTTTATCAATAGGATTATCTCTGCAACAGGCTTTTGCATTTCTTACTGCCTTCAAAAAAGCATCTCCCCATTTCTCATCCGGCTCCAGGTACATCCCTTCTCCCCATTCGTTCCAGGCGTTTATGAAGACAAACTCTGAACCGTATGAAATGTTTTTGTTTATCAATTTTATAAGATTATCTTTAAATATAAAAGGATCTGTGTTCTCTATGACCGTCCCTTCTATCCCCCTTCTTGGAGTATCATCATATCCTGTAAAACCTCCAAAATACGGCTGTGTACTAAATAAATGCTCTCGGGATAACACCTTTCCCCATACGATATTATAGTCTGCTTTTCCTGTGCCTCCCATTCGGTCTATATCCATCCGTTTGAATGCAGCCTGAGGCTCGAGAATGAGTTCCCCGTCGATAATAGATCCCATATCCCGTCTACATTCACCGCCTATAATATATAATCCAGGAAGTCCCTCCTCTAAAGCCAGCTCACGGAAGCATGAAAGCATAGCTTCAAGACAGGAAATATCTCCTGTCCTGTGAATTACAAACACCGGCTTACCGTCTTTTTTTATGTATCTATTATCCTTGAAGAACGGTATCAGATATCTAAAGTGGTTCTCCCACTCGTTTCTGTCACCATAGTCTTGTAGTAGTAAAACTCCCTTGTCATCCTCTTCGTTTTTATGTTCGGGTTCAAAAGTATCTGCCCATGTATTTTTTTCGGAAGAAAGCTTTGACCACGATCTGGCCCATGTTTCATTCGCCCAGCAGATACAGAAAGGCATATCAATGTCCTTCCATTCAAGAAGATTCTCCATGGGCTTTTCCAATATCTGCCGTCCATCCTTGAACCAATAATGATATATGCACATACCGTCTATTCCGTATCTGTGCATAAGATCTGCCTGCCACTGCATGGTCGTTTTTTCAAGCAGATTATAGTAAAACCGGTCATGAGGTATTCTGGGTTGATAATGCCCCTCAAATAATGGCTTTGCTTTTTTTACTGCTACCCATTCCGTAAACCCCTCACCCCACCAGGCATCATTCTCAGGAATTCTATGAAATTGTGGAAGGTACATCGCCAGTACGTTTAATTCTCTTCCAACCATATACCACACCTCTCCTAGAATCAGTGCGATCCTTGTAATAGGGTTCATGCAATAAACATCATACAACCCTCTCAATACAACAATCTACAAACATCTTTACTTATCCATTAATTCATACAGATTCATTACAACACCATTATATCCGGCATTATCAAGAGAATCTTTTACATCTTCGCTGTAATAACTTATTGTATTTACAACAACGTCCGTATCGGGCATTTTAAAATCCACGTTTCTCATACTCAAAATTGGCATCCCTGCTAGTTCTCCACCGTGATATGAATCCAAGATTATAATCTCGCAATCCACTTCATACTCATTAATTTTTTTTATCAAATATTCACTTATATGACCTGCACCAAACAAGACAACTTTTTTCCCTTTAATCCTCTGAAGATTAGACTTTAATATACCACTATCCGCTGCATTCATTAATCGCCAGAGGTTTTCATAGTTTTCCTGAAACCGCCTTGCAGGATTTTTTACCGGCTTTCTCGTATGCTCATAGTCACCTTCCCAAAACCACACTCTCTCGTCCCGCATAATTGGATGGTGAAGAATATCCAACGCCTCTTTGTAAAACGGATGTGCGGGGTTAAAAACATCCTTCATCCAGAAATCATCCTCATCCATACTGAACTTCATTATCCCTCTAACACGTACTGCATCCGCACCGAATTCATTAAGACATCGGTCCACATATTCCGGGAGTTCCCTAAAATTGCTTTCCTGTACAACCATAGAAATAGAAAGCTTGTTAATAATGTTCTGTTCTCGCAGGCTTTTCATATATTTTAGGTTATCTATCACTTTATCGACATGATTAGCGTACCCATTAAGGTATCTGTAAGTACTGTCATGAAAACTGTTAACTGTAGCCGTTACATAGAATTGCTTTTTTGCCAGATGTTCTATCCTCTTAAAATGTTTTTCATCAAAAAATGCCGCATTCGTCTCCAAATTAAATTTGAAGTTTTCACTGTGTGGTTTCACCTTATCAAGCGTTCTCAACATGTGTTCGGAAACAAAGATTTCTCCACGTCCATTTACACCAATAGAAGTTGCCTCGTTCAAATATGGAAGTAGCTTTTCTCCTATCAGATCAACTTTATCATAATATGATATATCACCTTTAAAATAATCATGGCGGCAAGAAATGCAGCAATGATTACAAGTTTCCTCGTATGCTAAAACAAAAGTTTTGGGAGACCTATTCTCTTTTAAACTACTAATTTCCGCTTCACTAAGATCAGGCAAAGTATCGTTTGACAGATAGGCACATTCATTGACAGAGCAATAACGATATGACCCATCAAGGATAGACTCTCTGAACTTGACAGCTATATCACTATTAAATATTTCATCAACACTTTGAGTTAAAATATTCCCAAGACACCATTGATCGCCTGTGGTATACAACCATGCGCAAGGCCAGACCTGACCCGATTCTGCATCGATCAAATACATATGCTCAAAAGCTTTCTTGCATACCTTCATTGCAACAATTCCTCCATCATCCTTCTACAACATAATTCAGAAACCCTTTCAAACTATGCTTGTAGTCTTCTTTAAAAATATTCTTTTTGTTAACCTCATAGATCCGTTTTTTATCCATGTCTGAAGTAATACTCTCTATTTGTTTCTTTATAATACTCGCTTCCGTTTCAATCCTATACGGTTTAATTCCATATTCCTCGTCTATTTTCAGTACATACCCAGTTAGCAATGAAGATAAAAATAATCCGTCTGCACTATCAATCTGTATCAGGATATATTTATCCTCCGCTACAACCTGCTCTTCGGTTATAACCGACTCCATTTTCATTGTTACTGTATTAAACAGCAGAAACTCTCTACCCTCAAGGGGAAAGAATAACACTTCATCGCCTTTTATATAGCTACCCTTGAATTGTCTGGTTTTTCCCTTGTAAGGTATCCTATTAATTCCATTCCTGCTTTCAAATATTATTTCCTTTTTGTTTCCCGGTGCATAGATGCTTGCTTTGTCCATAACAGCTACAGCCGAATGTTCATGGAGCCTATCAATTCTCTTAATGCGCTCCCATATTCCATCAATAGGATTAATGATGTATATATTGTCCCCTATTAACGGATAAAACCAAATATGATTGTCTCTTTTACCGACGGAAATAAAGCTTTCATTCTCTGGATCAATAAAATCGGAATAGGCCCTCAGCCTATGTTCCTTCAAATCTATAATTACAAGTGTATCAATATCATGCGGACAACATACCAACCTGTCATTTATAATAATCCCATCTAATAATGTGATTACGGGATTTGACCTTATCTTTTTGTATGGAATCTCAAACCTCCGCATACTAAAATCATCAAGATTAACGCTGGTTATATATATTCCTGACTGAGGAATAAACCACGCTTCGTTCCCATACAGGAATGCTTTCCTATGTAAAGCGAAACAATCCAATTCCTCAAATTGAGCGCAAAATTCAATTTTTCCTGTAGTAATATCATAAGAAAACAATCCAAATCCACACCTCTCAGAAAAAAAAATCTTACCTTTATATTCCACACCGGCCTGAAAACCCATTACCATAGATTTTTATTCTCCCTTTGAACAAATATCATCCAACATCTCGTCTATACTTATTATACTAATACCCTTACGTCTAAAACCTTTTAGTATCTCCTCATTATTATAGACTGTTGTGTTTATTACAATTTCTTCCGAATAGATTTCTTCAAACTGTTCTATTGACTTTAAAACTTTATCATTATTTTTTCTTCTGGTATTCCTATCGATGCAACAGATCACATTAACATGTCCACATATAAATTCCTGATATAACAGTTTCCCAATTTCTCCATATCCATAAATAGAAACTCTGTTGTCATATTTATCTTTCAGATACTCACATATCTTATGAATTCCGGTTCTGTAGATCGTATTCCATTTGATCATACGCTGATACTGTTTCTTCTGTATTTCAGCCTCTCTTGTTAAGAGTCCCACAAATTCTGACGGAATGATTGTTTTTTTCCATCTCTGCTGTAAGCTGTAAACCTGCTCTATCAGTTCATAATCTTCCCTGGTTTTCCACAAAAAATCTTTCATCCATCCATAGGCATCCCTCTCCATCATTTCATAATCGATATACTCTTGTGTCTCTATATGCCTTTGTGGATACAGTTCATATATACTATGTTCTCTTACAGAACTCAAAATTCCATTCCAAGTTCTCAACCATTTTTCTTTTGTAAGGTCTACATCTCTAAATCGGTTTGCGTAAGTCTCTCTATTACCGTTTAATGCGTCCAAGGCTTTTTCTAAAAGTTCATCAATGCTATATGCATTATTGTTTTCATTACATTTAGTTCCTCTCGCGATAATGCGTAGAGTGAGATTAGGGATATGGTAGGTATCCGCAATGGTTGCTCCAGCTGCTGACCTAGGAAATGATGTAATGTAAAGATCAGCATCGAAAATAAGCGCCTGTACATCTTCTTTTTTCAGTATACCAAGCGCTCTGGCTCGCCCAGCCGTTTCATCATATAAATCAATCCATTCCTTCTTTTGGGGATCAGCACCGATAATCAAGAAATATGCATCCTTTGCCTCATATAGCAACTTCTTAACAAATTCCTGAAAACTCCAATCCAATACCGATGTATATTTAAAATCAGCTCCCATGGATACAATCAGTTTTTTTCTCTTTGAAATACCATATTGAGTTCTTGCATTCGGACTTGGTTTTTTGTCACATATTTTTCCCCAATCGGGAAAGAACAAGTATTCATTCCTATCTTCGGAAACACCTCTATATCTAACATTTTTATCAATGTCATATTCTGTGATATTTATTACTTTATCCGCAATTGAGTACCCCAATGAAAACCTGAAGTCTGCATGATTACAGAAAAAAACTGGTGTTTTCCATCCGGTTACCGAATATGCCAATACTGGAACTACATCATACATATGCATATGAAGAACAATTGCACTAAAGTTTTGGGAAATTTCAAGCAATTCTAATGCTTTATCTATAAGATTTCCGGATAGTGTATATATCTCTCCTTTAGAATCCGCAACGGCTTTTCTAAAAATATCAGGCACATCTTCCTCTGACATATCAGTAAATACAACCGATGATTGGTGTAAAGTATCCCATTTCATCCAATTACACGCAAGAACAGAATGTCCACCGTAATCCGCTCCTTGTGTTAGAACATGAAGTACTTCATTATTTCTTGGTACCGAATAGTCCGGACACTTTACTCTGGCACTAGACTTTCTTATTACTGTTTCAAGCTCATTACTGCTGTAAATACCAGTTACATGTGTTGAATATAAAAGGCTTACAAGCATGACTATACGCAGTTGTTTCTCAGTGTCATTCCATTCCGTCAAAAGGCCCTCAGCGTCTTGTATCATTTGCAGATTAAAATCTATTTTTTTTTCAATCTCTTCTTTAGTCAAGTTTTTTTACCTATCTCTTTTTGTGTTTACTATTAATCCTAGAATCCGGTTTATCTGTTCATCACTGATCCCTTCAAATAATGGTAATACCATTATCTTCGAAGATAGAGATCTGGCTATTTTAACATCTGCACCCATAAATCCACCCTCATAACACTCCTGATCACAGGTAAGGGGATAGAAATACTTTCTTGGGCATATGCCTTCTTCCAACATCTTTTCATATAATTCGTCTCTTGATAAAGGGTATTCATCCTCTACCACTATCGGCAGATAGGCATAATTATGTACAATATCATTCTCCCTTACAAGAACTCGCAATCCCTTTATATTTTTTATTTGATCGATATAATATCCAAATGCCCTTTTTCTATCTGCTATTGCTCCTTCAAGATGCTTTAAATTGCACAATCCCATAATAGCGGAGAATTCATTCATCTTGGCATTTGCACCGACAGACACAACAAGTTCTTTGCCACGTATGCCAAAATTCTTCAGGTTATACATCTTTTCATAAACATCATGAATTTTTGAGCATACAGCTCCTCCCTCAATGGTATTAAACACTTTAGTTGCATGAAAGCTGAATACGGAAATATCCCCGAAATTGGCCACTCCTGTACCTCGATATTTTTCTCCGAAGGCATGCGCCGCATCATATATCACCTTCAAGCCATACTTATCCGCAATTTTCTGAACGGCTTCGACATTACAAATATTTCCATATACATGCACCGGAACAATCGCCACTGTTTTCGGTGTTATATGTTTCTCTATCCTAGTCTCATCTATTGTTCCGTCTGATTCTTTAACGTCACAAAATACGGGCTGTAAGCGATTTCTCACTATAGCATGCGTAGTGGAAATAAAAGTAAATGGTGTAGTAATGACCTCGCTTCCCTCCGGAAAATCAAAGGATTGTATAGCAAGTTCCAATGCCATATGACCATTTACAGTTAATGACACTTCGGGCACTTCGAGATATTCTTTTAATCTTTCCTCAAGTTCACGATGATACTTCCCCATATTGGTTAGCCAGTGAGATTCCCACAAGGGTTTGATAGCTTCGCAATACTCTTCATAGGAAGGCATCGAAGAACGAGTAATATATAACGGATAGTTTTTTTTCATATTTTTCACATATACAGTAACGATTGCAAAAAGCTCTCGATGCGAATTAACTATCACTTCACAGCAAGAGCATAATTAAAATCAGTAAGCTATTCTTTATAATTTATGATATCATAGCGGAAGTCTTATATCAACATAGCATATGTGTCTTGTTTACGAATCCTCGTTTACCTTATTAATCCCACAAGTTCGGGTCATAAACAGGAGCTATCATATCCTCCCCTCTATCATTCTTAACTATTATCTTACTCTTTACCTCTTGAATAGATTTTATAAGTTTATCTTTATTATCACACACGAGCATTATTCTTCCTACAACATTATCCGCTGTTCCAAGGCTCATAATTTCATCACCTTCTTTGTGACATAGATGATAATCAATAACTCCCGAAATGTCACATATTTCGTCAAATCCTTTTATCTGATTAATTTTGCCGGGCTCAGCATTTATATATAGAATACATGATTCTTTAGACGCGAAAGCCTTATCAACTTTTTTAATTTTTAATATATCTCCCATATGACCCCATATAGCAAATTCTGTTAATAAATCAGCTATATCTATCCCGCATATTTCCTTTACAATTCTCCAGTCCTTCCCCCCGCCCATACGAAGACCCGAATCAAAAAACCGAAAAACACCTTCATCATAAAAAGCAGTTAAGGTAATAGCCCCATTTTGAATACCAATACTTTTTAACATTTTTATGACTTTATCATTGGTTTTTTCCAGGTATTCAATAAAAAACTTCGAGGGATAGATATGTGCCCCCATATAAACCCTTTTACCCTTTTCCAAAGTACAATTATATATGTCCGCCATTGATGAAAGAAAGATTTCTCCTTCACAAGCTAAATACTTTATCATCACCTCATGACATTCCATATATTTCTGAATCAATACTTTTTTTCTTTTAGAATACTTAAGGGATTCATTTATTAGCTCATTAACATTTCTCTGAGAATTGCAGACAAATAATCCTTTAGAAGCCCTACTATCCACCGGTTTAATAATAATAGGATGATTGTCTAAGTTCATACCTGCAATCGCTTTAACATCATATTCTTCAACAACACTTAACCCATATAATCTACAACACTCGGCTAGCTTATCCTTATTTGTCAATATATCAAACTGTTTATAACCAGCCACACAAGGGATACCCAATCTTTCACAAATCTTCTGATAAGGTTTTTGCGCCGGATCTATACAGTAGTTCATCACCCCATCAATCCCTTGTCTAATGCATCTATCCACAATACTATCAACATCATCAACGCTAATTAACCATGATTCATCGGCCACCTCCTTTGCCGGGGAGTTGTTTAAGTAATCTGCAACTATAACATAATAGCCACGGTTTTTTGCGCTCTTAACCACATCACATAAAACCGATATACCTCCTAAAACCAAAAGTCTTTTTTTTCCCTTATTCATCTCTATATACGCCCCACAATTTTTCTAATCAACATAAACTATTCCATCAAGAATAAGATTTGCGGTTCTAAAGCCTATAACCTCGTCAATTATATAAGTATCTTTTTCTTCCCTGTATACCACTTCTGCTGAAATGACTCCTCCGGGATGCCCAATATAGATTGTATTTTCTTTTTTTCTATTATCGATCATTTTACTGATAATTGTTCCTGGGACAATAGAGGCTATAGCTGTACTTAACGCTCCGGTAAGCGCAAAAGTAGGATGTAATTTCTGCATACTCATCATTCTGCCCAAAATATCAATTTTACCTGCTTTAATAACTTCTCCTTCTGAGGATGTATATTCCGCCGGCGGTGCTACAATGATTATTTTGGGTATTCCCGGCGATGTAATCGAGCTCAATTTCGGATCCTGACATAACCCTAGCTTATTTGCACTAATGCCCCTAATAGTTTCAATCAACTCACCCATCTTCTTATCAATAATTGTCTCATTTCCGTGCATTCCAATAGAATCAGCTTTGATAAAGACAGTGGGATTAACTGCATCTATTATTGTTGCCTCGATTGTTTTATCGTTTGAAATTTCTATAATATCAACCCTGTTTCCTGTTGGGAACATCTGTGTATTTTGATTTATATCCGTATTTAATGTTCCAACTGGGTTCAAGAAGCGAAGCTTTATCGGGCTGGCCGAACCAGGAACACCTGAAATAGAATAGTTACCTGAATACTTAACTTTCCCATTTATGCACTCAACTTCTTCAATTATTATTTTTTTTGTATTAGTATTAAAAACTCTTACTGTAGTAATAGGATCCTGAGCCTGAACTAATCCTTTTTCGATAGCAAATACCCCAACACCAGCTGAAATATTCCCACAATTTCCCTGTGTGCTGATTATGGGTTTATCTATTCCGACTTGGAAAAATGAATAATCAATATCTGCATCATCTCGCATGGATTTTGAAATGACAGCCACTTTTGAGGTAACCGATGTAGCCCCTCCCAAACCATCGATCTGTTTGGTATCGGGGCTTCCCATTATTCTTAATAATATTCTATTTCGTTCCGATTCCGATTTTGGAAGATATTCATCTAGAATAAAAACACCTTTTGATGTTCCACCCCGTATAATTGTACAAGGAATGCTATATTTTCTATCACTCATTTTTCTGTTTCCAAATAATATGTTAGTTTTCAAGGTGTATCAGATAACAAACGCCCCTTGTTGTAGTCTTTCCGACATGCAACAAGGGGCTATCTGCACTGACTAATTAAGGATTAATTACAATTTCTACATACTTGTCTTCGCTGTTATCGAAGTATGCTCTTACGTATCTCTTAGCGCTCAAGCCATTAACCCATCCACTGGTCAACGAGAACGTGTTATTCTCATTATCAATAGTAGGAGCGTTGGAGTCGCTAAATGCCTTGAATGATGTTCCATCAGAGCTAAACCAAACCTTTGTTATAGCGGTTCCTCCAAGTGATCCAGAACCATAGTTAACATCTATAGTAGCTACGCCACCATCTATCAATGCAACCATTTCAGCCTTGGTATAGCTGGTCTTCTCAACGCTAGGCGCAACACTGTTTTCAGTCCACAGTGCGTACAGTGTATCAGTATCAGTAATAGTGGTAAGTTCTACTGCTTCACCGTCTGATGTGGTTGCCCATCCAGCAAAGGTATATCCCTCACGAGTGAATGCCGTCTCAGGTCCCTCAGGATTCTCGCCAACTGCTACAGTCTCAGTTGCTGTTGCAGGATCAGCGCCAGTATAGTTTGCATTATAAGTAACAGTGTATGTTGTAGGAGCTGCTTCGGGATCAGTAACTTTCCATGTAAGATCTACACTTACAGTAAGTGCAGCCTGATCAGCTGTCCATGTTCCGCCACAGTCGCCTTCGAGATAAAAGTCAATTGTCTCCCAGTCATCGAGAGCAACACCGCTCGTACCGCCTGTTGATACTTCATCACCATTCTTATTGTACGTCTTACTTGTATCGGTGTTGGTCCTTACAACATACTCATATTCTTCTGATGTAGTGTTGTACTTTATCATAAAGTTGTCTTCAACGCCGTCGATGGTGCTTTCGTACTTTCCGCCTTCATCTGTGATTGCGATTGTCTGCTTGTCAGTATCTTCATCAGATGTTTTGATTGCCAGATAAAGTGTAGGATCTTCTGAAGAAGCATCAACCTCACCAATAGTCAGTCCGTCAGCACCTGACACAGCTGCTGTTACCTCGATGTCCACAGCATATGAACTCTGGTTCTCACAAGTAATCTTTTTACTTGTATTGGTGAACCAGGGATCTGTTGTTACATCTCCAACCTTCTTTGTATTCTTAAAATACAAATCCGCACTGGCGTCAAAATTATCAGCGGTTACGTTGGCGTCCCCACCTAATAGACGGGTATAATCCGTTCCTGCCAGCAATCCATTAGGGTCAACCGTAAAATTGAAAAACTCTGCTGCTGATGCGCTAGTGGGTACTACAACGGTGAAAGCTGATATTTCTTCAACATATCCTTCATACTCTGCAGAACCTGTTGCGGCGCCATCATTGTCAGCCAGTACGGGCATAACGCTACTCATTATCATAGCCGCCGAGACTGCAACTGTCGTTAATACTTTAAATCTTTTCTTCATCCTTTCTTCCTCCTTGATGATTAAAAAAATATTTTATCGGTCACATCCTTGTTTCCGATTGTTACCATGATTAATTATCTACTGTTATCTCCACCCACATATTAACTGTAGTAAGAACATTCTGATCGCTGTCTACCAGGTAATAGATGATTGTGCACTCATATACACCCGGCTCCAAAGCTTTATCAAGTTTAAACTTTCTGATATCACCTCCAACCGGTATTACAGGCGAGCTGTAAATAATCTCTTCCGTATCATTGCGGACAACATCGAAATACATATCTGTCGTATTATTGGCATTGTTAGCAACATATGCATCATCAGATTCAGCATCACCTTTATCGAAATGCCATCTGGAATTCATTGTTGCCGTATATGACATCGGAATCTCTGCTTCTTCTTCAGTCGGCTCGGCAATCATTTGCTCGATCACTTCTTCGACATTATCTTCCGTCACCAGCACGGTCCGCTTTTCCTTTTCAGCAACCTCTGTGCCGGATGTCTCCGGGGCCTTCCTCTGGGTCAGCAGGTAGATGATCACTCCGGCCATAGCCGCTATCACTACCACTGCTGCGATTATGATAATGATGTATTTCCTCTTGTTGTCATTTCCCCCCTGATTGTTTCCGTTCCCGCTCATTTTTGCTTAATCTCTTTCATTTTTGTGTATAGTCAATTGACATGTAATCCGTTCACACATTTTTTATTTCGGTCATTATATCAAAAAATTAACCTCTTATCACCTTTTTTGTATATTCGGTTATTTTTTTTGCTTATTCGAAAAATGTAAGGATTTACACTGTTTTTCTTAAACGTTTTAGTATCAATTGGAGGGATTTTTTCCTATATATGGTATAGCAGTACTAACGCACCACAATAATTATGTCTTTAAGCAACCCTCTCAAGAAATATGTAACATTATACCTTATAATGAAAGAAAAGTGAACCAGGTAAAAAAGAATTCAACTCCGCTTAATCTGTTATTTTTTTATACTTTAAGTAGGTTCTACAACATAATTTCCCCTTTTTCAAGCCAAAAAACGCATTCAACTCCGCTTAATCTCGATTTTTTATCGACATTAAGCGGAGTTGAATGTTTAAATCAGAATAATGTGAGCTTATGATTTCTTCTTCATATTCTCCAGTCCACTGTTCACATCTTTTATCTGGCGTTTGACCTTAAGGAAATTGATAACCCATATAAGGGCATACGCAGCTATATGTATCCCGGTCATGAAGAGGATGCTTGATATATCCGTCAGGCTTATCCAGCGGAGTACAAATGCAACCGCCATAAATACCGGGAATTCTATCAGAAAATGTGTCAGCGTTGCCCGCAGTATGCTCCATCTCTCTATCCGATACATAGCAGCGCCGCCATATCCGGCGACTCCGATCAGTCCTGTCAGGATAGTCTGGATGATAAAACCTGGAACAAGCCCGACCGTCTCGGCAAACCCGGGATCGATCAGGTGAAGCTTCCCGTCATTTAAACTCAAGGCGCCCGAAACAGCGGTAATGATCATAGCGACCACCACGCCAAGTATAAAGCCTATGATGCTTCTGTATATAAATTTCTTCGTAAAAGTCGACATATAATTCTCTCCGATATCCTATTTCATCCTGTCCTTAAGCGCCTTGACAAATCTCCTGGCCACATATGTCGTGTCCCCATTGTCAAACTCTACGAACACCGTCCCCGCTGCGCTCACATCAAAATGCTTAACCCTGAAAAGGTTTATCACTTCAGACTGGGAGATCCTGAAAAATCTTTCTGAGTCAAGCTTTTCTTCAAGGCTGGAAAGCGAATACTTTACTGTATACGTTCCATTGTCGGTATCCACCACAACCTTTCGGCCTTCGGTACGCGCTCTTAATATGGCAGTCTGGGTTATTACAGTTACCACCCCGTCCCTCTTGCCGTATATAATGGAAGAATCGTCCGAATAGTTTTCTATGGCGGCTATGATATTCTCAATTTGAGGAGTTTTTTCCTTTGTATATATAGTGATCTTTGGTTCAGTGTATTCTTCACCGGTAATGACCTCTATATCAAAATGGTTTTTCATGGCAGTTAATCCTTTGCTGTATTGTATATATTATACATAAATGGGCTATGTTTTTGTAGCACTTTTTAATCTGTGTCTATTCGGTCGAATTTTATGTCTATTCGGTATGAATCGCATATTTACTGACCTACAAGGGTATTAACGGCTTATTTTCTCGAATAACATGTGGTTTTACGGGTTTATTAATTTGACATTTACGCCGATAAAAATATAGAATTTAGTTAATCAAGCGCAAGAGATACTTGTGTCGACCAACTTTAAGACAAACGGATTTGCTTAATGAGGTAGAAAATATGAGAAAGAACACATTATTTTTCAAAAGCATATGTGCGGTTGCGGTAAGCCTGATGCTCACAGCAGGCTATCCTCTTTCAGTTTATGCTGAGGATAATGAGCCCGAGAATAATATAGAAGAGAATCTTGAGCAGGAAGCAGAAGAAACTGTTTCTCAGGAAGAAGCAGAGATTCCTGTTGAAGAAATAATCGAAGCACCGATTATTACTGAAGCAGAACCTTCTTCCGCCGGAACGGAAGACACAGCGGAAGAAGATGTTAATCTTCTTATGATAGATCCCGAGCCGGAGGAATACACCTCTGTGGAAGGATCTGCTGAAGGGTCCGGAACTCTTAAGGTCACAACCGTAGTACGTCCAAAAAACGTCGTTTCAATGATCGTTCCGATCTTTGACGAGCTCAGCTATGACTTTGTTATCGACCCCGAAGGACTCCTTGCTTTGGATCCTTCAAATACTATAGCCGGCGGTAATTCTACCGTATTCTTCAAGAGCGGAGATTCCGAGAACACCTATAACATCTTTTCGGATGTAGCCAATACCGTAAACAAGAGCACTGTTCCGGTAAAACTCTCTGTTGATCTTACTGTTACAAACTCCACCGGTGCCGATCTTGAATTTTCAGACCTTGGCAGCGTTTATTCCGCAGATGTTCCGGCCCTGAGTTTTGCAATAATACCCACCGAGATTGGAAGCGTAAAAGATGGTGAAACTGTTCAGGAAGTCATCCCGGTTAAATCCGAGATGGCAATGACCAACGAACAGGGTCACGCAAGCAAAGAGATAATCCTTCCGGGAAATCTCGACAATTTCGAAATAGTTACCAACCCTACAGACGATCCGAACCTTTTCGTTCAGGAATATGTTGCAAAAGAAGACTGTGAATGGCCAACAGTAGGCTTTATGCTATATGGCTCCTGCAGCCGTGACGCCAACTGGATTGACGTGGCACAGAGCCTCCGTGACGGCGGAAACATTTCCATCACCGTCACCTACAATATGACTCCCATAATTGAGGAAGATTAAATGTTGGGAAAGAAAGATAACCGTGGATTCATCATGGTTTTGGCAGGTATCGCGGCGTTCTTTGGTGCTTTGGCACTCATAATCCTTTTGGTATACGTCTGGATACCTCAGATCAAATACGGAAAAGAAGATGAATTGCAGCAGAGTGAAAGCTCCGCTGCTTCTCTTTATGCGGATGAAAGTACCGATGAAGACACAAAGGAATACCGGGATGTGATCTCGGCAGATGAAAAAAAAGAAGAACCGGATACCGATTCTTCTAAAGAAAATACTGAAAAAGTTGCTAAAGGGAATTTCCAGGTAACAATGTCTACGGAATGGAATTACCCGGATCCGGACACTCCCGCAGAAGATTCCTATGTTGAAAACGCAAGGAACAATTCCTACGATACACGTTTCATAGTAGCTTTGGCAGATGACGAATCCAACGTGCTCTATGAATCTCCCCTAATGCCGGTAGGTTCATGTCTTTCCGGCGTACCCCTTCACGGTAAGCTTTCCCCCGGAAAATACAACTGTGTCGTCATATACACGCTCTACCGCCCCGGGACCGAGGAAGAAGCCGGGAATGTACGGATTGGCCTTACGATAAATGTACTGTGAAGCAAGGCGCCTTCTTTCTAATGGCTGCACACCTCTTTGAAAACCGAGATCAGTCTCGCGTTATCCTCTTCGGTTATATTTCCGATATGGCCGACTCTGAACACTGAATTTCCAATCTCCCCGCCGTTCGGGCATAGCCATATATCATATTTATCCTTGAAAATACTAACTATATCTTTAGCGTTACCCTCTTTGACTTTAAGAGCGGTGACACAATCTGACATTGACTCGCAGAACAGCTCAAACGGCAGCCCTTCTATACCTTTTCTGAAAGCATCTGCTCTTTTTACTATCCTCTCGTGCTCAGCTTGTTTTCCCCCGGAATTCTTTATCTGACAAAGCCTTGCATGCAGCTGCAGAAGGATCGATACGGCAGGCGTAAAAGGAGTCTGTCCCCTTTCCCCGTTCTTAAGTGCATCCTTCAGGCTTAAGTACATGCTTACTTCTTCATTAGCATCCACACGTTTTAGCGCCTGCGGAGACATTGTGATCATCGATATTCCCGGATGAAGTGCCAATGCCTTTTGGGAACTTGTGATGACTGCGGCGACCCCGGATTTCTCCATATCAAGTTCATCAGCCAGGAAAGCACTTATTGCATCGACGATCAGAAGGATCCCGTTGCGTCTGCAGAAATCAGAAATCATATCCATATCGTACAACACTCCCGATGAAGTCTCGCACATATTTACGAGAAAAGCTGTATAGCCTTTGCCCTCAAAGGGATCAAGATCACTTTTCTTAAGGTTGCTTCCAAAGGTGAGCTTTATCTCTGAGTATTCCCTCTTGTGGAGCTTGCAAAGATCTGCAAATCTCTGCCCAAATGATCCGCCGTTCACAACGATCACCTTGTCGGCAGGATTCAGAATATTCATCACAGCCGATTCCATCGCTCCTGTTCCGGAAGCAGTCAGGAAAGCAACACGGCTTCCTGCCGGAGCCGATAGCAGCTCCATCAACATAGCCTCATTTTCCTTCATTATCTCGGAAAACTCCGGTGTGCGGAAATATGGCGCTGACTGTGCCGATACTTCAAGCACCTCATCGTATGACATAACCGGTCCGACCGTGAAATTAAGCTTCTTGTTTGACATTTTCTTATCCCTCGTAAAAGATCAGCATATTTCTTTCAATATCTCAACAGTGTGTGTCAGCCCCGTCTCGGCATCAAACAGTCCCTTCCATCCGAGAGCAAGCAGTTTGCTACTGTCCAGGGATGAATTATTCATCGGATTGAATGCTTTTTTCTCATTTTCATCCGGAATTTCTGTTCTAATGTTGATTCCGCCCGCCTTTGCTAGTTTTTCAGCCATCTCTTTTATAGAAATGACGGAATCGGGATTCGATATGTTGTATGCTCCGATATTCTCTCCTTTTAAAAGGGCAACCAATGCTGCTGATGCACAATCAATGCAGTAAACATAGCTCCTTATCTGTGCTCCGTCACTCTTCATTATGATATCTTCACCTGCCGCTGCCTGATAGGCAAATGCGGAGGAAACACGATTATCCTTCTTAGAAGCGGTTGGACCGTAAATGTGCCCCGGTCTGATTATAACGCTCTCAATTCCGAATTCGTATGAATATGAAGCGCAAAGCGTCTCACCCGCTCTTTTGCTCACGGGGTAGGCACTTCTTGGGCCAAGCAGATCGACAAATCCGTAGTCCTCCTCTTTGAACGGTCTGTCGGCTTCTTTTTTCCCATACACCTCGCTGCTTGAAATGTACATAAACCGCCTGCAGCCTGCTTCCCCGGCATATTTAAGGAGCCTCAGCGTACCGCCGGTATTACATTCCATCGTCTCGACCGGCTCCTTTATCATTGCACCGGGAAAAGCATTTCCCGCTCCGTGAATGATATAATCGATCTTTTCGGGGAAGTCTTTGATCTCTTTAAGAGCATCATATCTGAGTATATGGAAATACTCCCTTGAAGCATACTCCCCAAACCTGTCCCCAACTTTTTCGGGATTTCTGCCCGTCACATAAATCTCAATCCCGGCATTTTGGGTCTCATTGACGCGAATCAGCATATCAGCTATGGCAGAGCATATAAGCCCGGTGGCCCCGGTGATAAGAACGGATCTGCCCACAAGTTCCTTGAATTCCGGAAAATGCGAAACTGTAACGTCAAGATCCTCTATCCACTTTTTGTTTTCTGATAAAGATTTCAATTTATGCCTCATTGTTGAGCGCCCCGATCTTTTTTGCCTTAATTCTTTTCAAAAAATCAGAAGCGTTATCCCTGTTTAATTCATTTCTGTATTTTTCCTGAGCTTCTACGAGAATTGTTTTGTTCTCAGCTTCTTCTTTAACAGTTTTATAATATAATTCTTCAAAGCTTCTCGAAGATAAAAGCGACTCAAGCACTGCCAATTTTTCAGTCTCTATATCCTCATTATATAAATCTTTATATATGGTTGCAATCTTTTCCTTTGTAACTGTATGCCCTGATTCCTCGCACTCTTTCATAATGCCGACAATATCGGATATGTCATGTTTATACTCCCTGAATGAGCGTAATTTCATGGCAACAAGACATTCCCCTTCAATAGTTCTCACATCAAGACATCCGCAAAACGTTTTGTAGTGCTTTCCATACTTTATAAGTTTATCACTGTATGATGAAGTCTTTTTAAAATCGTCGTTCAGCCAGTCTTTATCCAAACCATTTTCATCCGCAACTTTGGCTATAACATCTTTTATATATGAGGCTGCAAGTATAATAGAGTCTATATCTGTTGTTTGCCCGCGAAATCCATAATTGACCACTATCGATGATCCCCCGACCAATACCAGTTCCGCCTTAGTATTCTTCCGGTTGTATTTTTTGTAGCCTTTAGCTACAAGATAAAGATAGTGATCCAGGTTTTCCCTGTTAAACTCAAACGACATCAGTCAACTCCTTCTCGATAATATTGTATTTATAAAAAAACTTGCCAACAGGATGTTCGCTGCATTCCTTTATCGCTTTATCAAAGTAATCTTTTTTACCTATTTTATCGAGAATACGTATACTTTGGGGGATAAGAGGGTCTTTTAGTTTTTGATTCCGGATCTCATCGTAATCCTTAGGCGGATCAACATCGTACTTATCCGCTATAAAATCCATGATCGCCATCATATACAGAGCTTTTGCGCGCCAGTTTTTATTCCACAGATTATTGATCATATCGCTTTCTATCATTATTTCGCAAAAGCGATAATCATCCCCCACGTACTTATATTCGTGACATATTTCAGAACGGAAAGTATCAAAAGGAATATCATCTTCCATACAGCGGAGAATCCGTGATGGTGTATTATTTCTATTTATCTTGCGGTTTAGTTCCAGCAAAACACTTTCAGGGACATTCCTGGCGCCTCTTTCCCATGCCTGAAGTGTCCTGAGATTCAATCCATATTGCGTCGCAAATTTGCTCTGCGACAAGCCTGTTTGCTGCCTTAACTCCTTAATAGTCATAGAAAGTCCCTCTTGTAAAAAATCATACTACAATGTAGTATGATTTTCAATAAAAACAAAAGTGGAACAGAGTAAACTTATTGTCAACCAGCCTTCCGGTTTGTTATTGACAATAATACATAATAATGATAACCTCTACCTAAAGGAACTGCCGATAGACGGTAGACCTTAGTTTATAGGTTACAAAAAAGCAACCTAGCCTTGGTCAGGGGGGTTGCTTTTTTGATGCCTGTTCTTCACTTCACTACGCACCAGCTCAAATACAGCCACAATGGCGTTTATCACCGATGCT
>JAEEGL016066181.1_pt1 | contig 30097 bp, 22 predicted proteins | sample 9134231 | NCBI WGS metagenome assembly JAEEGL01 (sample SAMN16246548, study PRJNA631951) | gut metagenome | biome: gut microbiome; feature: rumen; material: fiber-attached | host: Bos | place: Iran: Karaj | collected 2018-10 | reverse complement strand
TGGCCGGCCAGCACCGGATCTCCTTTTTTGACGACCGGTTTCGCCGGCTTTCCGATGTGCTGCTGAAGCGGAAAAACCATTTCTCCTTTCGGATTGAACAGGCGCAGCCGCGCTTCCCGGCTCAGCTCTTTACGCTCGTCCGGATGTGCGCCGCCGCGAAAAGTGTTTCTCACAGCTTCCCGACCCCTTTCTGTTTTTATGCGGTAATGATACAAGAGTATATCTGTCCGCAGTTATTTCTATATAATTATTGTACCAAAGCCTGCCCGGAAAGTAAACAGAAAAAACAGGCGGTATTCCGCCTGTCGATTGCCTGCCGCCCCGCTGTCTCAGGTTGTTCCGGGCGCGGCTGTCGTTTTGTTTTCCCGGCTTTTTACTTCTCCAGTTCCTTCAGGATCCGGTTCTGGACCGGTAGCCTCTTCCGCCTGGGATAAGCCTCCCCATACCACGCCAGAAGGGTTTGCCTGTCTTCCTTCCTCATGCGGGGGATCAGCACAAGCGTATGCCGCTGGGCGGCCAGCACCGCCAGCCGGGCTGCTTCCGGCCATATCCGGCTCTTTTCCGCCTGCAGGATCGCTCTGACAAGCTCAGCCGCTTCCTCTGCTCCGGTTTCGTCTGCCGCGGCTTCCCCGGCCAGTTCCGCCACCTGCCGGTCCATCTCGTCATGGCACGGATAATCTCCCGGACCCTGGCCGAACCCGAAAAGCCCGCTTCCGGGTTTCCTGTTCTTCTCCGCCCGGTCAAACGCCTCGATATATTGCCCGATAATCCCCTGAACTCTTTCCGGATAGTTGCTCATACATCCTCCCCGGTATCCTCCTGATTCCCGGCCGCTGCCCGTCTCCCTCCGCCGGTTCCCGGTTTACCGCCCGGCTTTCCGCTCCGTCTTGACCTCGTACATAATAGCGTCCGCTTCCTTGATGCAGTCGTCCATGGTCTTCCCCTCAGACGCCTCCGTGCTGACCGTTCCGATGGAGAATCCGAGCTTAAACGGCATACCGGATTTTTCGTTGTACTCTTCCGCCTCTTCCAGGATCCGCTCCGAAAGGTCTTCCTCGTCGATCCCGGCGATTACGACAAACTCGTCGCCGCCGTACCGCATGATGAAGTCTTCCGGATCGCAGCATTCCGTCAGGATCGCCGCCGACGCCTTCAGCGCCTCATCGCCCAGGTTGTGTCCGTACTGATCGTTGATCAGTTTCATATCGTCCAGGTCCGTAAACAGCACCTGGACCCCGCCGTCCCGTTCTGTCAGCCAGTTGAACACCTCCCGGCCGAACCGGTTCAGGCCGAAGCGGTTGTACAGCCCGGTCAGGCTGTCGTGGACATACAGCTCGTCCAGCGTTTCATTGAACTGGCGCAGCAGCTCCTTCTTCCGCACATTTTCGATGGCGATTTCAAGGAAGTTGAAAATGCTCTCATGCAGGTTCATCTTCGCGGCGTCGCTGATGCCGTCCAGCGCGATATACCCGATGGAATAGGTATTGTAATGAAGCGGATAGAATATCAGGAAGCGTTCGCTCCGCAGCATTCTGCCCGGCAGCAGCTCTTTGGTCGGAAAGCGGATGAAATCAGTTCCCGTATCCTTGGGATTGGCACTTTTCCGCCGGATGGCCAGCACCATCTCCCGGCCGAAGCTTTCGGAGTCCTGTTCCCATTCGCTCTTCTCGAAACTGTCATAGTAGTAATCGTTGATGCACAGGAAAATGTCCTTGCAGCCGAAAATCTTCCGGTTGTGGCTGACCGTAACCGCCAGGTCCATCAGGTTGTTGGCTTCGAACAGTTCCTCCGCCATCTGGTCCTGCAGGTTATAGAAGGTCTTCAGAAACCGGGACTGCTGGAAGAACTGTTCCCGGACCTCCCCGATCCGGGCGCCTTCCCTGCAGCCGCAGGATTCGGAACAGATAATCGAATGCTCGAAGGGAATATCCGGATCCACTTCCTCGCCGTCGATTTTCCGGATCAGCAGTTCCATGGCGTCATAATTCAGCTGCCGGTTGTTCCCCCAGGCTGTGGACAGCCGGGGACTGGAAAGCTCGGCGCTGGACAGGTTGTCGAAGCCGGTCACGATGACGTCCTGCGGAACCCGGATTCCGCCGGCCCGGAGCGTTTCCATCAGCCCGAGCGCCATATCGTCGTTTCCGCAGATGAACGCGTCCGGCATTTCCAGTTCTTCATCCAGCCATTTCCGGGCAACGTTTACGCCGTCGCCCGCCCGCCATGTGCATGGAATAATCCGGACGTCCCTGTCGGAAACGCCGTTTTCCCGGCACGCGTCCAGGAAACCGTCCAGCCGCTGCTGGGCTTCCGGGCAGTTGTTGTACAGATTGCCTGTCAGGTAGACAAACCGGCGCGCGTGATGCTCCCGGATGACGTGCTCCGCCATGTCGTACTGCGCGCTCCGGTTGTCGATATGAATCAGCGTGCACCCTTCGACCGGGCAGCCGATGCTGACCGCAGGAATGCCGCTTTCCGAGATCCTCCGGCCCAGTTCTTCCCGTTCACGCTGCAGGATAATCTGGTTTCCCTGGACCAGCAGCCCGTCAAACCGGCTCAGGTCCGGCAGTTTGAAGATAGCGTATTCGCTCTTATCCTTGGGGTTGTCCAGGTCCTTCCCGAAGCAGTCAAAGATCAGGAGCTGTACGTTCGCGTGGTCGTCCACAAACTGCTTCAGGCCGTGCAAAGTACTTTCGACCAGCTCATAATTCCAGTCGACCGTAAAAAACGCGATGCGGTAGAACCGGTTTCCGGATGCCATTGGCAGACTCCTTCCCTGGAGAGTGTCATATATAAATCAACAGGTGATATCCGAGGTTTCTTTCCGATTATTTTATGCGATGTGCATCAAAAAGTCAATCTGCAGCCTCCGCCTTTTTAAGTCCCGAAACATAAAGCGGCAGTCTTTCTGTCCCGGATGCCCGGTCCGTCAGGCTTCAGCCTTAATTTTCTATTTCAGCGTTTTTCCGTCTTCCTCCGGGTTTTCTTCTTCCTTCCTGTCCTTTTCTTCCCGGTCAGCCGCTTTCCAGATGCGGATTGCGTATATCATCAATCCGATGCCGATCACTGTAAACAGGGACATGAACAGAATCCGCAGGGCAGGTGACATACCCGCTTCCGGATTGCTGCGGGTTTCAAAAAGCTGATAAGCAAGGTAAACCAGGTACCCTCCCGCAACGCCCAGTATATATGATCTGTTTTTTCCATTCACCGTTCCGGTTCTTCCTTTCAGATTGATATGCCCCCGTGATCAGTGTCACGGGGGCGGATATATCCGGATTTCTGATTACTTGTTCTTCTTCTTTGACAGGATGTCGAACACGACCGCGCCAAGCAGCACCAGGCCTTTGACGACCTTCTGGATATCGATGTCCAGCTTGACCAGGCTCATGCCCATGTTAATCACGCCGATCAGCGTCGCACCGATCACCATGCCCAGCACGGTGCCGGCGCCGCCGCTGGCAGAAACGCCGCCCACGACGCATGCGGATATCGCGTCCATCTCAAAGTTTTTGCCGACGTCCGCATAAGTATTGGTATTCCGGGACATGACCACCATCGTCACAATACTGGTCAGGAAGGCCATATTCAGGTAAGCCAGGAACATAATTCTCCGCGTATTGACGCCGGAAAGCCGGGCAGCTTCCTTGTTGCCGCCCACCACATAGAAGTGACGGCCGATTGTGGTCTTGCTGGTGATGAAGCTGTAGATCAGCACAATGCCGGCCACCCATAACAGCACGGTCGGAATGCCGCCTGAGAAAGAGAGCAGCGTCATCAGGTAAAGGATAGCCACCGAACTGATGCCGCTCTTGATCGCCGCAGATCTGACCGTATCAGCTTCATATCCTTTGGCCAGCCGCTTGCGCCGGGTATTGAAAATCATCCATGTAACGGCGGCGGCTGACGCAATGCCCAGAATGAAACACGGCCAGTTGATGACGTCCTGCGGCGTTGTAAACAGCTTTCCGTAAAACAGGTCCCGGAATTCGGTGGGGAAATTGGCTAATGACTGCGTTTTGGAATAGACCGCCAGGATCTGTGTTCCGAGGCCCCGGAACGCCAGATAGCCGACCAGCGTAGCAATCCACGGCGGAATGTGGACATAAGCAATCAGATAACCCAGCAGTACGCCGTAGAGCAATCCGATCGCAATCATCAGAATGATGGATACCGGAGCGCTCAGTCCCAGCGTGTCAGGATTCGGTCCGTTCGGGGCGCTGGCCGGGGACATCAGCACGCCGCCGATAGCTCCCAGCAGGCATACAAACGCGCCGCAGCTCAGGTCGATATTGCCGCCGGTCAGCATACACATCATCATGCCTGTGCCCAGAATAAACACGTAGGCATTCTGGTTGATCAGTTCCGCGGTATTGGCGGGGCTGAAAATGTTGTTATCCGGAGTCGCGTCAAAAAGCGTAAGCAGGACGAATCCCAGATATACGCCAATCAGCACGACCAGCATCGCGTTCTTTTTCAGGGAGGCGGTTATTGATTTTATGTTCATTGCTTTTCCTCCTTCCGTTATCGTTTCTGCCGTTTGGACAGAACGTCAAACATAACGGCGATCAGCAATACTGCCCCTTTGATAACCACCCGGTAATTGATCGGAATCGCGACAATCATCAGGCCCTTGTTGATCACGCCCATCAGCAGGGCACCGATAATCATGCCGGAAACCTTACCGGTTCCACCGTATGCGGACGCGCCGCCGATGAAGCAGGATGCAATAGCGTCCATTTCGAAGCCTTCGCCGTATACGGGTTCAATACCATTGCCCCGTCCGGCGCCGAGGATTCCGGCAAATCCGGCCAGAAGTCCGATGTTCGCATAGGCAAACCAGTAAACATTCCGGGTTTTGACACCGGAAAGCGCCGTCGCTTTTTCGTTGCCGCCCACCGCGTAAAGATGGCGGCCGATAGCTGTCTTATTCGTGACATAGGCGTAAATGCCCAGAATCAGGCCGACCCAGACCACGACCCACGGGAACCCTCTGTTGGACGCCAGCTTGAAGCAGATAAAAATCACAAGCGCGGAAACAATCACCATGGAGACGATCTGTCCTGCCACGGATTGCTTAATACCCAGCTTATGATGGGAAATGACGGTGTAGATCTTAAAACCGATGAAGATCAGCGCGGCCAAGACACCGATGCAGAAGCATGTGAGGTTGAACTTGGTAATGAAGTTCTCGCCGATAATGCTCGTCAGGAACTGATTGTCCTTTGTGAATACCTTGTCCAGTTCAGGGTTGGCGTCCCGGATGAAATCCGGAACGTAACTCGTTTTGCCTGTTCCGAAATACTTCAGGAAGTCAGCGTTCGTAACAAGCACTCTCTGCCCCTGCATGATGGTATTGGAAAGGCCGCGGAACGCATACATGCCGGCCAGGGTCGCAATGAAAGCGGGAACCCGGATCTTGGCAATCCAGAAACCCTGAAATGCTCCTATCGCCAGACCGATCAGCATGGAAGCGATCACAGCCAGCCACATATTATAGCCGTTGCTCATCAGGATGCATCCCACGCCGCCGGAGAAGCAAAGCACGGAACCGACTGACAGGTCGATATTGCCGCCCGTCAGAATGCACAGCAGCATACCGGTGGCCAGCACGAACACATACGCGTTCTCAGTCAGCAGGCCGGTCACGTTGGCAGGCATCAGGATAAGTTTTTCCTTGCCTTCCCAGAAATAGAACACCATCACAACAACGACCAGGGCGATCATCATGGTATATTTCTGGAAAAACTCGCCCACTTTATGCTCCTGCATAAACGTTCTCAGCTTTTGCATGGTCGTTTCCGGTGGCATACCGTTTTCCGCGGATACAGATTCATTCCTGCCCATCCTTACGCCCCCTTCCCTGATTTCAGAATCAGCGACATGATGCTTTCCTGAGTCGCTTCTTCCGTCTTCATCTCTCCGACAATCTTCGACTCGTTCATTATATAGACCCGGTCGCTCATGCCCAGCACTTCAGGCAGTTCGGAGGAGATCAGCACCACGCATTTGCCCGCAGCGGCCAAATCGTTGATAATGCAGTAAATTTCGTACTTCGCACCGACGTCGATACCGCGGGTCGGTTCGTCCAGCAGCATGATATCGGGTTCCGCGAACATCCATTTGGCCAGCAGCACTTTCTGCTGGTTCCCGCCGGACAGGTTGCCCACCAGCTGTTCCACGGAGGGGGTTTTGATCTTCAGTTTTTCCCTGTACTCTTCCGCAACGGCGTATTCCTTGTCGCCGTCAATAACCGACCGGGTGGAAATATCGCCCAGGTTGGCCAGCGAAGTGTTGACCTTGATCGACTGGCTCAGCACCAGGCCGTTTCCTTTCCGGTCTTCCGTAACGTAGGCAATCCTGTGCCGGATCGCGTCCGCTTCGCTCTTGCGCAGCTTCACGTGTTTGCCGTCCAGCTTCAGCTCTCCGGAAATCTCGGTCCCGTAGCTCTGGCCGAAAATACTCATGGCAAGTTCCGTCCGTCCGGCGCCCATCAGGCCGTAGATTCCGACCACTTCGCCGCTGCGGACATACATGGATACATCGTCCACCACTTTACGTTCCGGATACAGCGGATGGTGAACCGTCCAGTGGCTCACTTCCATCCGGACGTCGCCGATTTTGACGTTCTCCCGTTTCGGGAAACGGTTGGTAATTTCCCGGCCTACCATGCCCTTGATAATTCGGTCCTCGCTCACCGGTTCCGGGCCGCGGTTATCGATTGTCTCGATCGTGGCGCCATCGCGCAGCACGGTTATTTTATCCGCGACGTATGCGACCTCGTTCAGCTTGTGGGTAATGATGATCATTGTCATTCCCTGTTTCTTGTAGCCAAGCATCAGGTCCAGCAGCGCGCGGGAATCTTCTTCGTTCAGGGAGGATGTGGGCTCGTCCAGAATCAGCAGCTTCGCCTGTTTCGCCAGCGCTTTGGCAATTTCCACCAGCTGCTGTTTGCCTGTACCGATCGTTTTAACCTGTACTTTGGAACTTTCTTCCAGCCCCACCATCCGTAAATATTTGTCTGCTTCGGAATAGGTTTTGTTCCAGTTGATGGCAAAGCTGTGGCCGCATTCATTGCCCAGGAACATATTTTCACCGATCGTCATCTCCGGAACCAGTGCCAGTTCCTGATGGATGATGACGATGCCCAGTTTTTCCGAATCCTTGATCTTTGAGAATTTGCAAACTTTTCCGTCGTAAATAATATCCCCTTCATAGGTGCCGTAAGGGTATATACCGCTGAGAACATTCATCAGGGTGGATTTTCCTGCGCCGTTCTCTCCGACCAGCGCGTGAATCTCGCCTTCTTCCACCTGAAAATTCACATTATCAAGCGCTTTTACGCCCGGGAAAGTCTTTGTGATATTTTTCATTTCCAGAAGAATCTTTGCCATTACTCTCCTCCTGCTCTTCCATTTCAGATGGAAAAATTGACTTTCCTTCTTTCCGAAACGATGCAGGCAAGCATCCGCTCGCCTGCATCGCTCCGGATATTACCGGTTGGGATTATTCATAGTTCCGGATTACTGCAGCTGGTCAGCGGTGTAGTAGCCGGATTCAACCAGCAGCTCGGTGTAGTTGTTCACATCCGCGAAAACGGGCTCGCACAGGAAGGACGGAACGGTGATCACGTTGTTGTTGTAGGTCTCGGTGTCGTTCACGTCAACTTCTTCACCCTTCAGGATCTGGCCAACCATCTTCACGACCTGCGCAGCCAGGGTCCGGGTGTCTTTGAACACGGACATACTCTGCTTGCCGGCGATCATGTTCTTGGTGTTGGCGATGTCGCAGTCCTGACCGGTGATGATGGGCCACTCGCCGTCATAGTTGGCATCCAGGGAGTTGGTGACGCCCAGGGCGGTGGAGTCGTTGGAGCACAGCCACGCGTCGATGTTGGAGCCATCGGCGTAGTAGGAAGCCAGGATACCGTCAGCGCGGGTCTGGGCCACGTCGGTCTTCCAGGTGGGGGTCGCAACAGCGTCAAATTCAACCTGGCCGGATTTCACAACCAGCTTGCCGGAATCGATGTAGGGCTTGAGCACATCGATAGCGCCCTGATAGAAGTAACGGGCATTGTTGTCACCGGGGTCGCCGGCAGTGATTTCAAGGTTGAAGGGGCCAGCCGCGTTGTCCAGATCCAGAGCGTCTTTGATGTAGTTGCCCTGAACGGTACCGACCTTGTAGTTGTCGAAGGTCGCGTAATAGGAAACAGCGTCAGATTCCATCAGCAGCCGGTCATAGGCGATAACCGGGATTCCCTTTTCCTTGGCCAGTTCCAGAGCGGAGCCGAGGGAGGAACCTTCGATGGCGGCGATCACGACGACCTTGCAGCCGTTGTTGATCATGTTGGTCACCTGGTTCAGCTGGGTCTGTACGTCATTGGCGCCGTACTGCAGGTCCACTTCGTAGCCGGCCTCTTCCAGCAGCTTCTTCATGTTGTCGCCGTCCTGGTTCCAGCGCTGCAGGTCTTTTGTGGGCATGGAAACGCCGACAGTGTCCGCAAACGCAGCAGCACAGCTGATGCACAGTGCCAGGGCAAGTACCAGAGCAAGGATTTTCTTCATAAGGCATTCTCTCCTTTTTTATTTTTTTCCGGATATACAATCCGGAATTGAATTAACCAGATTTTACACCTTCTGTGAAAAAAAGTAAATACATTTTTTGCAAACGTTACCGACAGGCGAACGGATATCGTGTTTTTTTTCTGTACGGCCGGCTCATGTCCTTTCTGCCGCCCGTCTTCCTCCCCATATCCGGTCCGCCGGGTTCAGGGGCTCCGCCGGCAACCCTGAAGCTTGCCCGGAGCGAATCCGTATGGTATGATGTTCCCGGAATCGGAAAACCGGAGAAAAAAGAAATGGGGAATCAGATTGCAGATCAGAACATTCCATTTCCCGTCGGCGACGGGCGTATGCGAAATTCACGGGGCCGCGTACCTGCCGGACAGCGGCGTGTTTGACACGGTGCTGGCGATCCATCACGGCATGGCGGAGCACCGGAAGCGGTATGAAGGTTTTATCGGTTATCTTTGCGAAAACGGCGTCGCGGTCTATATGCACGATATGGCAAACCACGGCACGTCCAATACGGATCAGGCTCTGACCGGCTGGTTCGGGGAAAAGGACGGATGGCTCGGCCTCATCTCAGATTTCCGGGAAACGGTGCTGCGGGCCGGGCGGGATAATCCGGATAAAAAGCTGGTCGTCATGGGCCATTCCATGGGATCGTTCATCTGCCGGCTGTATACTGCCCGCCATCCGGAGGACGGATTCTGCGGCGCTGTCTATATGGGAACCGGCGGACCTAATCCGGCGGCCGCAGCCGGAAAGGCGCTGGCCGGGGCGATCGGCCTGTTCAGGGGGAAAACGCACAAGAGCAGCCTGCTGTCAAAAATGGCATTCGGAACCTACGGAAAGCGTTTCGAAGGCCGGACCGGCTTCGACTGGCTGACCCGGGACACGGAGATCGTGGACCGGTATATTGCGGATCCGTATTGCGGCTTTCTGTTTACGGTCCAGGGAATGCACGACCTGATTGAGGCAAACGCCGCGTCGAATGCGGATGACTGGTATGCGGGCGTTCCGGCGGAGTTGCCGGTGCTGCTGATCAGCGGCATGGAGGACCCGGTCGGCGACTACGGCAGCGGCGTCCGCGCAGTGGCGGAAAAGCTGGAAAAAACAGGGCACAGTCATGTAACGCTGAAGCTTTATCCGGAATGCCGCCACGAGGTGCTGAACGAACTGAACCGCGGCATGGTGATGGCGGACGTGCTGGCGTGGATCAGAAGCCTGTAACCTTCCCTCATATAATACAAGACCGGCGCCTGCTTCAGACGGCAGGCGCCGGTTCATATTCGGAAGGAAAAATTACGGCGCGGCGTACCGGGACAGGTCCGGCGGATCAGCCAGGCTGCCGCAGTTTTCAAAAGCGGACGGATCAACGGTTTCCAGCGTGTCCGGTAAGGTAACGTTTTGCAGGCTGCTGCAGTAGTAGAAAGCCCTTTCGCCGATACTCGCCACGTTTTCGGGAATATCGATCTCCGCCAGGCTGATGCATCCGGCAAACGCGTAATTGCCGATAGAGGCGATCCGCGGCGTGATGGTGATTTCCGTCAGGCCCACGCAGCCGAAAAACACCTGGTCGTTGATGGTATTCATGACCGCGGGAATCCGGAACGTCTCCAGCGCGGAGCATTTACTGAACGCGCCGGGGCCGATGTAGAAGCATGTGTTCGGCAGTTCAGCCGCCTTCAGCTTCACACATTCGGAGAACGCGCTGCTGCCGACGTAGTTGACAGTTGCCGGTATTTCTACCTCTTCCAGGTTTTCGCAGCCCAGGAAAGCGCCGTTGCCGATATAGGTGACGCCGTCCGGCAGCGTGATGGAAACCAGTTCCTTGCAATGCGCGAAAGTGCCCTTGCCGATGGTGGTGATGCCTTCGGGAAGTTCGAGCGCCGTAAGGCTGGAGCATTTGTAAAAAGCCCGGTCCCCGATGGAAACGGTATCCCGGGGAAGGATGACCTCCTTCAGGTTGGTGCACTCTTCAAACGCGTTCTCGCCGATCGCGGTGATCGTATCCGGAAACGCCAGGGACTGAAGCCCGATACAGTGGATAAACGCGCCCGCTCCGACATAGGAGATACTGTCCGGCAGGTTGATACTCTTCAGGTTGTCGCAGAAGCAGAAAGCTTTCTGGCCGATGGACGTAACCGTCTCCGGAAGCGTCAGCCCGGTCAGGTTTTTGCACTGGTAGAAGGCGGAAGCACCGATGATTTTCGTCCCGTCCGGCACCTCGTAGGCTCCCCTGTCCAGCAGTGCGGAGTAGCAAATCAGCCGGCTGTCCGCTTTGCTGAAAAGCACCTTGCCGTCCAGGCTGAAATACGGATGATCCGGCGCGATTTCGATCTCTTCCAGCACTTCGCATCCGATAAAGGGATTCTTCCCCATCTCCTGCAGGCTGTCCGGCAGGCTGACGGACTCCAGGTTGCTGCAGAAGCGGAAAGCGTAATCGCCGATACTGGCGATCCCTTCCGGGATCCCGACGAAGAAAAGCGAGTTGCAGCTGTCGAAAGCATTGGCGCCGATGGCAGTCACCGGAATGCCGTTCACCTTCGCAGGAACGGACAGGTCGCCGGCGGAACCGGTATAGCGGATAATCATGGCCGTCCCGTCCTCCAGGACGGCATAGGTAAAATCGCTTGTAACGAGCGCTTCCATCATGTCCGCGGCAGCGGGGGAAAGCAGGCAGGCGGACACGGCGCACAGGATACAAACCAGCAGAAGGGTCCGGAGCCTTTTCATTTAATTCACCTCGCATACTTATCCTGAATGTCATCATATCGTTTTTTCCCCGTTCCGTCAATGATTTTTGCGCCCGGGGGAACGAATGAGAGACAGGTGCAAATTGTTTCCCGGATACAGGACTTTCCGGCGCCGCATGGAATTATATAGGTGGATTGCCCGGATCACCGTATAATATGTATTGGAGGATCATCCCATGGCAGATCGTTTTGAACCGACCTTTGATTCCCTTCGCCGGTATTCCGCCCCTGAATGGTTCCGTGACGCGAAATTCGGCATCTGGAGCCACTGGGGACCGCAGAGCGTCCCCATGTTCGGGGACTGGTACGCCCGCAATATGTACATCGAAGGCACGCCGCAGTATGAATATCACCTGCGGCATTACGGCCATCCGTCCAAATTCGGATACAAGGACATCTGCGCCCTCTGGAAGGCGGAAAAGTTCGACCCGGAAGCGCTGATCGAAAAGTATTACAAGGCCGGCGCCCGGTACCTGATGACCCAGGCGACCCATCACGACCATTTCTTCAACTACGGCAGCCGGATCAACCGGATGAACAGCGTCAACGTCGGTCCCGGAAAGGATATCCTGGCCCTGTGGAAAGCGGCGGCGGACCGGCGCGGCATGCCCTTCGGCCTCAGCGAACACCTGGGCGCCTCCTTCTCCTGGTGGCGGGTCAACAAAGGCTGCGACAAAAAAGGCCCCTATGCCGGCGTACCCTACGACGGCAACGATCCGGCATACCGGGATTTTTACCATGCCAACCAGGAGCACGGCACGGACAAGCCGGAGGAGATTTTCCCGTGGTATACCGGGAACGCCGCCTTCCGCGATTACTGGCTCCGCTGCGTCAGCGAGATGATTGAGCGCTTTGAGCCTGACCTGATCTATACGGACGGTTCCCTGCCATTCGGCGGACACTGGATGGGGCCGGAAAAAGGAGCCGGAACCAATGAGGAAGCCTACCGCCACGGCCTGGAGGCGGTGGCGAAGCTGTACAACACGTCCATCGCGAAGTACGGGGAAAACCGGGCGGTGTATCTCCAGAAAGACCGGAATCCGGAAATCTTCAGCGTCGGCGTGCTGGATATCGAAAAAAGCCAGCTGCCCGGCATCATGCCGGAGCCGTGGCACACCGACACCTGCATCGGGAACTGGTTCTATGACGTCCGCGATCCCTACAAGGAGCCGGACCAGATCGTCGAAATGCTGGCGGATATCATCTCCAAGAACGGCGTAATGCTCCTGAACGTCCTGCAGCGCCCGGACGGAACGATCGACGAATACGCGGATTATATCCTCGCCCGCCTGGCGGACTGGTTCGCCGTTTGCGGCGAAGCGGTCTACGGCACCCGTCCCTGGCGCACCTTCGGCGAAGGCGATACCCGCGTGAAGATCGAGGGCTTCCGGGAGGACAAGACCGACTGGAACCGGAGCGATTTCCGCTTCGTGCAGAAGGACGGCGCGGTCTTTGCCTTCATGATGGGCGCGAAAGGCGGCGACACCGTCACCCTCCGCAGCTTCGCGGACCGGACGGTTTCCTCCGTCGAGCTGCTTGGCGCCGGCCCGGTTCCGTTCGAGCAGGCCTGCGGCATTCTCGTCGTCCCGCTGCCGGACAAACTCCCGGCCTTCTGCGCCAACGTCCTTAAAATCCGGTGATTTCCGTTTGTCCCGATCCGGAAGGAGCACGTCCTCCTTCCGGATCTCTGTTTTTCTTCCCCTCCGCGGCGGATCGCGGCCGTTTTCCGGTTGCGGGATCAGCCGGAACGGTGTAGAATAGACTAAATAAATCACGTTCATGTTTTACCGGCACCGGGCAGCTCCGCCTCCGGATGCTCTCCGCCGCCGTATACCTGAAAGCGAGGAATCCCCCTAATGGACGGGCAGGAAAGGAAGCTGGTTCCCCATCTGAGCCAGGCGGGCGCGTGGGCCATGGCCCTCGGAACGAGCGTCGGCTGGGGGCGCTGGTCGTGTTCATCTCCCTGGTCTGGATGAACCAGACCGTTACCCGGGCGGCCCGGGACGGCATCAGCGCGGTGGAAACGTATTACCGGCAGGAAGGCGCTTCCGCGGCGGTATCGGTCGGGGAAGAGCAGATGGGCCGGATCCGTGCCAGCAACTCCCTGAGCATCCTGCTGGTGTCCGGGCTCTTTGCCCTGGCCCTCGCGGTGGTGGTGAACAACTACACGGCCATGCGGAAGAAGGCCGCGGAGAACGAATCCCTCCTGCACAAGGCCCGGGATCTCGTGAATACCGACCCGCTGACCGGCGTCAAGAGCAAGCACGCCTATGCGGAAGCTGAAAAGAACTGGAACGCCCGGATCGCGGACGGTTCCGCGCCGGACTGCGCAATCGTCGTCTGCGACGTCAACGGGCTGAAGCATATCAACGATACCCTCGGGCACAAAGCCGGAAACGAATATATCCGGAAAGCCTGCCGGATCGTCTGCTGGATTTTTGAGCACAGTCCCGTCTACCGCCTCGGCGGCGACGAGTTTGCCGTATATCTGAAAGGCCCGGATTTCGATAACCGCCATGAACTGATGAAGATGCTGCACGAGCGCTCGGTGGAGCATATCTCCAGCGGCGACGCGGTGGTTTCCGGCGGTATGTCGGAATTCGTCCGCGGGCAGGACGAAAACATCCACGCGGTCTTTGAACGGGCGGACGCCGAGATGTATGAGGAAAAGATGCGTCTCAAGGAACTGGGTGCCCGCACGCGGGACTGATCCGCCGGGAAAGGAGGAAAGAGCATGGAAGAAAACCGCGCCCCCGGCAGGAGCCTGGACCGGTATCTGTCCCGGCTGGACGTCTGGGCGATGGCCTTCGGCTGCATGGTCGGTTGGGGCGCCTTCGTCATGCCCGGAACCACGTTTCTTCCGGCGGCCGGACCGGCGGGAACGCTGATTGCCATGGCCGTCAGCACCCTGATCATGCTGGTGGTCGGCTCCTGCTTTTCCTTCCTGATGACCCACAGCCCCGGTACCGGCGGCGTATATTCCTATACGAAGAACGCTTTCGGCCGGGATCACGCCTTCCTGGCGTCCTGGTTCCTGTGCCTCTCCTACCTGACGATCGTGTTCCTGAACGCTGTCGCGCTGTTCATCGTCATCCGCACGCTCTTCGGCGGCAGCCTGCAGGCCGGCCCGCATTATACGATCGCGGGAAACACGATCTGGCTCAGCGAGGTTGCGCTGAGCGTCTCCGTGCTGTCCCTCGTCGCTCTCGTCTTCATGAGGCAGAAAGCGCTGCTGCAGCGGATCTTTACCGTGCTTGCGGTCATTCTCTTTGCCGGTTCCGCGGCCGTGACGGTGCTGTGTGTGCCGCGGACGCTGTCCTCGGGCGTGCTGGGTGATTTCGGCTACCGGTTCCCCGGCAGCGGGTTCGCCGTCTTTACGATCATCATCCTGGCGCCGTGGGCGTTCGTCGGTTTCGATACGACCGCCTTTGACACCGCCCATTACCGGTTCCCCATGAAGCACACGAAGTGGGTCGTCGCCCTGTCCATTCTCCTGGCCGGTTTCGTTTACGCCGCGATGGCCGCGGTCAGCGTGTCCGCCCTGCCGGAAGGCTTCGGATCCTGGCAGGATTACATGGCCGCGGTGAACGGGAGCCCGTCTGAACTCTCCGGGGTGGAAGCCGTCCCCTCTTTCTTCGCTGCGAAATCCACCCTGGGTACGGCGGGCGTGGCCCTGCTGGGTGTCACCGCCCTCGCGGCGATCCTGACGGGAATCATCGGGGCCTACCGCGCCACCACCCGCGTGCTTTCAACCATGGCGGAAGACCGGATTCTCTCCGAAAAGTTCCAGAAAACGAGCTTCTGCATCCTGTTTATCATGGTTATCTCCATCGTCATCGCCTTCCTGGGCCGGAACGCGCTGAACTGGTTTGTGGAACTGACGTCCTTCGGCGCGGTGGTCGGCTTCGGCTACACCTGCGCCGCCGCCTGGAAGCTGGCGCGGGCGGAAGGCAACCGCCGGATGGTCGCCGCGGGCTGCGCCGGAACGGTGATTTCGGCCGCCTTCGCGGTCGTCCACCTGGTTCCGCACCTGACGGCCTTCGAGGCGATGGGCAGCGCGTCCTTCCTGCTCCTGTCGCTGTGGTGCCTGCTGGGATTCGTTTTCTACTGGCGGACCGTGGTGCATTCCAGCCTGACGGAATACAGCGGAATGTCCACCTCGGGCGTGGTCCTGTTCGCGCTTCTGCTCTATTCGGCCATCATGTGGATGATCGGTTCCCTGCGGGACCAGACGACGATTGAGGGCATGAACGCCACGCTGACCGTCCGCGGCGCAATTATGATTCCAATCATCTTTTCCGGGCTGGTCATCATGCTCTATATGCAGCGGCTGGTCCGGGAAAAGCATGAAAAGCTGGAGCGGGAAAAGATCCGTGCGGTGGAAGGAAGCCTAGCCAAGAGCCAGTTCCTGTTCAACATGTCGCATGATATCCGCACGCCCATGAACGCGATCATCGGCTATACCCAGCTGGCCCGGCAGGAGGAGCTTTCCCCGGCGGTACGGGAATATCTCGGAAAAATCGATACCTCCAGCCGCCATCTGCTGGCGCTGATCAACGATATCCTGGAGATGAGCCGGATCGAGAACGGAAAAATCGAGCTGGAACATGAGCCGGCGGACCTGGTCCGGATCCTGGAGGAAACAAGGGACCTGTTCTCCCAGCAGATGGCGCAGAAGAGCATCGCCTTCTCCGTGCATACCTCCCGGGTGGAGCACCGCTATGTCTGGTGCGACGTGAAAAACCTGAACCGGGTACTGCTGAATATCCTGAGCAACGCCTACAAGTTTACCCCCGCGGACGGTACGATCACCGCTTCCGCGCTGGAAACGGCGAACGCGCCGGACGGGTACGGCGCATACGAGCTCCGTGTAAAGGACAGCGGAATCGGCATGTCCCGGGAATTCGCGGAAAAAATGTTCAACGCCTTTGAGCGGGAGCGCACCTCGACCGTCAGCAAAACGGAGGGCACCGGGCTGGGCCTGGCCATCACCAAGCGGATTGTCGACCTGATGGGCGGAACCATCGAGGTTATCACCTCCCCCGGCAGCGGCACGGAAATCATTATCCGTGTCAAATTCCAGCTGGCCTCCGCGAAGGACCTCCCCTCCGAAAGCGCCGCGGATTCAGGGCCGGTAACCGATTTTTCCGGAAAGCGGCTGCTGCTGGTGGAGGACAATGAGATCAACCGGGAAATCGCGGAAATGTTCCTGCTTCAGTCGGGTTTCGCCGTCGAATGCGCGGAAAACGGTCAGGAAGCCGTGGACAGGGTAACCGCCGCCGCCCCGGATTATTTCGATGCGGTCCTCATGGACATCCAGATGCCGGTCATGGACGGGTACGAAGCCACCCGCGCCATCCGGGCGCTGGAGGATCCGGCGAAAGCGAACATTCCGATCCTGGCCATGACGGCCAACGCCTTCAAGGAAGACGAACAGGCCGCCATGGACGCCGGTATGCAGGCGCATATCCCCAAGCCGCTGGACGTGGACCATCTGCTGGACACCCTCTCCCGGGTGCTTGCCTCCTCCGGCAGTGCTTCCGGCAGGAAAGAAGGATGAAGATGAAAAGCAGGAGACAAAACAAGACACTGGCCGTTGCCGTCATCGGCGGCATTCTCGCGATTGCGATCCTCGTCGGGGGCACCGTCTGGACCGGTCAGCTTGCGCAGCACGATACGGAGGAAGCGGCCCGGACCGTATCCCTGCTGTATCTGGACGAACTGGCCGGACGCCGGGAGCAGGTGGTCGAGAATAACCTGAAGGATTACCGGAACAAGATCGACGTGGCCATAGGCCTGATCAACGACCTGGACCTGAGCAGCGAAAGTATGCTGCAGGATTACCAGAAACGGATCATCCGGCTGTACAGCCTGAAAAACTTTGCCTTCATCGATGAGGGCGGCGGCATTCATACTGCCGTCACGGAGGACCGGGAGCTCTTTTCCGGTTTTTCCTATGAAGGCCTGGAGGATACCGATGTCTCCGTCCTGAACCTGGAAAATGAAAACAGGCGGGTCATCATTGCGGCGCCCGTCAGCCGGGATCTCCTGTTTGAGGGAAAGCGCCTGACCGTATGCTTCATGGGCATCGACATGAAGGATATGCTGGCCGGGCTGTCCATGAATTTCGACAGTTCGACGACCACCTTCTGCAATATCTATACCCGGGACGGCAACGCCCTCAGCGATATGGTGCTCGGCGGCCTGGCGGTGGAGGACAACCTGCTGGACGCCATGTCGCACGCGGAAATGGACAAGGGCTATTCGCTGGAAACGTTCCTCGACGATTTCCGGAACGGCCGGAAAGGCGTCGCTTCCTTCACGTATACCCAGTCGGATGACAGCTACCGTGAAACGCTGAGCTACGCCCCGGTCACGGGCACGGACTGGATGCTGACCTACCTGATCCGCGAGACCGTGATTTCAGACCGGATCTCCTCCGTCTCCGGCGGCGTCATGACCCGCAGCCTGGTTCAGTCGCTGCTGGCCGCCCTGGTGCTTGCCGGGATGTTTGCGTTCATTATCGCCCAGAACCGTAAAAACGCGAAGCTGGCGCTGGAAAAGGAAACCGGCGAGGCGGAAAACCGGGCCCGCCACGAGGCCATGGAACAGCGCCTGGCGCTCCAGGAGCAGCTTCTGGAACAGGAAAAGCAGCGGACCCGGCAGGAGAACATGATCAAGGCGCTGGCCGCGGACTACTGGAGCGTCTACTATCTGGAGCTGGACAAGGACGAGGGTATCTGCTACCAGGCCCACGAGGATCTGGACCGCGGGTTCCGTGTCGGCGACCGTTTCCCCTATCTGGCGTCGGTGACCGCCTATGCGAACGAATATATCACGGATGCATACCGGGAGGAGTTCATCCGTTTTATCCAGCCGGATCAGATCCGGGAAGGGCTGAAGAATGAGCGGGTCATCTCCTACCGGTATATGGTCACCCGCCACGGCCATGAGAGCTGGGAAATGGTCCGCTTCGCCGGCGTGCGCCATCCGGAGGACCGGGACGACCATCTGGTGCACGCGGTCGGCGCCTGCTTCACGAACGTGGACGCGGAAACCCGGCGGGATATCGCGCAGCGGGAGGCGCTTTCCGACGCGCTGAAGACGGCGGAGCAGGCCAGCAAGGCCAAGACCGCCTTCCTGTCCAACATGAGCCATGAAATCCGGACGCCGATGAACGCGATTATCGGCCTGGACTCCCTGGCGCTGAACGAACCGGATCTTTCCGACCAGGTGCGCAGCTATCTGGAAAAGATCGGGTCTTCCGCCAACCACCTGCTGGCGCTGATCAACGATATCCTGGATATGAGCCGGATCGAGAGCGGCCGGATGATGCTGAAGAACGAGGAATTCGCGTTCTCGAAGCTGATCAGCCAGATCTGCACGATCTTCTCCGGCCAGTGCGCCGACAAGGGCCAGACCTTCAACTGCCAGGTGATCGGCCAGCCCGACGACTACTATATCGGCGACAATATGAAGCTGCGCCAGGTGCTGATCAACATCCTCGGCAACGCGGTCAAGTTCACCCCCGAAGGCGGGCGCGTGGATTTCTCCGCGGAATGCACCGCGCGGTTCAGCGGCAAATCCACCCTGCGCTTCGTGATCCGGGATACCGGCATCGGCATGAGCAAAGAGTTCGTCCCGCATCTGTTTGAAACGTTCGCCCAGGAGGACTCCTCCGCCACAAACAAGTACGGCAGCTCCGGCCTGGGCATGGCCATTACGAAGAACATCGTCGAGATGATGAACGGCGAGATCCTCGTGGACAGCGAGAAAGGCGTCGGCACCACCTTTACCGTCACCGTCACGCTGCTGGACGCCGATCATCCGGCGGGCGAAGGCGCGGAAGCTGACTTCATCCCGTCAGAGCTGAACGTGCTGGTGATCGACGACGATCCCACGGCCTGCGAACACGCGAAGCTGGTGCTGGAAAAGGTCGGCGTCGCCTGCGAGACGGCTGCCTCCGGCGCGGAGGCGATCGAAATGGTCCGGGTCCGCCACGCCCGCCGCGATCCCTACCGGCTGATCCTGGTGGACTGGAAGATGCCTGAGCTGGACGGCGTCGAAACCACCCGCCGGATCCGGGAAATCGTCGGCAACGAATCGGCCATTATCATCCTGACCGCCTACCGCTGGGACGACGTATACGACGAAGCGACGGCCGCCGGCGTGGACAGCTTCCTGCCCAAGCCACTGTTCGCCTCCAGTATTATCGAGGAATTCCGGGAGGCGCTGTCGAAAAAGAACCTGCTGGCGTCCCGGAAGCAGAACAGGGCCGAGCTGAAAGGCCGCCGCGTCCTGCTGGCGGAAGACATCATGGTAAACGCCGAGATCATGATGATGGTGCTGCAGATGCGGGAAGTGGACGTGGATCACGCGGAAAACGGCCGGATCGCCGTGGAGATGTTCAGCTCAAAGCCGGAGGGATACTACGACGCGATCCTCATGGATATGCGCATGCCGGAAATGGACGGCCTGGAAGCCACCGTACGGATCCGCGCCATGGACCGGCCGGACGCGAAATCCATCCCGATCATCGCCCTGACCGCCAACGCCTTCGACGAGGACGTCCAGCGCAGCCTCCAGGCCGGGCTCAACGCCCACCTCTCGAAGCCCGTGGAACCGGACGTCCTGTATGACACGCTTGAAAGCCTCATTCCGGAGTGACCTCCGGCTGTTCTGAAGCCTTCCCTGTATCCGACGATCCCCGCAAGCAAAGGAGTGGTTACCCATGACAGATCAGGAACACCTGAACGCGCTGCCCGAGATGCTGCACGGCAGCCGGAAGCGGCAGATCCTCATCGTGGAGGACGAGTTCGTCAACCGCGAAATCCTGAAGGCCAACCTGGAGGAGGATTACGATATCCTGCTGGCGGAAAACGGTGCGGAAGCGATGGCTGCGGCCGAAGCGAACGCCGATACCCTCAGTCTGGTGCTGCTGGACCTGAACCTGCCGGATATGCATGGGATGGACATCCTGCGCCGGATGAAGGAGGACGACCGTTTCTCCCGGATTCCCGTCATCGTGCTGACCAGCGACACGGAAGCCGAAGTGGAAAGCCTGAATTCCGGCGCCAACGACTTCATTTCGAAGCCGTATCCCATGCAGGAGATCATCCTGGCCCGGGTACGCCGGACGATCGAGCTGTCCGAAAACCGGGACCTGATCCGGTGGACGGAGCGCGACCACCTGACCAGCCTGCTAAACCGGGAATACTTCTACCGCTATGCCGCCCAGTACGACACCTTCCACCGGAACGATCCGACTGATGCCGTCGTCCTGGATATCAGCCATTTCCGCATGATTAACGAGCGCTACGGCCGGGTTTTCGCGGACGGCATCCTGCAGAGGATCGGACTGGAGCTCCGGCAGCTGCTGGGGCATTCCGGAGGGATTGCCTGCCGCCGGGAGGCGGATACCTTCCTGGTCTACTGCCCCCACCGGGAGGATTATGCACCGCTCCTCGACCGGCTCATCGCCGTGGCCGGCGGGGAAACCCGCGTCCGGGTCCGTCTTCGGGCAGGCGTCTATTCGAACGTGGACCGCACCATGGATATCGAGCGCCGGTTTGACCACGCCAAGATGGCGGCCGATTCCATCCGGGACAGCTTTACCGCTTCCGTCGCCCTGTATGACGACGCGTTCCATGAAAAGGAGATGTTCGCGGAGCGCCTGCTGGACGATTTCCAGGAAGCGCTGGACCGGAAACAGTTCGTCGTATATTTCCAGCCGAAATATGATATCCGCCCGGATGTGCCGGTTATCTACGGTGCGGAGGCGCTCGTCCGCTGGAGCCATCCGGAGCTGGGCATGATATCCCCCGGGGTATTCGTCCCGCTGTTTGAAAGCAACGGCCTCGTCCGGGAACTGGACCACTACGTCTGGCGCGCGGCAGCGGAACATCTGCGGGACTGGAAAACCCGCCTGGGGAAGATCGTGCCCGTCTCGGTGAACGTGTCCCGGGTGGATATGATGGATCCGGACCTGGTAGATACGCTCTCGGGCCTGGTTTCGGACTTCGGCCTGGACTTCGGCGACCTGCACCTGGAAATCACCGAAAGCGCCTATACCCAGGACGCCGCGCAGATCGTGGAGACGGTCAGCCGCCTGCGGGCCCTCGGTTTCCTGATCGAGATGGACGATTTCGGCAGCGGGTATTCCTCGCTGAACATGCTGTCCACCCTGCCCATCGACGCGCTGAAGCTGGATATGCAGTTCATCCGCACCGCCTTCAGTGAAAGCGGCAACCTGCGGATGCTGGAGATCACCGTCGATATATCCGACTGCCTCCGCGTGCCGATGATCGCGGAAGGAGTGGAAACGGCGGAGCAGGCGCGGAAGCTGAGGGAAATGGGATGCGCTGTCGTCCAGGGCTACTACTTCGCTCGTCCCATGCCCGCCCCTGATTTTGAGAAATATCTCCTGCACGGAACCCCGATCCTCAATTCATGACGCCCGGCCGGACGGCCGGTCTCTCCCGGTGCCGGAAACCCGGGACCTGACACTCAATACGCAAGGAGGAAAACTGACATGCTTACTCTGGACAATCTCCGCGCCTGGGGCGCCGACGTCGACGACGGGATGAAACGCTGCATGAACAACGAAGCCTTTTATCTCCGCATGGTCACCAAAGCCGCTCAGGGAATGACCTGTGAGGATCTGAAGCAGGCTGTCGAAGGCGGCGATTTCACCCGCGGATTCGAGCTTGCCCATGGTCTGAAAGGCGTGACCGGCAACCTGTCCCTGACCCCCATCGACAAACCCGTCCGTGAAATTACTGAGCTCCTCCGCGCCCGGACACAGACGGATTATTCCGCTCTGCTGGATGAGATCATTGCCCGGGCCCGGGAGCTGACCGCCATGATTGGCTGAGGAGGGCCCATGTTCGGAAAACACTTCCAGCTCAATGACGAAACCCTGAAGATCATTGAACAGTTCGGCAGCCAGATGCCCGGCGGTTTCTTCATCTACAGGGCGGACGCCGGAGAGCAGCTGCTCTATGCCAACCGGGCTCTCATCGAAATATACGGCTGCCGCAGCCTCGAGGACTTTAAGCAGCTGACCGGCTATACCTTCCGGGGGATGCTGCATCCGGAAGACTATGACCGCATTTCTGCTTCCATTTCGGAGCAGATCGGAGCCGGCGGGGATCAGAAGGATTATGTGGAGTACCGCATCATCCGCAGGGACGGCGAGGTCCGCTGGGTGGACGATTACGGCCATTACACGGAAACCGAGGCCTATGGCGGCATCTCCTACGTCTTTATCTCCGACATCACGGAGAAAAAGGCGGAAACGGAATCGAAGCTGCGCCAGCAGGAAATGGAAAAGCAGCTGGCCCTGCAGGCCCAGCTGCTGCGCGAGCAGGAGGAGTCCGCCCGCCAGTCCCAGATGATCACCGCCATGGCTTCGGACTACCGCTGCGTGTATTATGTGGATCTGGACAGGGATGAAGGCATCTGCTATCGGACAGACCATTTCTTCGAGAACGCGCTGACCGTCGGCGAGCATTTCCGGTTCCTGAAGAAGTTCTCGGCCTACGCGGATCGTTTCGTGGCGGAAGCCTACCGCGAGGGATTCCTCCGGTTCATCGACCCGGAAATGATCCGGTCCCGGCTTTCGAAGGAACTGATGATTTCCTACCGTTACCTGCGCGTCCGGGACGGGATGGAGTCCTATGAGATGCTTCGCATGGCCGGCGTGCGCCGCCCGGAGGACCGGGGGGACCATATCGTTCATGCCGTCGGCGTCGGATTTACGGATATCGATCAGGAAATGCGCGAAACCCTGGCAAAGAACGAAGCCTTGCGGGTCGCCCTGCAGGTCGCTGAGGACGCCAGCCGGGCCAAGACCGCCTTCCTTTCGAACATGAGCCATGAGATCCGCACCCCGATGAACGCGATTATTGGGCTGAACAGCATCGCCATGAACGATCCGGAAACCGGCGAAAAGGCAAAGGAATACCTGGCCCGGATAAACACCTCCGCCCGCCACCTGCTCAGTATCATCAACGATATCCTGGATATGTCCCGCATCGAAAGCGGCCGCATGATCATCCGCCATGAAGAGTTCTCCCTTTCCCGGGCGCTGGAGCAGGTGAACACCATGATCTCCGGCCAGTGCCGGGACAAGGGCCTGCATTACGAATGCCGCCTGGCCGGAAAGATTGACGACTGGTATATCGGCGACGATATGAAGCTCCGCCAGGTCATGATCAATATCCTGGGTAATGCCGTCAAGTTTACCCCCGCCGGCGGAAAGGTGACCTTCCTGATTGAGGAAACAGCCCGTTTCAGCCGCAAGGTCACGCTGCGGTTCACCATCGCCGATACGGGCATCGGCATGAGCAGGGAGTACCTGCCGAAGATCTTTGACACCTTCAGCCAGGAGGATTCCTCCTCCACGAGCAGATACGGCAGCACCGGCCTGGGGATGCCCATCACGAAAAGCATCGTGGAGCTGATGAACGGCGCAATTGACGTGCAGAGCGAAAAAGGCGTCGGAACGACCTTCACCGTCACCGTCACGCTGGATGAGGCGGACCGGGCGGAGGAGGAGGCGGAAGCCGGGGACCTGCAGCCCCACGAAATGTGCGTCCTGGCCGTCGACGACGATCCGGTCGCCCGCGAACACGCGCAGGTGGTGCTCAGCCAGATCGGCGCAAGCTGCGAAATCGCCTCCTCCGGGGCGGAAGCGCTGGAGATGGTCAGAATGCGCCATGCCCGCCGGGAGGATTACAACCTCATCCTGGTGGACTGGCGCATGCCGGAGATGGACGGCGTGGAAACCTCCCGGAGGATCCGGGAGATCGTCGGCCCCGAAACCGCGATTATCATCCTGACCTCCTACAACTGGGACGATGTGGAGGAGGAAGCCCGGGCCGCCGGCGTGGATACCTTCGTACCCAAGCCGCTGTTTGCGGGCAGCGTGATGAACGAGTTCCGGGAGGCTTTCCGGCGCAAAAACAGGATGCTGCTCGCCTCTGCGGCTGACCTGCGGGGCCGCCGGATCCTGCTGGCGGAGGACGTGGAGGTCAACGCGGAGATCATGATGATGGTCCTTTCCGCCCGGGAAATGGAAGCCGACCACGCTGAAAACGGCCGGGTCGCAGTGGAACTGTTCGCCGGCCGTCCTGAAAAATATTATGATGCGATTCTGATGGATATGCGGATGCCGGAAATGGACGGCCTGGAAGCCGCCCGGAGGATCCGCGCGATGGACCGGGCGGACGCGAAGACCATCCCGATCATTGCCCTCACCGCCAACGCCTTCGACGAAGACGTCCAGCGCAGTATGCAGGCCGGACTGAACGCGCATCTCTCCAAGCCGGTGGAGCCGGAGACGCTCTACCGGACGCTCGAAAGCATGATCCGCTGATTACATCCGGATCAGTTCATATTCACGGGTGCCCAGCCCGATCTTTTCGGCGTGCTCCAGCGTTTCCCGCCAGCTGGTGTTGGGATGGTTGTCCCGGAAAGGATCGTGATGGTGGTGCCAGTCCGCCTGCGCCAGGTGGTCGCCCAGCTGGCTGTTCCGGATCGGCTCCGCCGCGATGCACAGATCCGCGCAGGCCTGGTCCAGCGCCACGGGATCGAAGGACGCCAGCATCCCGATGTCCGGGAGGATCGGTGCGTCGTTTTCGCTGTGGCAGTCGCAGTTCGGGGACACGTCCATGATCAGCGTAATATGGAAGCAGGGTTTGCCGCTGCAGATCGCGGCGGTATATTCCGCCATTTTCCGTCCCAGCATCTCTGACGCGGAATCAAAGGCCGTATGGATCGCGTCAAAGGCGCAGGCGCCGATGCACCGGCCGCAGCCTTTGCACTCGTCGGTATGGATCACCGCCTTGCCGGTGTCGTAGTGGATCGCATCGGATCCGCATTCCTTCGCGCATTTGCGGCACATCCGGCACAGGTCAGGGTCCACCATGGGTTTTCCGTCGTTATGCTGCTGCATCTTGCCGGCCCGGCTGCCGCCGCCCATGCCGATATTCTTGATCGTGCCGCCGAAGCCGGCCACTTCATGCCCTTTGAAATGGGACAGGGAAACCAGCACGTCCGCGTCGTAGAGCGCCCGGCCGATATATGCTTCCCGGCAGTATTCTCCGTTCGGCACCGGCACGGCGATGTCGTCCGTTCCTTTCAGTCCGTCCGCGATAATCACATAGCAGCCGGTCGTCATGCTGTTGAATCCGTTGACCTCCGCGTTGTACAGGTGGTCCAGCGCGTTCTTCCGGCTCCCCGGATACAGGGTGTTGCAGTCCGTCAGGAACGGCTTCCCGCCCAGCTCCTTGACCAGGTCCGCCACCGCCTTCGCGTAGTTCGGCCGCAGGAAAGCCAGGTTGCCCAGCTCCCCGAAATGCATCTTGATCGCGGTAAACTTCCCTTCAAAAGGGATGTCCGCCATGCCGGCCCGCCGGCACAGCTTCTGGAGTTTCACCGTAAGGCTGACGTCCTGGGTCGTCCGGAAATCCGTAAAGAATACTTTTGCCTTTGCCATGCTGAAATCCTCCCTGTCCTGTCCTTCCGCGCCTGTCCGCAGGCTGCCCCGGTCCCGTCAGGCCGTCGGCTGCCCGGCCGCGCGCTTTTTTGCCTTCTTGTCCTCGTACATCCGCTTGTCCGCCAGCGCGAATACCTCGTTCAGGCGATAGCCTTTTTCCCCGTACGCAAATCCGCAGGCGACCGTGCAGGGGATGCCGTCCTCCGCCCGGTTCAGTTCGGCCAGCCCGGCTTCCCACTTCTTCCGGATCCGTTCCGCTTCCGGCTCCGTCACGTGAATGGCGACCACGACAAACTCGTCTCCACCGATCCGGAAAGGCATGATATTCCTGGCTTCGATCCGCTTCAGGCTTTCCGCCGCCTTCCGGATCAGCCGGTCCCCCGCGTCATGGCCGTAATTGTCGTTGACGTATTTCAGGTTGTTCACGTCCATGTAGAATACGGCGATCGTTTCCTGCCTGCTGAACAGCTTTTCCGTCATTTCCATGAGCTTCCCTTTGTTGTACAGCCCGGTCAGCCCGTCATGGTCCTTCTCGGTCTTCAGCGATTTGGAATAATCGCTGATGTCCTTGTACATCTCCATATACAGGCTGGTGTCCACCAGCTGGTGAATCTGCCGGATGCCTTCGCCGTCGTCGACGGTCGACGTAATGACCATGAAGGTTTTCCGGTCCTCCGAGCGCGTCAGGTCCCAGATCTCCCGCTTCTGCCCCGGGGCAGGCGGCGGGCACGCGGCTTTCCAATTGGTCTTCTGCGTCCGGATGAACGCGGTATATTCATCCTCGTAAAGGATTGCCCCGTTTTCGTCGGTAATCAGGATTCCCCCGACCTCGTCCCGGAAAAACCGAAGGATCAATTCGTTAAACAAGGGAGTCCGCCTCCTGTTTGCGGCACGCCCGGTCCGTCCGGGTTCGTCCGGCTGTACTGTGCGGGTATTCGCCATTTCGGATATCTGGCATGATAACATAAAGCCCGGTTTTCTGTAAAGGAAAAACCGGGCCCGGAATCCGGATACCGACCGGAATGCCTGGAGAAACGCGCTTGTCTTGCTTACGCCAGTTTCTTCAGGATCACCATTTCGACAACGCCGTTCCGGATATATACTTTTACGTCGTCCGCCACGTTCTTCACGACGGATTTTTCCAGTTCGTCCCACTCTTCCCGGGCAGCCGGATCGTTCTTTTCCATCCGGGTATACAGGGCGGCTTCATACTGGCGCATGGACCATTCCATGTTCAGCGCCATGGAGCTGGAGTGCTCGAACATTTCGGACATGAGCAGCGGGCTGGAAAAGCCCGTAATGTCCTCGTCGCTCCCCCAGTCGAAGAAATCCCGCAGCTTGCCCATGAGGCCTTTGGCGGATTCATTCTTCCCGGAGGAAGAAACGCCCAGCAGCTGTTCCCGTTTTTCGCCGGACAGGCGGGTCCGGACCTGCAGGTGCAGCTGGTATTCCTGATCCTCGTCCTCAATCCAGAACTGCCCTTCCTCCGCGCCGGTGATGGAGCGCATCAGGCCCATCATTTCCTCGGTCAGCAGGCGAAGGTGCAGGGCGCCCTTTCCGGTCAATCCCTTATAGGCGATTACTTTGTCCACCTGCTCCAGGGCGGCTTCCATTCTCTTTCCGCGGCTGGATATCGTGATCTTGTCAGTTTTCATCGAATACTCCTTTCCCGCGCTTATTCAATCGTCAGGATATCCGAAAAGCTGGTAACGTCCAGCACTTCCCGGACGATTTCATTGACGTTCGTCAGCTTCAGGCCGCCTTTGCTGCTCATCGCCTTGTGCGCGGTCAGCAGCACCCGCAGCCCGGCGGAAGAAATGTAGTCCAGGTTGCTCATGTCCATCGTCAGGCTCTCCGCGCCGTCCAGGGATTCCTTCAGTTCCGCTTCCAGCTGCGGGGAAGTCATCGTATCCAGGCGCCCCTCCAGCGCAATCACCAGCGTTGTACCTTCCATCTTCTTGGTGATAGTCATATCCGTTTCCTCCTCATATGATTCTCTCAGCCGTTACGGGCCGGGTTCGTCAGATTATTGACTTATTCTATTTTATTGGTTTTGGGCTGAAATGTAAAGAGATTCCTGCCGCGGTATCGTTTTAATCCGGATAATTATCCGTTTTCTCCAGCCGGATATGGAAATACGACGCCGATGAAGGCCCCGGTCATCCGTTTTCCGCCAGCCGGCTGAACACTTCCGCCACGTCCTCCCTCAGCAGCAGCTCCGCGCTTTCGTCCGCCGGCGTCGGCTCCCGGTTGATGACAACCAGGTGCTTTCCCCGGAAATCCCCGATGAACGACGCGGCCGGTTCCACCGAAAGCGACGTTCCCGCGACGATCAGCGTATCCGCGTTGGTAATCTCCCGCCTCGCGCCGATGCATACGTACTTCGGCAGCGGCTCTCCGTACAGGACGATCCCGGGCCGGATCACGCCGCCGCATTCGCAGCGCGGAATGCCGTCCGCGTCCAGGATGGCTTCCGCCGGATAAGATGCGCCGCACTCCATGCAGCAGTTGTCGTGCACATTCCCGTGGAGTTCGTAAACCCGGATATTCCCGGCAGCCCTGTGCAGCCCGTCGACGTTCTGGGTAACGATTCCCCTGAGCCGGTCCTTCTTCTCCAGCTCTGCCAGGTACCGGTGCGCCGCGTTGGGCTTTGCGTCCGGGAAAAGCATATGCCGGCGGTAATAGTCAAAAAACGCTTCCGGATGCAGGTAGAAAAAGCTTTTGCTGAGAATCATCTCAGGATCCTCGCCGCTCTCTTCCCGGGCGCGGAGCCCGCCGGCGGAGCGGAAATCCGGAATGCCGCTGGCGGTCGATACGCCGGCGCCTCCGAAAAAAACGATGCGCCGGGATGAACCGATGATTTTCCTGAGGCGATGCAGCTTGTTTTCGTCCATGGTATCCGCTCCGTTATTTCCCGTTCCGTCCGCCGGCCTGTTCACCGGCGCCCGCGTTATTATCCGGATCGGCATAGCATTCGTATTCCGTCCGTAAAATCGAGTACCAGCTCTGGTCGCAGATTCCCGTGTTGTTCCGGTCAGCCGCCCGCCTTGTCCCCTCGTATTTCATCCCGCAGCGCTTCATGACCATCCCGGAGCGGGGATTGTTCGGATCGTGATAGGAGCAGATGCTGGCGGCGCCCACCGTGTCGAAGAAAAAGCCGATCACCGCCTGCGCGGCCTCCGACATGATGCCCCGGTGCCACCAGGGTCGGCCAAGGCAGTACCCGATCTGCACGGATTCCAGGTCGTCGTTCACCAGGCCGTGGATCGTCCCGATGGGTTCGTTCCCGTTTTCCTTCAGCGTAATGGCCCAGTGATAGTAATCCTTTTTCTCATAGAGCGGAAGCCAGGTCCCGATCACATACTTTGTGATTTCCGGATCCGGGTGGGTCGGCCAGGTCAGGAACCGGGTCACCTCCGGATCGGAAGCCCAGTTCCGGTATACGGCGCCGGCGTCCGATTCAACCAGCCTTCTCAGGACCAGCCTCCCGGTCTCCAGCTGCTGTGTTCCGCAGTGTTTCATGGAAAAAACTCCTTCATGGGCAGGCCCTTCAGGCGCTGCCGTTTCACCTGATTCTATCACAGATCGGCGTATCGTCAAAGAAAAGAAAAAAACAGCCGGGCAAACCGTATGGATTTGGCGCGGAATATGGTATAATGGGCTTACGGAAAACAGAAAAAGGGGGCTTGCCTGTATGTGGTACAATCCGCCCGACGGACAGCGGCGCGAAAGCTTTCATATGGGAAACTGTGTGGACGCGTATGATTTCCTGGGCGCACATCCCGTGGAGGAAAACGGGGAACTGAAATGGCATTTCTCGGTCTGGGCGCCCAACGCCCTGCGCGTTTCCCTCGTGGGCGGGTTCTGCGGCTGGGATACGGAAGCCTATCCGATGGTCAAGCAGTACGACGGCATATGGGAGCTCCGCCTGCCTGACGCTTTATTCCGGCCAGGGGAGCCCTGCGATCCCGAAGCCGCGGACCAGTTCCGTACCTATAAATACGCGGTTCTCTGCGCCGGCGGTGAGTGGCATATGCGGGCCGATCCCTACGGTTTTGAAATGGAGCTGCGGCCCAGCAACGGCAGCCGGCTGCGGAACCTCTCCGGGTATGAATGGAACGATCAGGAATGGATGGAATCCCGGAAGAAAACGGATCCGTGCCGCCGGCCCATGAATATTTACGAGATGCACCTGGGCACGTGGCGGCGGGGAGAGGACGGCCGCGTCCTGAATTACGCCGAGATTGCCGACCTGCTTGTTCCCTATCTGCAGGACATGG
>JAEEGL016206065.1_pt1 | contig 30099 bp, 27 predicted proteins | sample 9134231 | NCBI WGS metagenome assembly JAEEGL01 (sample SAMN16246548, study PRJNA631951) | gut metagenome | biome: gut microbiome; feature: rumen; material: fiber-attached | host: Bos | place: Iran: Karaj | collected 2018-10 | reverse complement strand
GTTCATGCGCTTGGCAATCATGTAGGCGAAGCCAGAGTTTTGCATGGCCACCTCCTGGATGAACTTCACGTCTTTCAGCCCCTCGGTGGGGGTGTTCACGAGCTGCAGCTCGATGTCGTTGGGGATGGGATACATGTAGGCTGCCTGACTGCTGATAATCAGTCCAGCGCCACCTTCGGCCATCACCTGCCCGAAGGCATCCACAGCGTAACCCGTTCCCACCATATCGAGGTCGACGATGTGCTCAGGATTGGCTTTATTGGGCGATGCGCCGGCCGTGTCGATAAAATACATGACGGGCCCCAGTTCGGCTGCCTTGCGGGCAAAAGCCTCTACGCTGTCCTTCTGCAAGGCGTTCACAACCATGGCTTCCACGTCATAGCCACTGCGCATGAAATCCTCGCCCACGCGCTCCAACGCTTTCTCGCTGATGTCACCCAGCAGAATCTTCTTGCCTGCCGCAATGCGGCGAACGATAGCGGTTCCCATACTGCCGGCACCCAAGAGCGCCACGACTGCTTTCTGTTCGTTTCTGTCAAAAATCATAGTTTGTCCTCCTGTCCTTATTAATCTATATTCTTGATAAACTTTGCAGGATTGCCGCCAACGATGGTGTTGGGGGCGACATCCTTGGTCACCACGGCACCTGCCGCCACCACGGCATTCTCGCCCACGGTCACGCCCGGCAGGATGATGGCACCCACGCCAATCCACGCGTTTCGCCCGATGTGGACGGGCTTGCAGCGCAGCACCATGCGGTTATCAAGGTCGTGGTTGTCGGTGATGATGCGCACGTTGGGGCCTATCATCGCACCGTCGTCGATAGTGATACCGCCAGCTGCCATGCACGTCAGCGAGTGGTTCACGAATACCCCCTTGCCAATCTTCATTTGGCAGCCGAAGTCAATCTGCATCGGCGGCATGATGTAACTCGTCTTGTCAAGACCGCCGTTGAACAGTTCCTCTTCCATCGGTCGAATGGTTGCCATGTCGGGTTCGGCGGTGTTGATGCGGTGACAAATCATGTTGCAGCGTCCCATCTCTTGAATAGCTACTGCATACTCGGGTGTTGCCATATCGACGCCAGCCCCTGAACTTAATTGCTTGAAAATATCCATTTGATTGCTGTTAAACTTTAGACTTTAGACGTTAGATGTTAGTTATCTAAACCGATGCAAAATTACAGCAATATGCCGATGCGGAGGTTTCACAAAAAGCACTACAATTTTCACTTTTTGCTCAAATCGTTCGTTTTGTACAAAAATATGATGTAATTTTGCCAAATATCCACAGCGACATGAAGTTAGATTTCCAATATTCCGACGATTTCTACGGGATGAATGCCCGTGAGTTGAGCCACACCTGCATGCACCTGCTGTGCACGGCTGGCGAAGGCAGTTTTGTGTTCAACGAGCATTGCTATCACATCGTGAAAAATGACCTGGTTGTAATTCCCATGCCCAGTCGTGTCAGCAATCTTGCCGCCCATGCCGACTTGCAGGTGGAGTGGTTTGCTGCCGACAACAAGTTCCTGCAAAACCTGTTGCCGTCTAACAACTACAGCATCGGCGGCAGTATCTCGCTGAACCAGAATCCCGTAGTGCCCTTGACCGATGAGCAGGCCAGTCATTTGCTGGACGATTTCCACAGGCTGCGTGACCGGATGGGTGACCGTCACTTGCAGTTCTATCGCGACCTGATGGGGAGCCTGTGCCTGACCATGATGTATGACATCTTTGAGCCACACGCTCAGCGCGATGCCACCAACACCCATACTGACCGCACCGCCTACATCGTGAAACAGCTGATGGCGTTACTCGCCACCGGCATCAGCCGGACAGAGCGTGAAGTCAGTTATTATGCCGAGCGCTTGAACGTGTCACCAAAATATCTCTCAGCAACTGTCAAGCGTGTAACGGGCCATAGCGTTACCTCCTACATCGACCGTCACACTGTGCCCATCCTCAAGGAACTGCTTAACGATGATCGCCTCTCGCTCACCCAAATTGCAGAACGGATGAATTTCGCATCACTCTCTTACTTTAGCCGCTATTGTACCAAGCACCTGGGCCAGTCACCCAGCGAGTACCGCCAGAGCCTGCAACCCCGAAAATAGATTCGTTTATTGTGTGAGGCGATTTCGTGGAAGGCCAGATGCCCAAGATGATAGCGACCCCATCGTGCTATATGTCCATGGCGGTGCCAATTTGCACATTTTCTCCTCGTGACATGACTTGGCAGTTGGTGGCTTCACACTCGCGTTGGCTCAGGAAATGCTTGGACGATTCTATCGACTTGCCCAAGCACTTGGTGTCTATCTCACCTTTGATAGAGGTGTTGCTTGCATTGGCCTCACATGGGGTGGAACCACTATATAATGCTGTTTTTTCAAGTTCATGACTTGACTGTAGCGTTTTTTTTGTATATTTGCCGTGCAAGTCTATATTAGTCTAAATAATTACCACTATGAAAATCCTGATTTTACAAAGTTCGCCCAGGGCCAACGGCAGCACTGCCTGGATGGCCGACGAGTACAAGAAGGCTGCCGAGGCAGCAGGTCATGAAGTGACACTGGTCAACGTGTCGAAGAAGAAGATCGCGGGTTGTCTGGCTTGTGAGTATTGCCATGGCAAGGGCAACGGTGCCTGCATCCAGCAGGACGACATGCAAGAGCTCTATCCGCTGATGGCCGAGGCCGAGGTGCTGGTGCTGGCTGCCCCCATCTATTACTTCACAATGAATGCCCAGATTCAGGCGCCCATCCAGCGCATGTACTGCGTTAACAGCCCCGCTAAGGTGAAAAAGATGGCATTGCTCCTCTCCTCCTATTCTCCTGGTGTGTACGACGGCGCCAAGGCCGAATACCGCGACATCTGCAATTACTGGAAAGTAGAGGACACCGGCATCGTGACTGCTAACGTTAATGAGCAAAAGGCCGATGCCACCAAACTGAAAATCCAGGACCTTGTTAGCAAACTGTAATACTCAGCCATATCAATTAATTCAACTAAATCAAAACAATCATGAAAATCAAAGCAATCCGCATGTTTGACGGTGGCTTCATGAACCAGCCGTTCGCCTTTGGCGGCGAGGAGGGTAGGGAAGCTTTTGACGAACAGATTATTTATCGCAGCAGTCTGCAGAACTTCCTCATCGACACAGGCCATGAGGTGATACTGATAGACACCGGCTTCAAAGCCGACTTCAAAGCTCCAGCCAAGAAGTTTGGCGCTCCTCTCTATATGGGCGACAAGGTAGCCGACTTCATGGATGCCTTCGCTGCAACAGGCTACAAACCTGAGCAGGTGACCAAGATTCTCATCACTCACAAGCATCCCGATCACAGCGACTGCATCGGCGAGTTCCCCAATGCCAAAATATATATCTCTCCCGAGGATGCCGACGCGATGAAACTGGAGGGCGATAACATCGTCCGTGCCGAGTATGGCCAGCCCTATCACAACTTCCCCAACGCGATGCAGGTGGCAGACGGCCTGTGGTTCATCGATGCCAAGGGGCATACCAAGGGCAACAGTATCGCTGTGCTGGAAAGCGACGGTCTCTACTACATGTTCCACGGCGACGTGACCTATTGCGATGCTGCGTTGAAGGCCAACAAACTCTCAATCGTGTTTGAGGATGTGGTTGCAGCCCGCGAGACGCTCGACCGCGTGCGTGAGTTCATCAGCAACAATCCCACTGTCTACCTCTCCACCCATTGCCCCGAGGGCTACGAGAACCTGGAGATGAAACGAGTGATGAAACTGTAGGAACTATAGATTTTACCCAACCACCTTGTTTTTGACACGGCCTATCTGGCTCGTTAGGAAAAAGGGACGGCTTGGGGTGATGACTTGACAGATGGTTACCATGCCTTTGTGGTGTGGTAACCGTTCTTTTTTGCTGATGTCGATTGTCAAAGCCAGGCATATTGGATTCTAGTGGCACTCGGAATAGTTAACGTGAGTTTTGTATAATGTATAAAAATGTTGTACCTTTGCCGCATTTTCAAGAAGACTGACTAATTAATACTAACTAATCACCAAATGAAGAAATCTTTATTATTCTGTATCATGATGCTCGTTGCATTGTTGCCAGCGGCAGCGAGTACTAACAACCGATTAGGCGATGCGAACTGTGACGGAAATGTCGGAATCGGCGATGTTTCCTCGCTAATAGACCATCTGTTGGGCCAAGACAGTGGCACGTTCAGCAGCGTCAATGCCGATACCAATCGCGACGGTAGCATCAGCATCGGTGACGTGGTCATGTTGATTGACTGCCTGTTGGGAGTTGTCGATTTGAATATGACCGAAACTTTCACTGTGAATGGTGTGCAATTTACCATGGTCAAGGTCGAGGGCGGCACCTTCACGATGGGAGCAACAGCCGAACAGAGCGACGCAAATGACGAATATGAAAACACTGATAACGAGTTGCCTACGCATCAAGTAACACTGTCGACTTACAGCATCGGCCAGACCGAAGTGACTCAAGAGTTGTGGCAGGCTGTTATGGGTAGCAACCATTGTTGGTTCATGGATCACAGTTTGCAGTGCCCCATGGAAAGAGTTACTTGGGACGAATGTCAGGACTTTATCGCTAGGCTAAACACGCTGGCAGGCAGGAAATTCCGCTTGCCCACCGAGGCCGAATGGGAGTTTGCAGCACGTGGCGGCAATTTGGGCCGTGGTTACAAGTATGCCGGCAGCAACACCCTGGATGAGGTGGGGTGGTATGTGGAGAATGACTCAATTCCCCATAAAGTATCTTCCTATGATGCCCCGCGATCTGCTGTTCAAAAGAAGGAACTGCCTATTGCCGGAAGCGATGAAATGGGCGGCACGGCTATTAAAGCACCTGCTTTCTGGAATCCGTTCTTGATCGGTACCATTCCTGTTGCTTCCAAGCAGCCCAACGAGTTGGGCCTGTATGATATGAGTGGCAATGTGTGGGAGTGGTGTATGGACAGATACGACAATTACTGCAGCGCGGCTCAGACTAACCCGCTGGGTTTCTCGACAGGCGAAAACCATGTGATTCGTGGCGGCAGTTGTGAAGATAGCGATTTTCGTTGTCGCGTGTCCTACCGCAGTTCTTTCCCATACCACTCTGGAATATGTGTTTTGGGGTTGCGTCTTGCCCTTGACGAGGAGAATACCCCCAAGTTCCATACCTCTGAGACTGTGCTGCAGGTGCTGATTGGCGAGAGCAAGACGGTCAATATCCTCAATGGTCATGGGGATTATTCAATCGCTTGTGAAGATAATCACATTTTCAAGACTCTGAACGGAGAGCGCTTGACTGTGACAGGAAAGGGCCAAGGAACGACAACCGTCCATGTGACCGATAATGCCACAGGCGAGACGACAGCCTTTACAGTCATTGTTTATATTGACGGTGAAATCTTTTCGACTAACACTCCGCTTTTCAGGATGATACGTGTCGAGGGCGGTACTTTCACCATGGGTGCGACTGCCGAACAGGCGGACGACTGTAGAGAGGACGAGTTGCCGGTGCACCAGGTGACGCTGTCGAGCTTCTACATCGGCGAGACCGAGGTACCTCAATACTTGTGGAGCAGTTTTATGATTATCAATCCGAGCCGATTCCACTATAATCCCCCCGAAGAAATGCCCATGAGGGATAGCAACTCTGAATATAACAATGTCGACTATTCTTACCTTTTTGACAGGCCGGTAGAACAGGTTTCTTGGAATGATTGCCAATTGTTTATTGCCAAGTTGAATAAGCGCACAGGAAGACGTTTCCGCTTGCCTACCGAGGCCGAATGGGAGTTTGCTGCGCGAGGCGGCAACCTGAGCCGGGGATATAAGTATGCCGGTAGCGACTCGATTAGCGATGTGACTGGATGGGAGTTTGTGACAGATATCATCCCTTGGGGAACATGTAATGAGTTGGGATTGAATAGAATGAGTGGCAATGTAAGGGAGTGGTGCCAGGATTGGTATGGCAGCTACAGCAGCACAGCCCAAACCGACCCGATGGGACCTGTGACAGGCTCTAGCCGAGTAGTGCGTGGCGGTTGCTGGAATGGTGAGCACAGCGACTACCGTGTGTCAAGCCGTGACTGCCAGCAACCAGACTACGTGGAAAACAATTTGGGCTTGCGTCTAGTCCTTGAAATGGACGACAATCCTAATTTTCATTTGAGCGAGACTGTCATCGAGATAGAGCAGGGCAATAGCGAAACAATCAATATCCTTAACGGCAATGGAAATTATAGTTACTCTGTGGCTGATGGTGCCGATCATATTTCAGTCGCGCTTAGCGGTAACACATTAAACGTGGCTGCTATTACAGCTGGTGTTGCCACTATCTACGTTACCGACGTTGCCACTGGAGCCTCAACAACTCTTGTCGTCGCTGTGCCCGAAAGCATGCCAATGGAAGAGACTTTCACAGTGAATGGTGTGTCATTCAAGATGAATCCGATTGCAGGCAGCGTGTTCAGCATGGGGTCCAATTATGAACACGAGATCAATGCTAGCGAGAATGAGAGTCCCATTCACTTAGTCAAACTCTCGAATTACAGCATTGGCGAAACCGAGGTGACGCAAGCCCTGTGGGTGGCAGTAATGGGTAGCAACCCAAGTTATTTCTTGGGCGACTTGAATCGTCCTGTGGAAAATGTTTCTTGGAATGACTGCCAGCTGTTTATTGCCAAGTTGAACGAATTGACAGGCAGGAATTTCCGTCTGCCGACCGAGGCCGAATGGGAGTTTGCTGCCCGAGGCGGATTAGCCAGTAACGATTATGATTACGGTTTTACTTACTCCGGCAGCAACCGCATTCAAGATGTAGCATGGTATTATGACAATAGTTATGCCGTAGGCATGGGTGATCCTAATTATGGCACACATCCCGTGGCTACCAAGTATTGCAACCTCATGGGCACTTTTGACATGAGCGGCAATGTGTGGGAGTGGTGCCAAGACTGGTACGGAAGCTACACTAGTGAGACACAAGTCAACCCGACGGGACCTGAAACGGGCTCTTACCGCGTGATGCGCGGTGGCAGTTGGTGCAACTCGGCAAAATATAACCGTGTGTCTTGCCGCAACTACAGCTATCCGGGATATGCCGAATACCACGTGGGATTCCGTTTGGCCCTCTAGCGTCCCTAGATGGGAGATGTGCTGCAGGCTTTAGAACGAAATCAATATAAGAATGAAAATGAGTCTGGGCGCAACTCTTGAAAAGTTGCGCCCAGCATATTTTTCGGGAACTGCATCTAGGTATTAAATTGGATTAGCTAATAGGTTTCCTAGAGAGTTATTTATTCTTGGCGGCCGCTACCCAGACGGGTTCGGCATCCATGACGGGTTTGTTGACGGCCATCACGCCCGAGAGGTTGTGCGGCACGTAGGGCTCTTCCAGGTAGCGGATGTCGTCGGCTGTCAGGCGGATGTCGAGCGCACGGACGGCGCCCTCGATGTGGTGAAGTTTTGTGGCTCCCACGATGGGCGACTCTACCTTGGTCAGCAACCAGGCCAACGAAATCTGCGTCATCTCCACGCCGTAGCGGTCGGCGAGTTCCACAACGCGCTCCACGATGCGGTTGTCCTGCTCGGCGGTGGCGTCATACTTGAAATGCATGAAGGAGTCTTTTTCCTGGCGTGCGGAGGTCTCGCCTGGACGCTTCGCCAGTTTACCTGACGCCAGTGCGCTATAGGGTGTCTGAGCGATGTTGTCCTCGCGGCACAGCGGCTGCATCTCACGCTCCTCCTCGCGCATGATCAGGTTGTAGTGGTTCTGCACGCTGATGAACTTCGCCCAGCCGCGTTTCTCGGCCAGCGCATTCATCTTGGCCAACTGGTAGGCATAGGCGTTGGCGATGCCGATGTAGCGGGCCTTGCCCGAGCGGACCGCCTCGTTCATACCCTCCAGGATTTCCTCGGCGGGCGTCTTGTAGTCCCAGATGTGGTAGATGTACAGGTCCACATAATCCATGCCCAAGTGCTGCAGGCTGCTGTCGATGTTGTTCAGCACATGTTGGCGCCCGTTGATGCCATTGGCAATCTCCTCGTCGGTGCGCGGCAGGAACTTGGTCGCCACCACCACGTCCTCGCGCCGTGCCATGTCGCGCAAAGCCCGTCCCACATACTGCTCGGACGTGCCCAACTGATAGGCGATGGCGGTGTCAAAGAAGTTCACGCCCAAGTCGAGGCTACTGCGGATAATTTCGCGTGTCGGCTCCTCGCCGATGGTCCATGCGTGCTGGCCGATGGTCGGGTCGCCGAATCCCATGCAGCCGAGGCAAATGCGCGATACGCGCAAGTCAGAATTTCCCAGTTTTACGTATTCCATAACCTATATAATTTAGAGAATGATTTAGAAGTTGACCTTAAAAATTTTTTTAATGCGAATTTCGCTAAATAAGCCAATTTCACGAAGAAATATTAAATGTTCGCATTAAATTGGTCAAATTAGTGTAATTAGCATTAGCCCCGCAGGGTTTGGTGTCAACAGATATCATTCCATTAATTTAAGCACACAAAAATACAAAATTTTCAAGACTTTCCCCGAAAACCGTTGCCATTATTGCGGATTCTGGTCTTTTTATTTGTTTTTCATCAATTAATATGTATATTTGTGGCGAATTATTAAAAGGATTGGATGATGAGACAGATATTGCTATACATATTCATTTTATTCGCCTGTGGTTTAAGTGCCGAGCAGTTTATGATAACGGGTAAGGTGGTTGATGCAAGAGACAGCTTGCAATGTATCGGTGCGAGTGTTATTGTTGTGGGTACCAACCGTGGTGTCGCCACCGATGGTGATGGCAATTTCAGCATTGAAGTTGAAAAAGGTGAAATCCTTAAGTTCTCTTATGTGGGATACTATGACAAGTTAATAGAGGTCTTGAATGATTCTTCTCTTGTCGTTGAAATGAAAGAATGGAAAGAATTCTGCTATTGCAGTGAATACGCCAGACATATCATTCTTCCAGACAATCATCTCAAACGTTCACTCAAAGAAATTAAAAGTCTGTATCCTCATTTGAAAAAATGCAAAGGTAATATATATGAGTCGAAACATGGCAATGAAGTCTTTTCTCTGTATAATGGTATAGTTTACAAGCAATCTTATTCTTTCAAGCATTATACTTTAAATCTTCCTGGTAATTCAAACGCTTTGGAAAGAGTGTATTATAGTTTTGTGAACAGTTTTAAAGGGTATGACTCATCTGAAGAATGCCAATCTGGAAAAGGGAAGATCTTTTACTATCCAGAATATAGCATACACATTCAATATGAACCAAAAAAAAGTGTTTCAGTAACCTATGAGCTAAAGCCTGAATACTACAAATAGAATCTGATTTGTTCAAATATTTTGGCGGGCTCCCTAAGAAAAATCACGCATATAAGTCGGGAAAAATGAAAAAATGGCGGTTTGGTGAACCGCCTATGTTGTTTTTTTGATTACTTTTGGTGCACGTAATCAATTCAAGGAATGACATGAAAAGGATATTGACATGGATGCTGGCGCTTGCCGTGGTGGCTGGCGCGGGCGCAAAGACCAAGGCGGTGAAAACGCAGCCGCAACTGAGATTCGACCCGACAATCGGAGAAACGAGGACCTTGACGATGCCCGATGGCATGGAGGTGAAGTTCACGGCCTATGAGGGCATGTTCTTCGTGACCAACGTAGAGGACTCCGCCTATCAGACCATCAACGTGTATGTTCCCGATGCAGAGCGCCGAGGATTCAACGCAGATACGTATTCTCGAAATCTATGCCTCGGATGCTGCTTACCAGGCGCACCTCAAGACCGAGCATTTCCAGAAGTATAAGCAGGGCACGCTTCACATGGTGAAAAGCCTGAAACTTCCCACCATGCAGCCGCTTGACCCCGAGACAATGCAACTGATCTTCAAGAAGAGATAAAACGCTTTTTGTTCTAGTTGCCATCATTGTGTGTTCGTCGGTTTTTATCGGTAGATAATAATACCTTTTCCCGCTCCTGCATTCAAATAACACAATTTCGGTAATGTAGTCACAAATACCCGTAAAATGGGTAATAATCTTATTGCAGATTGCTTGTAATTTTGCAGTCGATAAAACAAGTTTTGTCTATGAAAAAGATTCAAATCATCATTCTATTATTTCTCGCCATGGCGAGTGTTGACATGAGCGCAAAGACGCTTGTTGTGTATTACAGCTATACGGGTAACTGCCATGAAATTGTACAGACATTGACGTCGCAGATTGATGCCGACACATTGCGCATCTATCCTGTTGACAAGACTCAACACTATGAGGCTAACAACTATGCCATTGGGACGCAGTTGCTGAATGCCATCTACGCTGATCCAACTAATCCCGATAGCTATCCCGCAATTGATCCTGTTTCAATTTCCCTGGCCGACTACAGCACTTACATCATTGTCACGCCACTTTGGTGGAGCCATATGGCCGCAATTTTGCAGACCTACCTCTTCAATCATGGAAGTGAAATGGCTGGCAAGAATGTGGGGCTGATAGTGTCAAGCCACAGTAGCGGCATTAGTGGTGTAGTGGCCGATGCCCAAAGGCTCATACCTGAGGCCGATTGGATGGGCGACGCGTTATGGATTAACAACGCAAATCACAGGAATCGTGAATCGCTGATTCAGAATTGGCTCATTGCTATAGATTATGACGCCTTGACAGCAGTGCTCAAAGGAGATGTCAACGGGGATGGCAGAAGGAGCATCGGTGACGTGACAGCTTTAATCGATATACTGTTGAGCGGAGATACCAATCAACCCAATGCCGATGTTAATGAAGACGGAAACGTGGGTATCGGTGACGTGAGTTCGCTGATTGACTACCTGCTTTCAAGTCCTAGGTAGACCTCTCGCTAAGCTGCTGGGGACGCAAAGACTACATGTTTTCTTTTTAGAGCTCGCAATAAAACAGCGGCCTCACCATGCAATTGCAGTGAGGCCGCTACTTTTGTAATCCCTCAAAGTAACTTACTTTTTCCAGGCTCCGATGATTTCGCCGATATAGACGGCATGGATGCCTGCGCTGAACCTGTCGTAGAAATTGCGTGGGGTATTGTTGCGGAAGTCCTTTTCCTCTTGATGGAATGCGGTGATAATCTCACACTCGATAACGGTTTTGGCCTCGGTGTAATAAGGAGTTCCACTAGGTGTGTAGGCTACATGCAGGCCAAGTGCTGCTGCTTTGTCACCGTCACGACCACTATGGCTGCCCATATATTCCGCCACCTGCTCATCGTCAAATTCCATGATGGTGAACCTGGGGTAGCGCTCCATGAACTCGTAGGTGTAACGTGCAGGAGCCACATAAACGCTCACTGTCAGGCGATTGTAACCTAAATAATTGCCAAGGCTGCCCCAGCCGATGGTCATGGCATTATGGGCCGTTTTGTCACCCGACAGCAAGATGGGTGCCCGGGAGAAAAATGTGAACGCGTTATCGGAAAACTCCTCTTTCAGGTTAAACTCCTTGTAGCCCTCAAGCGATTGGGCCATAATGTTTTGCACTGATAACATTGTCATCATAATGGTTAAAATGATATACTTCTTCATGTCGTTTAATATTTGGTTATTTTGAGATAGCTGTTGGTGCGCTGCGCAATGTTGTCGCGCAGCTGGTCGCGGAAGAGCCAGATTTCGCGGGAATGGTAATTCCCTTCCTTGCCGATGAGCGGCAGGATGTAGTCGGTACCCGTGAAGCCGTCAACCAGCAACAGGCCTGATGTTGTGTCGAGGTGGACTGAGATGGTGTCTTTGCGCTGCTGGTCGAGGGGAATTGAGGGTGACGGCTCGGTAATCAATCGGGTAGGGGTGGCGTCGGTGCGCCAGTTGACGGGGTTAATTGCAACAGCGCTATACTCCCGCCCATTCATGGCACAATCGGGAGTGCGCACCGAGTTGTAGCAGATGGTCACGCCGGTGTCGTCTGCACCTTGTGCAGCAACGATATGAGGACACTTGTCAAGTTGTTCGCGTGAAATGGCAATGCCGATGGCATAGGCAGCAATCATGCGGCTGTAGGCAGCGTCGTCCATCTCTTTTATCAAGTCGAGCATTATCATCGCTCCCTGGCTGTAGCCTGCCAGCACAAACGGGCGGCCACCATTGAGGTGAGTCAGATAATACGTGAACGCTTGCCTTACGTCTCCTGTGGCAACCGGCATGCGGGCTTGAGTAAGACTGTCGCTTGTGAACGATTGCAGCGAGCATTGGCGATAGTAGGGCGAAAAAAAATTGAGTGAGCCGCTCACAAGCTGGTCCACACCTGCCATCTCTCCCAGAAGGGGATGCCGAGTGCTGTCGCGGTGAGTGTCGGCGTAGTGGCATGTGATGCCGCCAGGCAACTGGTAATCGCCCGTCTCGGTCGATATGATGTAAAAAATGTCGGCATCAGCCTGTCTATCGGTGATGTACCACTGGTCACTATCACTGTAATTTGGAGCCATTGGCAGGACATCAGAGATGACTCTTGAGTCACTACTAACCGTGCGGCACTGAACAAACAGCACCGTCAGGAGAACGATAATCAGATTTTTCTTCATAATTAACAATCGAATTCTCACTACAAAAATACTATTAATTTGCAAAATAACGGCATTGCCTTCTCAAGAATTACCCCTTTCAACCAGCTCTAGCGTGCGTTTTGCTGAAAAACCGCTATCTTTGCAGAGATAATAGAAAAACATATCTTTGGTTATGGATAAGATAAAGATTCATGTGTTGCGCACTGGTGAGGTGAGGGTTTCGCCCTACCTTCCCTTTGGCGGTGACGATTGCAGCATCATTAAGGCTTCGGGAATCACAACTCCCAAGAGCAAATGGATTTGGCTGCCCGTGTTCAGTTTCCTCATTGAGCATCCCAAGGGGATGATCCTCTTCGATACGGGATGGCATCGGGAAATGTCGCCCGAGGGTGTGTTTGACAAGAAGGCACAAATCAAATCGCTGGGCTCCTACCTGCTCTATCAGATTAATCAGGGCCGCATCGCCACTGGCGAGGCCATCAACGAGCACCTTGAGCGCATGGGCATCAAGCCGTCGGAGTTGGACTATGTGCTCATCTCGCATCTCGACTGCGACCATGCCAACGGCCTGAAGCAGGTGGCCGATGCCAAGCACATTCTGGTTTCACGGGCCGAGATGGAAGGCACGACACGCAAGAATTTCCAGATACGCATCCGCTTCCAGCGGCGCTGGTGGGATGGCGTGGACCTGCAGACGTTTGACTGGAACGGCTCGGAAGGACCTGTGGGCAAATCCTATGATGTATTGGGCGACGGTAGCCTGGTGATGGTGAACATTCCCGGTCACAGCGAGGGCTTGTGCGCTTTGAAGGTCAAGAACGACGAGGGCAAATATGTCCTGTTGTTCGCCGACGGCGGTTATGCTACCAAGTCCTGGCGAGACATGATCACATCGGGCATCACGCTCGACAAGAAGCTGCAGCGCCAATCGTTACAATGGATACGTGAGCAGAGCATGTCGCCCGACTGCATAGAATCCCTCGCCACGCATGATACTGATGTGGAGCCTCACGTTATAGAACTGTAAAATCGGAGCTTTACCTTTAAAAAGCGAAGGGTGCAGGACCATGGCGGTCTGCACCCTTCAATATGTAGTGATGGCATTTGTTAACTTAACCGTTATAATGCAAAGAATGGCATTTCGCGTCCATTATCAATCTCGAGAATGAGTTCTTTGTTGGTGAGAGAAACGATTTTCATGTTATGCATTTTGGGCATTCCGTCAAGCATCGTTTTTTTGAATTCACCTTTTAAACCATTGAGATCGCCCCTGATTTGCTTGTCCATCTTGGCCTTGGTTTTGGCGTCCATCCCCTTGATTTCATAGTCAAAATCAACCTCGGCCTTGCCTTTGTTTAGATTCATTGTCAGTTCTTTGTCCTTCAAGGTATAAGTACCGGGAACGGCAACACTACCCATGATGGTGATAGGCACGCCATCCTCCTTCATCTGATGCTCAGCCCCAACCAGGAGTTCACAAGTCCCGTCTTTTTCAAAGCTCAAAGACACGAGCACATCTTTGCCGTCTTCATCGGCAAGTTTTGTACCCCATTGATGGGCTGTCAGGCTCTGAGCATTAAGAGCGATTGCTGATACCATCATCAGCATCAAGGTAAAAAACGATATCTTCATAATCTGATTTATTAAAGTGGGTTAATGCTCTAAGATGGCATCTATAAGACTTGCAATGTCCGATATAGTGATTCTTCCATCATTATTGATATCATAAGAATAGCTTTCATCGCTGGATAGACCTAAGATTTTATCGATGAGGCATACTATGTCTGACAGAGAAATTGAGCCGTCACCATTGACATCAAGAATCACTGGCATTTCCTCAATGAAATTAATTTTGTTCCAGTCGGGTGTTGACCGATAAACTTCCACCAATCCCACAGGAACATACAGGGTGGCTCTGGAGCAATTAGAGAAGGGCTTATTTCCTGTCGTAAAAACGTTTGTGATATAGGATTTTATGGAAGTCAGACCTGTGCAATTCTGGAAAGCATATTTATCGATGCTTGTAAGGCTGGAAGGAAGGTTGACAGAGGTCAACCTGCTACAACCAGCGAATGCGTAACTACCGATGCCAGTCACACCATAGGGAATGTTGATGGACGTCAAATTTTCACAATTATAAAACATGTCATCATTGATTTTGGTCAAACTGGCGGGAATGTTGACCGTTTTCAGTTTTCTGCATTCACTAAAAAGTGATGTACCAATGCTGGTAACGCCATAGGGAATAGACGCATCTGTCAAGTTCGCACACGATCTAAATGCGTTATTGCCGATGCTTGTCAAGCTACTTGGCAAGGAAATGCTAGTCAAGTCTTTGCAGTTATAGAAAGCAGAGTTGCCGATGGTGTTCACACCTTCTGGAATGACAGCAGAGGTCAATCCTGAGCAATTATAGAAAGCATAAGAGCCAATGGCCAATAAATTGCTGGGCATGATAGTGTTAGCACACCCTGTAACCAATGTTCTGGTCGCGGTTTCAATAATGGCGCTGTTGTTGCCGTCGGATTCGTAACAGGAATTTCCGGCCTCCACGACAATGCTCTGAAGGTTAGAGCAACCATAAAAAGGATTTCCACTGATGGTCGTGACCGAACTGGGTATCGTGACCGAGGTCAAACCCGTGCAGCCCGAAAATGCACCAGTACCTATCTCGGTTACACTTGCCGGAATCGTCATAGCTGTCAAGCTAGTACAACCGTTGAAAGCCGATCCTCCGATGCTGGTCACAGCGGTCGGGATGGTGAAAGAAGTCAATCCTGAACAACCGTTGAAAGTTGAACTGCTGATGCTCGTCACGTTTGCCAAGAAAGTGACTGACGTCAATCCAGAACACCCGCTGAAGACGGCACTCCCCATGCTTGTCACGCTCGATGGAACTGTGATTTCAGTCAAAGCGCTACACTCTAAAAACGCTGAGCCGTCGATCTCTGTGACACCCTCTGGAATAGTGGCTGAAGTCAAATTGGGACAGCGTGCGAATGCATGGTTCTCGATACGAGTCACTGATTCAGGAATCTGAATGGACTCCAATCCTGTGCGATATTCAAAAGCATTCTCACCAATGACAACAACACCGTCAGGAATCACACTGCGGCCTCCTCCGGCAAGCAGTTTGTTAGTCGCAGTCTCTATCAGCGCATGGCAGTCGTTTCTGGAGTCATATACCGGATTCCCGGTTTCCACAGTCACGTCTTTCAGCTGATCGTTGGCTTGAAACACTTCGTCCCCAATCGATGTCACGCTTTGGGGTATAGTGACGTGTTCAAGTTTGTGGCAATTATAAAATGTACGGGTTCCAATGGACTGGAGGTTTGGGGGAAGCGTGATAGTAACAAGTTCCGGACAATAGATGAATTCACAGCTGCCTAGCGATGTCACTCCCGTGAAATACCGCAGTTCTTCAAAGGTTGTGATAGTCTTATTGTATTTGAAACGTCCGTCCAGACTTGTCACGGCGGCGGCCTCTTCCTTGCTCAGGGCGCCGTCACCGTTCAAATCCCAGTACTGAACGCAGATTTCCTGAACATCATCACAAGCAAACGTGATGATGTCTCCTTCCTGCTCAGGCGCCCCCTCGGTCAGATGGGCAGCATTGGCGTAAATCGCCATCGTGACAAACTTGTCAGGGTTGCCATTGATTCGCCATTTGTCGGAGCCTGTGGGTCTGCTTACCGGAACGAAGGTGTAAGCGCCTGGCGTCAGTGTGGATGCCAGCTCGAGCGACAAACTCAGGCTCCTGGACTCTCCAGGTGCCAGCTCGCTGAAGGTGCTGACTGGTGAAACAACAGCCTGCATAGCCCCGAGTTTGTAGAGCCCAACAGCCTGTTCAAAACTGCGCGTTTCCTCAGTCATGTTGGTCACAGTCATCTCTAGCGAGACAGGAATGGACGTGAGGGATGAGAGGTTCTCGACCAGGTTGCTGCTCGTCAGCGTTAATGACGTGGTGGTCAAGCGCGGGAATGCTCCGTTGGGCACGGCACCGAAAAGGGCTTCTTGCACCGATGAATATCCTCCCATGGTCTGCTCGCCGGCATAGGTGGTCGTGAGCCGGAAATTACCGTCGTCTGATCCCTTCCATCCCCAATTGATGTGAACAAATCCATTCCCGTCATGACCGTCAACGATATAGGCATGTCTTCCGCCGAGGTAAAAAATCGGGTTCCCTTTCCCGAGTTCTTCAAAGATCATCGTTTCCCAGTCAGTGTTGGAATAGTTGCTGCGTTTTTTCAGCTTCATGTCATCGTTATAATCAAAATAGTTGACCATAGCTGTTTCAACATGACTATCGTAGGCTCCCGAAGCGTAAGGGCCATATTCCATTTCCACCGCTGTGCCACAATAGAGCATCAGGTTGGCCACGGCTTGCCGCTGGTCTTCGGTGGCATTACCGTCGTAGGTATCAAGCATGTTGTCCCAATCGATGGGAGAACCTTTTGGCACGCCATCGACCCTCGTTCCGCTGGGCAGATAGTAAGCAGGAATGTTTTTCACGACTTCCCCGGTGGAGTGATTGCGGTGGTAGTACATCACCTGGGCCATGGCCGTGGCAACGCATCCCGTGATGCACCGCTTGCCGGTAGATTCATCGATGGGGCAATTGGCGTTGTAGGGGTCATCTTGTCCCCATCTTGTCGTGAGCATCGCTTCCACAGCTGGGTAGGTGGTGGACTTTGGCTTTGCTGTTTTGGGACTCTTCGAACCGAGAGTTATCTGCTCAGCATAGTAAGCCAGCATGTACTCCAACCCGTCAGGCATGTTGTCCCTATCAAAACAGCCCTTGTCGGCATAGCCGAGGATTTCAAAGGCACAGTCATCGCCAGCAGCAATCACAAATCCGCGGTCATCCCCGATGTTGAATACAAAGTAAGGGGCATTCTCTGTCGCCGTTCCGCCTGCTTTAAATGCAGGGACTTGTCTCATTGTGACATTCTTCACATTGATTCCCCTCTTTTGGAGGAACTCATTGGCATTCTCAAGAGCCTGCTGGCGCGTGATGGGGTTGGCATGAACTGTCTGGATAGACACCAATAACCCCATAATTAAAAACAGGCATAATCCAGATGATAGTTTACCTTTCATAATGATTAGTTGTTTGAATTGTCGGTTTTACGTATTGAACGTGCTAAAAGGATATCAATAAGAGTAGTGACATCTGCGATGCTGACATGTTCATCATTGTTGACATCAAAATAACCGCATGCTTCGTCTATCAAGCCCAGCAGCCTGTCGATGATACAAGCGACGTCTGCAATATTAGTCGAGCCATCGTAATTGACGTCAGAAATCACCGGCATTTCCTCGATAAAGTCTATTGTGTTCCAGTCGGGAGTGGACCGATAAACGTCCACCAGCCCCTGAGGCACATACAGGGTTGCCAAGTTGCAATTATAGAAGGGTCTTGTCCCTGTTTCAAACACGTCTGTTACATAAGATTTGATGGATGTCAAACTGCTGCAACCCGTGAAAGCACTATTGCCGATGCAGGTCACGGTGGATGGGATGTTGATGGCAGTAAATGCTTTGCAACCGTAGAATGCACTGGTGCCGATGCTGGTCACACCCAGCGGAATGCTGATGGATTGCAAGTTGGAACAATTCTGGAATACCCTTTCAGTGATGCTGGTCAGTTTTGAAGGGATGTTGATGTGTTCCAGGTTGGAACAGCCCGCGAAAGCATTGTTGCCAATGCTGGTCACATCATCAGGCATCTCGATAATGGTTAAACCGGTGCAGCCCGAGAATGCATAATCACCGATGCTGGTAATAGTGGAAGGGAGGCTGATCTCGGTCAATGCTGAGCAACCGTAGAATGCACTGCTGCCGATGCTGGTCACGCCCTCGGGAATGTAGATGGATTGCAAACTGGAACAATATTGCAAAATACAATCACTGATGCTGGTCACTCCTGTTGGAATGTTGATGGATCCTAGGTTGGAGCACCAGCTAAAGGCACAGCGGTCAATACTGGTCACGCTCTCGGGAAGGGTTAATGCCGTCAAGCCTGTCCTGCTAAATGCATATTCCCCAATACTGGTCACGCCCTCGGGAATAACAACAGATGTCAAACCTGAACAATAATAAAACGCATAGGCACCAATTGCCAATAAATCGTTGGGCATGACTGTGTTGGCACAACCGGTAATCAATGTTTTAGTCGCAGTTTCTATAATGGCAGTGTTGCCGCCGTAGGAATGGTAACAAGGATTACCGGTATCCACGACAATGCTACTCAGGTTTGTGCAACCATAGAAAGGATTACCATCAATGGCAGTGACAGAATTGGGGATTGTGACCGAGGCCAGACCTGTGCAACTTGCAAATGCACCACTGCCAATGTGGGCCACACTCGGCGGAATCATGAAGGAGGTCAACCCCGAGCAACCATAGAAAGCATTGTTGCCGATGCAGGTCACCGTGGACGGTATGGTGAAAGAAGTCAATCCCTTACAACTGCTGAACATGCTGTTACTAATGCTTGTCATTCCAGGCAAGAAATTGACCGTTGTCAAACCGGAACAACTGCTGAATGCATAATCTCCGACGCTGGTCACAGTCGACGGAATTGTGATTTCGATTAAAGCGCTGCAACTCGAAAAAGCTGACTTGCCAATCTCTGTAACGTGCCCTCCCATGTTGACTGTGGTCAAACTGGAACAATGATTGAATGCGTTATCTTCGATGCTGGTCACGGATTCCGGAATCTGAATGTGCTCCAATCCATAACAGGATTCAAAAGCCGCCTGGCCAATGGCAACGACACCATCAGGGATTTCACTGCAGCATCCCCCAACAATGAGCCGGTTGGTCGCAGTCTCAATAATCGCATTACAGTTGCTCCTGGAGTCATAAACTGGGTTACCGTTCTCCACGCGGATTTCTTTCAACTCCCAGTTGCTGGAAAACGCAAACTTCCCGATAGATGTCACGCTTTGGGGTATAATAATCTGTTGAAGCATGCGGCAATTGGAGAATGCTCGAATTCCAATGGATTGGAGTTGAGGGGGGAACTTGACGGATTCAAGTTTCATGCAGTTTTCAAACTCTTGTTGAGCTATCGCGGTCAATCCCGTGAAATACTGCAGTTCATCAAAAGATGTGATGTTATATTCATCTTTGAAAATGCCATCCAGACTTGTCACAGCTGCCGCTTCCTCCTTGCTGAAGGCTCCATCACCATTGAAATCCCAGTTATAAATACATTTGCCTCTTACTAGATCACAGGCAAACGTTATGATGTCACCCTCCTGCTCGGGCTCACCCACTGACAAATGGGCCTTGCCACCGTAAATCGACATCGTGACGAACAGCTCATAGTTGTTGTTCCTGCGCCATTGGTCGCTACTGGAGCGCCTGTTTATCGGCACAATGGTGTAAAGTCCTGGCGCAAGCGTGGATTCCACCTCGAGCGACACGCTCTCGAAGTGGGACGCTCCCGGTGCCATCTCGTCATAGGTGCTGACGGGGGAAATGATAGATTGCAGTTCCCCGAGTTTGTACAGTCCGACAGCCTGTTCAAAAGACCGCGTCTCCTCGGTAAGGTTGGCAATCGTCATCACAAACGAGACGGGAATCGTCTCGAGTGACGAGATGTTCTCGACAAGGTTGTCACACGTCAGATACAAATCAGTGGTGGTCAGGCGTGGAATGGATGCGTTGGGCATGGCACCGAAAATTGCAGATTGATAGGACGAGAATTCACCCATGCTCTCTTCGCCTGCATATGTGGGTGTGAGGCGAAAATCACCATTGAGCGTTCCGTTCCATCCCCAATTGATGTGGACAAATCCGTTGCCATCATGTCCGTCGACGACAAAAGCATGGCCACCTATGGGAGCAGTTCCGGAATAAAAAACAGGATTTCCTTTCTCGAGTTCTTCATAGACCATCGTTTCCCATTCAGTGTTGCTATATTTGTATCGGCTTTTCATCTGCATCTCATCATAGTAGTCGAAATATTTAATCAGCGCTGGGGCTACGTTGCTGCTATAAGTACCCGAACTGGACGAGTGGTAGTCCATCTCGACCGATGTGCCGCAATAGAGCATCAGGTTGGCGACGGCTTGTTCCTGAACTGCGGTGGCATTGTCATCGTAAGAGTCAAGCATATTGTCCCAATCAATGGGCGACCCTCCAGGCACTCCATCAAAGTCGTTGCCAAATGCGGTGTATGCCGGAATGTCTTCTAAGACTTCACTCACCGACTGATGATGACGATGATAATACATCACTTGAGCCATGGCAGTGGCGACGCATCCTGTAACGCTACGCTTTCCGGTGGACTCATCGATGGGACAATTGTTGTTGTATGGCCAGTTCTGCCCCCATTCACTCGTGAGCATGGGTTCCACAGCGAGGTAGGTGGGGCTGGACTTTGGCTCTGCCACATGGGAACTCTTGGAGCCGCTCCCTATCTGCTCGGCATAGAAGTCAAGCATATACTTCATTCCGTCTGGAACGTTGTCTGCATCGAAATGGCCCTTGTCGCTGTAACCCAGGATTTCGTAGGCACAGTCGTCTCCCGAGGCAATCACAAAACCATCGTCATCCCCGATGTTGAACACATAGTAAGGGGCATTTTCGGCTGTTTCGCTTGCTTTAAATGCCGGAACCTGTCTCATTGTGACATTCTTCACATTGATTCCCCTCTTTTGGAGGAACTCATTGGCATTCTCAAGAGCCTGCTGGCGTGTGATGGGATTGGCATGAACTGTCTGCAAAGACACCAATAGCACTATTGCTAGTAACAAGCTTATTCTGAATGGTAGTTTTATTTTCATAATGATTAGCTGTTAGAATTGATGGTTGAATGTGTTGGACATGCAAATATATACTATATTTTAGAGAAAACAAAAAAACAGGACAGAATTATACTGAAAATCAGACCTGCAGTCCAGTGCTGTCTATACTCAGATGTGGCTGTCGTTACAGATGCTCATTGCTGCTGAGAAAAACCGTTAATCACCAAAAATTTTTGAGAAATGATTATTCAACCGAAAAAAACGTTACTTTTGCGGCTATGAAGTATGTAAGAATATTTTTTGTCATATTATCAGTGTTGATTTTCTCGTTTTTGTGTTCGTGCCACAGGAACAAGACAGATTTGGTGCAAACCTCAAAGATGACTGCTGAGATGGCCTATGAGGGTGTCAGCAACTATTGCCATAGCGAATATGATTGGAGCATAGCTGCTGATAATCCCTCCATGATGAGCGTTACGATGGGGGAGGAGACAGAATCAGAGTATCAAGTGATATTCCGCAGTTATACGGGCTCATTTGTGATTTTCTATGTCGAGAAAGCAAGTGGCAAGACACGCATAGTGGAATCTGTCCCGGCTCTTGATGTCGACAGCGTTGTCGGCACCATCAATCTACTTGATTACGTTGAGAAAAATCGATGAGTTGCATTAGGTCAACGTGTTTAGTAAATCACGACTTAACGACATGATCATCATCAGAGAATATCAGAAACAGGATGTGGCCGCGGCCATGGATATTTGGAACGAGGTGGTGCGTGAAGGCGTGGCGTTCCCTCAGGTCGAGGAACTGACCAACCAGGAGGCCCACGTTTTTTTCAGCAGCCAGTCCCATACAGGCATTGCCGTGAATAGTGAGACTGGCGAGATTGTCGGTCTCTACATTCTGCACCCCAACAATGTGGGCCGTTGCGGGCACATCGCCAACACGAGTTACGCTGTCAAATCGGCCCTTCGCGGGCAGCACATCGGCGAACTGCTTGTGAAGGACTCGCTGGTCATGGGTGCACGGCTGGGTTTCCGTCTCATGCAATTTAATGCGGTTGTCGCTGCCAATGTCCACGCCCTACATCTCTACGAGCGCCTGGGCTTCACCCGTTTGGGCCTAATACCCAAGGGCTTCCTTATGAAGGATGGCCACTATGAGGACATCGTCCTCTTCTATATAGAGCTGTGATGTTTATATTTTCATAGCTTACCACTGGTAATACTGAATTATTTTGGTTTAGAATTTGATTTTTAATAAATATCGCTATCTTTGCGGCGCATGAAGCGCAGACTGATACATAACGGTGCCACTCGCAGACAACAACTGTTTGCATGGATAATCCTGTGGGTATATGTGCCGATGGTGTTGCTTGCGTCGCTTCATGTGCATTCCCCCAATGATTTCTCAAGGGCTGTCGACTGTGTTCATTGCCACACCGCGGCTCACCATTCGGGCCACATCACCGCAAGCCAGCAACACATTGATGAGTGCTTGTCGTGCCGGTTCCTCAGCACGCAGATTGATGTGCCTCGCATGGTAGTCAGCCTTGTTGTGAAGCCTGTAGCAGTCCATTTGGAGTGTTTCTTGGCTAGCAATCCTGTTGTCAGGATCGTAGCCCAGCCCGCGTTGCGTGCTCCCCCCTTTGTTCTGTGATACTAAGTATCAGCCAGATAGTCTGAGACAGATTGTCCGGCCCTTTCGTTTACATCCTGTTTAATCATTAAAACAATCACAGAATGAAACCATACCTTTCGATTCTGCTGCTGGCGTGCGTGGGCACGATGGCAGCCCAGGAAACGGTCGTGCTAGATTCGACCGACGTGTTCTTTCGCCACATAGAACTCAAACAAGTGGTCGTCACCGGTCCGACCGGTGCCGTAAAGATGCAGGACATGTCGATGCCTGCTGCTGTCGTTGACCGTAACAGCCTGCGCATGACACCTGCCACCAATATTGTTGATGCTGTTTCCAAATTGCCCGGCGTGGCACAGGTGAGCACCGGTAGCGGCATTTCCAAACCCGTCATTCGCGGGCTAGGATATAACCGTGTGGTTGTCGTTGCCGACGGAGTGCGCCAGGAAGGGCAGCAGTGGGGTGATGAGCATGGTGTGGAAATTGACGGCAATGCCGTGAGTTCGGTCGAGGTGCTCAAGGGCCCTGCGAGCCTGCTTTACGGCTCGGATGCCCTGGCAGGAGTCCTCAAACTCAACACCGATCCTGTGGTCCCGATGGGCAAGATGCGCCTGAACGCGAGCACTGAATACCATTCCAACAGCGGTCTTGTGAACTACTCGTTGAACTTTGGCGGGAACAAGCAGGGCCTGTCATGGAACATCCGCTACGGCGACAAGTTTGCTCATGCCTATAAAACACCATGCGATGGTTATGTGCCTAACACCCAGTTTCGCGAGCGAGCCTTCTCGGGCATGTTGGGCATCAACAAGGCCTGGGGCCACTCGCGCCTGATTGGTTCCTACTTCCATCTCACGCCAAGCATTGCCGAGGGTGAACGTGACCCTGAGACTGGCGAACTGGAACAACCCTATGCCGACGCAAAGACCTATCACCACGGTCTGCCTTACCAGCAGGTCTATCACTATAAGACCGTGCTTGACAATGCGTTCTATTTGGGAGAAGGGAGACTCAATGCCGTGCTGGCTTACCAGCAGAACCGGCGCCAGGAATATGAGGAACCCGACCAGTACGGGCTTTACCTCAAGCTGCACACGGTGAACTACAACGTTCACTACGTGACACGGCGCTTGGGAGAAGATTGGCGCATTACCAGTGGGGTGAGTGGCATGTGGCAGCATTCTATTAATGAGGGCGACGAGTTCTTGATCCCTGACTATAGTTTGTTTGACTTCGGTGCCTTCCTCACAACGACGGCCAACGTCGGCAGCTGGGCCCTGAATGGTGGTCTGCGTTTTGACAACCGCCATCTCAACAGCCATGAACTGATGGACGACGGCGAACTGCGTTTCCAGGCTTTCAAACGCAACTTCAGCGGCTTTACTGCAAGCGTGGGTGCCGTGTGGCATGCTACCGAGCATCTGGACCTCAGAGCCAACGCAGCCCGAGGATTCCGTGCCCCAAACATCAGCGAGTTGGCCAGCAATGGCGTGCACGAGGGCTCGCTGCGCTATGAGGTGGGCAACCGTGACCTCAAGCCCGAGTTCAGTCTCCAGTTTGACCTGGGTGCGGAATTGACCACTTCATGGCTCGATGCGCAATTGTCACTGTTCAGCAACCGCATCGACAACTACATCTTTATTCACCGCACGGGCGAGGTCATCGACGATGAGTTCATGACCTATCGCTATGACAGCGGTGACGCCCAATTGCTGGGTGGTGAACTTGCATTGGATATCCATCCCTGGCATTTCCTGCACCTTGGTACCAGCTTTTCCTTGGTCAATGCCCTGCAACTGCATCAGCCCGAGGAATCTAAGTATCTGCCTTTTACTCCAGCACCTCGATGGCAATCAGATGTCAAGTGGGAGATTCTGCACGATGGACGTGTGTTGAACAATGCCTTTGTCTCGTTGGGCGTGGACTATAATTTCAAGCAGAATCATTACTATCGCGCAGATGATACCGAAACGGCGACTCCGGCCTATTGCCTGCTGAATGCTGCCATCGGCACCGACATCATGGTCAAGGGACAGCGTGTGGCATGCCTGAGCCTGATGGGCACCAACCTCACCAATAAGGCTTATCAAAGCCACCTGAGCCACCTCAAGTATGACGATGTCAATCCCGTCACCGGCCGCCAGGGTGTTCTGAACATGGGCCGCAACATCATTGTCAAACTCACCGTCCCCCTCGAGTTTTGAACACACTTAGGTTAGGGTGATAAATATGTCAAAGGACAAGAATCTTATTGCAATCCTGATGGCGGTGCTGGCTGCGGCCCTTATAGCGTTGCTGTTCTTTAGTGAGGCTGTCGGCCGTCGCTTGTGGATGGCTATTGCCCTGGTTACAATTGCCAGTATCCTGCTCTCGATTGATGACGGTAGCATCGGCGAGGCGTTGACCTTCTCGCGTGGATCCCTGCTCGTGCATGGAGCCACCATTTGCTGGATTGCAGCTAAGTAAATCCAAAATCAAGCGGATGTTTCGTGAAAAATCGCTACCTTTGCCTTTTGAGAACGAATAATCCCAATTTATGGAAATCAAGAACAGACCTAGTCCGGATGTGGCTTTCCCGAATCCTAAGATTCCAAGCCTGTGCTTCATCAAGAACGTGGTAAAGAATCCGCGTATCATCATTGGCGATTACACATACTATGATGACGTGGATGGCGCTGACCAATTCGAGAAGCATGTCACCCATTTCTATGACTTCATTGGTGACAGGCTGATTATCGGCAAATTCTGCGCTATCGCCAAGGGTGTTGAGTTTGTGATGAATGGCGCCAATCACAGGATGGACGGTGTGACAACCTATCCGTTTTACGTCATCGGTGGAGACTGGGGCAGTGCCATTGCACCCGTGAAAGATGAGTTACCACTGAAGGGTGATACCGTTGTGGGCAATGACGTGTGGATTGGGCAGCATGTGACCATCATGCCTGGTGTTCATATCGGCGACGGAGCCATTATCGGTGCCAACTCGGTGGTGGCCTCAGATATTCCGCCTTATGCTGTTGCAGTAGGAAATCCCTGCCGCGTGGTCAGAATGCGTTTTGACCACGAACTCATTGCCTATTTGTTGGAACTGAAATGGTGGGATTGGGATATCGAGAAGATTGAGGCCAATTTTGAGGCCTTATCAAGTGGTGATCTGTCATTGATCAAGACGATTAGTCAATGACCTAAAACAAAGTACAGTGGAAAAAGGAATCAGACTTATCAGGCTCACTGAGGAGCGTACTATCACCTTCAAGGAGGAGATGCAGGAGGCATTCGAGAGCGGCTTTCATGGGCATATCAGAGAAGATGCCGATAACTCCAACCAATGGCAGGTGCTGCCCGATGGGGACTTCTATCAGGCGATGCGAGCCGAGGGCGCCGAGGCCTACGAAGCTGTCGATGTCGATGGCCAGCGCGTGGGTGGTGCCATCATCACCATTGACAGCGCCAAGCGTCATGGCGAGCTGGCCTTCCTCTATGTGAAAGTCGGTGTCCAGGGCAAGGGCATCGGCCAAGCCATTTGGAATACTATCGAGGCGATGCACCCTGAGGTTGTGGTGTGGGAGACCTGCACCCCCTATTTTGACCGCCGCAACATCCACTTCTATATCAACTGCTGCGGCTTCCATGCCATCGAGTTCTTCAACTCACATCATCGTGACCCGAACATGCCCGAGCAGTTCGACCCAAGTGACGGCCTCTTCGTCTTCGAGAAACGGATGAAGTAAGCCCCATGCCAAATCATGGGCTGTAAACCGATGAACTGATAAAGCCTCTGAACTGCCAATCTGGTTTATGCGAATTAAGAACAATGCCCCGGCTTCTTCGATAAGATGAAGCCGGGGCATTTTGTTTACCCTTATTCAGGAAATTCTTCAGATTAAATTTATAAATAAACAAAGGCAATGATATAGCAGTTGGCCCATCGTTTTTTTTTAACCGCCCTGCGGGCGGGAAATTAGAAGAAAATTAAATTAAAATTTGATGAATTTCCCGTGCGAAGCACGGTCAAATGTTGCGTATTTCTTTTGCAGGGTCAACTTCTATATCATTGCTTAAACAATTTGATGAATTTCCTGTGCGAAGCACGGTTAGATGTGCAAGATAACACGGTCAGTATCCCGAGACCTGAATATCGGTCGATGATTAGTCGTCGGTGCCGAAGAGGGGGTCTTCGGGCATGACCATCACGGGCTTGGTCTCGGCGGCCTTGAGGATGTGCTGCGGCACGTATTTCTTGTCAACGACCAGGCGGAAGGAGTACTCGTTGAACCAGTCGTTGGTCATGATGATGTAACCCTTCTGTCCGCTGTCGCCGCCCCAGGAGTTTTCCACTTTCCACTTGAGGGGATTGCCGTTCTCGTCAAGGTCGACGGCGCAGAGCGTCATCGCGTGCGTCGAACCGCTGTCGAAGGTGGCAATGCGCTGGGCCTTGTCCATAGGGAATGTGGTGCCGAACAGGGTGGCATAGTCGAAGTTGTCGAGTGCGAGATAGCCATTGTCGCGGTTGAGCTGCTTGCCCACGTCGAAACTGGCATAGAGTTTGGTGGAGTCCTTGAGCGACGCGATGGCCATGGCTGCGATGTCCTCCATGGGCAGGTTGACATAGCGCCAGTTGTGGCCGTCGTAGGTGTGTCGGTCATATTCCACCTCATAGGTCTTGTAGTATTCCCTGCGAGGGTCGTTCATCGCCATGATGAAGGTGCCGTTGATGGGGCCGCCCACTGTCTCGCGGTAGAATTCCTGCGGGGTGTAGGTGCGTGCCGGGCCTACGGCCTTTCCGTTCTTGTCGCGGAAGGCGTAGGTGAACGACTTGATGGGCTCGCCCAGCGTGAGCGAGAGCATGGAATAGATGGTGCCCAGCATTTCGGTCTTGCGCTGGTTGATGGCCTTTTTGCTCTTCTTGTCGGCGACCATCTGCCGCAGCTCCAGACCGAACTCACGCAGCTTTGACGCTACAAGTTGGCTCATGCGTGAGGTGCGTTCGGCCGAGAAGGTCTCGGGCTGTGCCTCAACGGGTACTAGGCCATATTTTTCGGCTAGGTCGGCCGCACCGCAGAAGGTGCCGCCGTCGTTCATCGGATTGCGGAAGAAGAACTGCACACGCGTGTCGTCAATGGGCTTGTCGGCACAATCAATCACGCCTTGCAGCATGAGGTTGGCTTTCTCGAGTTGGTCGTAGAAGAAGAGGTAGTCGTGAGAGAACTCCACGTTGATGGAGTCGCCGTGATGACGCGCGAAGTTGGCGCGCAGCACGTTGAAACTCGAGTACATCCAGCAACGCCCGCTCTGTCGCTGGTTGTGGATTGACTGTTTGGGCGTCTCGATGCTGAAGTGGGTGTCAGTGACTTTGTTGTTGCGGTAGTTCCTGGCAAGATCGTCAATGGCATTTGTCGCCATGGCATTGCTAATGGCCTTGTTTTGTTTGGCTGCCGAACTGGCGACGATTTGGCGCATCATGTCGGGGCTGATGCCTCCCTGAGAACGGTCTTGTGCTGAGCCGGCAAAGGCGAGGCCTATTGCCAGAGCAAGTGTGATGAATTTGTTCATATTATGTTCTGAAATGGTTTTAGGGCGCGGCGCTAGGGCCATTGCGCAGGATTAATAGCTTCTTTGACTGCAAAGGTAGTGCAAGCCGAGCGCAATAGCAAGAAAAATTGATTTTTCTTGCATTGCCGAGGCGCCGCCTACCTTCGCCGCCAGGCAACGGAGTGCAAGCCGAGCGCAATAGCAAGAAAAATTGATTTTTCTTGCATTGCCGAGGCGCCGCCTACCTTCGCAGTCAGACTAGTCTTCCACTTCAACGAATATGAGCTTTCTCTTTCCCAGGCCCTTGTTGCGCAGATCGTAGTTGTCCCTCAGGTCTGTGAGTATCTGGCAGAACTCCTGCTCGGTCAAGATGGTCTTGAACGGGTTGCTCTTGCCGCGGGAGTGGTAGAGCCTCATGCCTCGTGTCGCCATCAGGGCTGCGCGGAACCGCTCGCTCTGGTCGAACATGGCTTGATAGGCATGGCGTATCAGCTGCTGAAAATCCTCGGACTGCCGGTCTATGGCGATGTCCTTCCACCAGACGATCTGGTCGGCCTGCCATCTTGTGGTGGTCGCTCTCTTGGCATTGCGGCCCTTCATGGCGCATATTTGTCGCTGCTTGTTGCGGTCTTGCTGCTTCAGCGACTGGAGAAACCCCTCCATGCTGCCGCACTGCACTCCGTCAAAGGTGAAGGGGTTGCTGCAAAGGTTGGATAATACTTGTGCGGGATAGTCGCTGTGCGACCAGATATCTATGGCCTTTCCCCGACGAACCATCCATCTTATGTATAATTGCCTGAACATCTTTATGTGATTTGATCAATTGTGACATCTTTATCATAGCTCTTGTTTTCGTTTGACGCTGCAAAGGAAATATGGCCGACCGCAGTCTTTTTTCGTTCCAAAAAAAATCTTCATTTTTTCTTCAAAAAACATCAAATTTCCCCGAGAACAATGTAAGGAAATACTTGCGCGCGCGAAAAAAAAGGATGAATAGGAAAACAATAAGTACAATAAAAACAATGGCATACCCAATCCATGATTATATTTATTGTTTTCTTTCTCTATAGGGTGGGGCATTCAAGTCTTAACAAAACATAAAAGTGAGTTTTCTAATCCGTTGATTTGCCCATTTCTAACATCAAAGTGCGTAGCGAACATTTCGGGCGGTTCATTGTCATGTCAACCAACGATAGTAACTTTGCAACCGAAACGAGAGAAAAGTTAGTAAAACTGAAAATCAGAACGAAATATGTTACGAGACATTATTGTTGATCCTTATTTTCCTGATTGCCCGATACGCAATATCTTGTCGCGCATCAGCGACCGATGGTCGATGCTGATACTGTACACGCTCGACGGCAAGGACACGCCAATGCGGTATTCCGACATCCTTGCAGCCATCCCCGACATCTCGCAGAAGATGCTCACCGTGGCGTTGCGCAACCTGGAGGCCGACGGACTGGTGTCGAGGCAGGCCTATGCCGAGATTCCGCCACGGGTGGAGTACAGCATCACCGAGCGCGGTAAGTCACTCATGCCGCACATCAACAACCTGATAGAGTGGGCGCTGGCCAACCTGGCCGACAGCTTAAATGACCGAAAGAAATATTCATCCAAATAAAAACTATT
>JAEEGL011657849.1_pt1 | contig 30100 bp, 21 predicted proteins | sample 9134231 | NCBI WGS metagenome assembly JAEEGL01 (sample SAMN16246548, study PRJNA631951) | gut metagenome | biome: gut microbiome; feature: rumen; material: fiber-attached | host: Bos | place: Iran: Karaj | collected 2018-10 | reverse complement strand
TGCATTTTTATGTCAAGGCATATTCATCTCGTTGCATCGGCGGCGACTTTGTTCTTTAGTTCCTCATCGCGGATTGTCGGTGCGTAGGACATGGATGGTTATCTGCGAGTCTCCTCTACAATGACTAGGGTGTTTTCAAGATGTCGGAAAGACTTTTCGCATGAGATTGTGCGGAATCCCCGCTCGGACAGTTCTTCGGCACGGCCCTTGGCGATGCTGGCGCGAATGGATTTCATGTCATGGGGGACATCATGGCGGATGTGTTTTGCCGCGACGCCGAACCATGACGGCAACGCTTGCTCCCTTGATCCATTTTGCGGCGGAATGTCAATCGGTGTTCTCACGTGGACAATAGTAGCGGAAATGCATTTTTATGTCAAGGCATATTCATCTCGTTGCATCGGCGGCGACTTTGTTCTTTAGTTCCTCATCGCGGATTGTCGGTGCGTAGGACAAGCAATTACTTCCCGATGCTTCGCATGGATAATGTCAGTTGTCCCAGTCGTTATCATCATAGCTGACGATTTTCCAAATCGACGCATTCTGTTGCAATGAGAGTTTTAGGCTTTCTGTAAGCGACCGATGACTAAAATTCTCTTGAAGGGAAGCATTGACAAGCACATATTGATTGCTTACAAAAGTTGTGTAAGCCGTAATCACGATATTGGAGAAATTGGCATCCTGCATAGTCACGCTAAACGACGACAGCATTTCCGCCGGGATGTCCTGCAAATCGGCATATCCGGTTAGGCTGGTAAGATAATTGGCGTCAAAGTGAAAATACAAGTCAAGTAGGTCGCCCGTTTGAAGGGCCTTGACTGTGCCGAGAAAAACGGTGTCAGGCGAAGAGCCGTCTCGTTCAGGCATTTGCGCGATTTCTGCATTTCCCAATGGTATTCCAACAAGTGCTGAGACATTGGTCACCGAATCAGCAAAACATATTCCGGCGAAAGCGAATGCCAAAATGATAAAAGACTTCACCATGAGTTGTCTCCTTTGTCAATTCTTGTCCAAACAGCACTTCCCGATGATTCATCCCAATACCAGAAACGATGTGGCGAAACAGTGCAGTCGATGGCGCAGGCGTTCCGCCCTGTAGATCTGTCATTGGCTTCTTTCCATGCCTGGATATATCCCATCCCGTTTTTGATTTTATTCACAAAATCCTCTGCAATTAATTCAGCTCCTTGGCTATCCAGAGGCGCTGTATAGCAATAGCCAAGGAATATTATATCTGCGACATCCTCCCAAAGAGAGCCAACAGACCAATCGTGCTGGTTTTTATACCAGCGCTTGAATCTCGTTGAAAGCCCAAAAGACTTTATTCGGTGACCTGCGATGTTCAACACTGAACAACCGGCAATTACGACACAATTCAAGTCTTTGTGCCAATAATAACCTAAAAGATTAGGGGTGAAACCACGATTAATTGATCCATTATAGATGTTTCCATGCCCCGAATAATAGAAGATGTCTGCCTGATTCATGATTTGGCGCTTGTTAGATGAGGAACCTCCATACGAGACCTTGGCGAGTTCGCATCCTGCGGCTTTCATGTAATCATTCGACGGCTGGGAGTTGGGCGGCGTCGATTCGAGGTTTTGCGAAGTTTGCAATGTTGCCTTGCCCCGAAACGCATAGCCGAGAGTTGCAAATGCCTGGCTATCGTCATAACTCTGGCCTTCGGTCTGCACGATATCCACCCATGCCATTTCATCCACGCCATCCTCCTCGTTTGCGGGGAGCAGGCCTAGGGTCTGCAGCTGGTCACGAGTCTTGGTTATCCTGACCTCGCTGGAGTTGTCGTTCTGCACGAACAGGTCGGCGGGGGCGAATGCCACCGCCGCGCCTTCGGGCTTCGTGTCGGTGTAGATGGTGTAGTTGTCGCCGAGTGCATCCCGCATGGCCGCCAGCGACGGCACATTGGGTTCGACCTTGATTCGGATTTTCATGTCCTCGTCTGATAAAACCACTTCGCCCTCGTCCATCTCGTCCCAGCCATTGAGCGTACTTTTGGAAATATCAACCGTCGGATTCAACACATAGACATGCGCGACCTTGGGGGAGGTCGTGAATGTGGCCGCCTGGTTCTCCTTGTTCGTGCCGAAAATGCTGTCGGGGTCGTCGAGAATGACGCGCGTCGGCGTCTCTTGCGGCGTCATCAGCAGCCGGTAGTCGTAGTCGGGGTTGGGGTGGCCGTCATAGTTTGGGTCAGTGGAGGCGTGGCGAAGCGTGACTTCGTATTTCCATCCGGGCTTCAGCGGGATGACGTATGTGTCCGTCCCGTTGTAGCGCTGGTTGAGGAACGAATGGGTCTTTGGTGTCGCGCCGCTGCCGGACACAGGCCTGACCAGCAACCTGTATTTCTCCGATTTGCTGGTACTGTAGTCGCCAAATTCAAACTGGACGCGGATGACGTTGGTGACGCTCCCCCCGTCGCTCCCGTCCGCAGGGTCTGTTCCCTGCAAGACCTCCGCGCCGTCGCCAACGCCGTCGCCGTCGGTGTCGGTGTGGGGAGGGGTTGGATTGGTGCCGTAGGCGCATTCCCCGCCATTGGTGAGACCGTCCCCATCCGGGTCCGCATCGCCGTCATCATCAGTCCGCGCCGTATTGCCATTGTGCGTCAGGGGATCGAAGCCATACAGGACCTCCCAGCCGTCGTCCATGCCGTCGCCGTCGGTGTCAGGCTGGAATGGGGAGGTTTCATAGCCGTAGGACTCCTCGCTGTCGCCCAGCCCGTCGCGGTCCGTGTCCGGGTCAAGCGGGTCCGTTCCAGTCCCTATCGTGTATTTGACGGTTGTCCGGTCGCCGGGGATTCCGCCGGGGCATTCCAGGCAATACCGGCTCCGGTCCCGCCCCTGAGGCTGATATTCGCCCATCTGCACGCCGCAGAGGACGTCCGCGCTGCGGAATGCATTCGAGGCGCAAAGGTAGCTGGCATACAGGACGGCGTCGTCCAGCCACGACATTATGAACTGGCAGGTGACCAGCTGGTTCGTGTGTTCCGCACCGGCAAGCCCGACGTTGCGGAACTCGATTATGTCGAACTTCTCATTCCCAGGCGTTTTCGCGGAGCCGCACAGGATTTGGCTCCCCCAGGCGGCGTCCGCCCGCAACTGCGCGTTGCAGAGGGCGACAGTGGCATGTCTATCCGACCATGCCCTGTCGCGAAGTCCGCCCGCATGGTTGCAATCCACCTTGGCCGCGGATGCCTTTCCAAGCGGGTTGAGGAGATGGACGATTCCATTCAGCCCAATGACGGCGTTGGTGTAAAATGTCCGGTGCAGTTCGAGTTCGTAATCCAAGGGCACAGTCCAACTCCTGCCATCCTCGAAGGTCTGGCCATTCACCAAATCGACGGCGTTGGTCAAGTCGAACCAGAGGAAGTCCTCGCCTTCCAGGAACTCTACAAATCCGACCTCCTCATAGTCTTCCAGCCAGTCGCCATCCGAATCCGCCGCCATGGGATCCGTGCCCAGGGACACTTCACCGCCGTCGGGTATCAAGTCTCCATCCGTGTCCGTTGCCATTGGGTCTGTTCCAAGCGCGCATTCGTCGCCATCCGGCAGGCCGTCCCCGTCGCTGTCGGCAAGGCCGGGGCTGGAGCCTACGGCAAGTCTCTCAAACGCATCCGGCAACCCGTCTCCGTCCGTGTCCAGGCGGTCGCCGAGGTTGAAGAAGGCGCGCGGCGGGTTGTCCAGCCACTCCAGCGGAACCTCCGCCATGGCTTCGCCGTCTGCGGCGTCAACGTCCATTTCGGCCAGGTGCCGCCAAAGCCGCTCCATTAGGTTGGTTTGGGCGTAGATGTCAAGCAGTCCCGCTGTATTTGTCAGTGCCGTCCAGCCAATGCCAAGCACGACATTTGTCGGCGTTGCGGCGATGGACGTGAAGCAGATGTTTGAGAAGACCGAATAGTCCGTCCCGGAGGGCGGCGCGGCGGCAGCGCCGCGGTTTTGAGAATTGAAAGTTGAAAGTTTAAAGTTTAAAGTTGGGGTGGTTCTCAATTCTCCATTCTCACTTTTCAATTCCCCATTCTCAATTCTCAATTCGCCCTTCCCGCCACCGTATATGGTGAAGGCGGCGAGGACGCAAAGCGCCACGATGCGATTTAGCGGCGCAAGCGAGCGCCAAGCCACGGCGATCCTTGCTCCGAAGACCTTCGCCACGCGTCGCATCCAAATAAAGGCCAGGATGGCGCACAGCACCACTCCCAGGCATTCCAGAGCGCGGATGAGAAACACTTCAAAGATTTCAAGTATTTCCAACATGCTCAATGGAATTCGCACGAGAGGCGATATTGCCTCTTGCCCAAAGCGGGAACCCTGCTACAGGTTCAGCAGGGCATCAAGCGAGGCGACGTGCTCCTTAATCGTGAAGGGGTTCTCCTCCCTGACGCTGGCCTCGTTCTGCAACTGCTTCAGGCGCGGCGCCGATAGCAGCAGCGGCATCTCGGCGGCCCAGTCCGTCTTGCCACGCGGGTCGTTCGGCAGCCAATGGCGGTCGCGGATGCGGTCGTTCGTGTGCAAGTGGCAGGTGACGATGTGCGGGAGAAGGCGGCGCAGGTAGTCGCCGGTGTCGCTCCACTCGGCCGGGCCTTCGGGCCAGCCGTTGTTTTTCCAAGAGGTGCGGCCGGCCTGTTCGGGAACGTCCGGCGTGTCCGAGCGCGACAACTGCGCGTGCCCGCTGTCCCAGCATACGCCCAGCCACGGCGACTTGAAGCGCTCGATCGCGTCAAGCAGCATCCCCGCCGTGTTGTTCGGATCCCAGATGTTCTCGATGCAAATGACGCAGCGGGTCTGCTCGGCCGTTGGCAGCAACTGCTCAAGGGCGCGGAGCAGGTTTTCGTGCAGCACGGTCGTATCCTTGCAGTACTCGGTCGGCCTCCCGACGTGGATCGTGCAGGACTCCACTCCGAATTCCGCGCACAGTTCCAGACAGCGCTTGTGCATGGCCACCATGTGCGGGAAGAGTTCCGGCACCGGGCCGCTGAGGTCGTTGAGCGGGCCATACGGGGCGTGCCCGTCGATGAACCTGACGCCGCTCCCGGCGATCATCTTCTTCCAACGGAGGATCTCGCCGGGGTCGCCCATCATCGCCGCCATTTCAGGCGGATTGAAGCAGACGCCCTCCGCGCCGACTTCGGCAAACTGCCGAAGATGCGACTCCTGCACGCGCCTCTCGTAGCAGTGGAAAGGCCAGAAATATGTTTTTGTGATTTTTTTCATGATACGTTTCACTTCACTGCACATGCAACACGAACGCGCCTTCGAAGTCACGCTCCGCGCCGCCGCCGGCGAGGAGATACTTGCCGCCGTTGCGGAAGTAGGTCTCGGTCACCTTGTCCCACAGCACCGGGGCGCCGGTCGCCGGATCGAGCACCGGCACCAGGTCGCGCACAAGCACATACGAATCGTCCTGTTGCTTCTCACGGAGCTTCAGGCTGTAGAGACGCACCTTGCCGTGGTAGCGCGGCACGTAGTCGAGGTTGATTGCGAAGAGGTAGAGCGGCAGCCCCGTATCAACAGGGCTATCGTAGCCGTTAGCGGGGAGAATCGTGCGCGTTTCCGGCGCGCTCCAAGCACCATTCGAGAAAGTTGAGAGGGAGGCATAGCCACAATCCACGTCGAGTCGCGCGAGGATGCGATACTTCGTGTTCGCCGTCGCGCTCTCCGAGCCGATCACGAACAGGTCGCCGTCGTAGCAAAGGCGATGCCGCGACCCGGCTTCGGCATTTTTCCAGTAGTGGTACGGATAGAACCTCACGCCCGTAGAGCCGCCGTGGTCTTTTTGCGTATTCGTTCGCGCACCGACGAACGCGCCGTCGTTCGGAACGGAAAGCCACGCCATCTCCGCCTCCATCTCAACGCCGTCCTTGCCGATGATGCCCAGATCGACATAGTCCAGCAGCGCGTCGGAATCGACATACTCGATGCATGTCGTCGGGCGTTCGACAACGGTGCGGAGCGAGTTGGTGACGGCGCCAACCTGATTGGTAAGACCGAACTCCGCCGTTCCTATCTGGCGGAATATGCGCTCGGACACCGTGTCGTAGAGTCCGGCGTAGGCAACGCCTTCCGAGTTGGTCGCCACGACCGGCACAAAGTCGCGCAGCAGTTCGTCGCCGTCCCAGATCTTAGTTGCGTAAATGATGCCTTTCGATGGGAAAGTGTAGTTATTGTCCTGATGGCAGGCTAAAAGCGCCATTGTGTTGGTCACGACGTTCTCGCCCGTGAGGTAGGTCTGGTCGGACTTGTGGAGTTCGACCGGCGTCCCGCCATTTTTGCTGACGGTCACCGACTGGTAGCCGTCGCGGAGGTCGGACTTGATGAGGTAGCGCGTGTCCATGTAGAAGGTCACATCGTTCGTTGGCACGACGGAGGTTGTGTTGGCCTTTGTGGGCATGGTGCCGTAGGCGTAGCGGAACGCGCTCTCGTAGTTGTAGGCCGGATAATAGCGGTTGTTGACGCGGCGGGTTCCGAGGATGCAGTGGTCGCCCGAGTATTCGCGCATTGAGATGTCCACCTCGCTCTTGAGCCCGCTCTTCCCCCATACGAGCGTGTCAAACCACTGCTTGCCGTTGCCCCAGACCCACTTCACAAAATCGAGAGGTTTATCGAGCACGGGGCCGGCGACGAAGTCCGATCCTGACTTGAAGGAATAGGAAATCGTGCCGTTCACCTTGTCGTAGAGTCCGGCGCGGCCGTTCTTGATGCAGGGCAGGTAGTGACGAATGAGATCGAAGCCGCCTTCCCCTTCGCCCGTCTTCTTCTTGAATATCTTCATCTCGTAGAGCTTGCCCTTGGCGTTCCAGGCCGGAGACCCTCCGTAGTTTGTGGCGAAGACAAAGAGGTTGAGGTTTAGATTGACGTTCCCCTTTTCCTTATAGGTTTCCACGTTGGCGGCGCTTAAGGTCGATTTGCCGTTCTGGACGACGGAAATGGAATTGGTGTCGGAGACATCGGTGACAATCTCATACCGCCTGCCGCTGACGAAGTTGAACGAATTGGCGGGGGCCCCACGCGAACCGAGTCCATAGCCGAAGTAGGGCTTGTTGCCGAGAAGATGGCAGAGGAAGATGCGTGTGCGGTTGTTCGAGTCGCTGTTGTCAACGGTGGCTGCGCCAAGAACCCCCCAGTCGGAACTGCTTGTGAATGATTCCAGTGTGAAGTCGAGTCGCGCCTTGAGGCCGGTCTCGGCGTTTACGCCAGTGTCGATGTACTGGGTGCCCGTTGCCTCGATATATTCGAGGAACGCATCCGGCTCGGCGGTGACGGTTTCGGCTCGGGCGGCCATTGGCGCGGCAAGGGCGCAGACGGCGGCGAAGGAGGTAATCTGGAGTAGTTTTGTTTTCATGGCTATTTTCCTTTGCGTATTATATGGATGGTTCGCTGGGATAATTCGCAACACCGTTGCGGGCGCGCTAGTCGTCCCAGTAGCCGTTGCGGAGGCGGCGCTCGTAGCGCGCCGGAGTGAAGGCGCGGAGCCAGGCGTTGAAGGATATCTTCAACTTGGCCTCGCGCTCAGTGCCGTCGTCGCGGGTGTAGGATGGCTCGTAGGCGGTGCGGAGGCGGAAGGAGATGCAGTCGAGGCTGTATTGGAGGTACCCGGAAATCTGCTCGCAGCGGGAGACCTCGGAGTCGTAGCGGGTGTAGAAACCGACTGCCCACTTGTCGGTGAGGTTGCAGCGGATGTCGCCGCGGAAGAGGGTGGTGTCGTCGGGGATGAAGTAGCACTCGCCGGCGACCTCCCAGCGGTCGCCCTGCCAGAGCGACATCCAGAGGTCTATGTGGTCGAAGTCGTCCTTGAAGGCGTCGTAGAGCGCGTCGGCGTCGAGCTTGATGTTGTCGGAAATGTTCCAGACGCAGTCGGCACCGTAGTATTGCATGCCGCTTTCGTCGTTGGCGTCCTCAAAGCAGTAGATGGCGTAGAGGTCCAGGTCGAAGAGCTTGTTGATGTTGCCCTCGGCGGCCTTGCGCTCAACGAGCTGGCGGACGCCCATCCTGACGGTGTGGGCCTTGTCGAGAGTGTCGATTGAGTCGAACTGGTAGAGTTCCCAGGGGCGGAGGGAAGGCTCAGGAATGAGCGACCAGTCCACGTAGGGCTCTACGACATGGCGGAAGATGTCGCCGTCGTTGCCGTCGTAGAAGCCGTATGCCTTGAAGGATGCCTCGGCGCCGATCTCAAAGAGGCTGCGCATCCCGCCGCCGGCGTCGCGGAAGGCGGTGCGGGTGGCGGTGTTGGTGCCGTCGAGGAACTCCTCCTCATAGCGCTCGCGAGTCTCGGAGTAGTAGGTGCCGCGCCAGGAGACCCGCGGGACGAGCGAGACGAAGTCAATTTTGAAGGGCATGGAGAGCTGGTGGCGCGAGTCGATGCGAAGGGAGTCGTAGGAGTCGGGGACGGCGTTGGTGAGGCCGTAGTCGGCGTATTCGAATTCAAGGAATCCGCCGGACGTGGCGCTCTCATAGTAGATGCCAGACTCGCCAAGTTCGAGGAGGGTGGTGTCCAGCCATAGCTCCGGGAGGCGGTTGACGTTCTGATAGAACTTGTTCATGCGGTGGTTGGCGGTGCCGCCGAAGGAGAGATATTGGCCGTTGTGGGTGTAGGAGGCATAGGATTCAGGCTTGAGATATTCCTTGAACTCGTCCTCGAAGAAGTCCTGCATGACATAGCTGTCGGAGTAGTAGGTGGTGCGGACGGTCAAGTAATCGGAGGGAGAGAAGTAGGTGTCGTGGCGCAGCTTGACGCGATAGCGGGAGTCCTCGGCGATGTCGCGGTTGGGGTAGCGGTCGTAGTCCTCGTCCATGGGATTGTCGTCGTTGAGGTAGTAGCCGGAGATGAAGCCCTGGGAGCCGCGCTCGTAAAGGGTGCCGAAGCGCCATGAGATGTCTTCCCCGAATGCAAAGCCACGCTCGGTGCGGTAGTCGAAGTGGGAGTGGGAGTCGATGGAGTCGTGTGTCACTCCGCCGAGGTCGAAGAGCTGCACCTTGTATGTGGTGAGCAGGTATGCGCCCCAGTCGCTCTCGTAGCCAGGCTCGAAGCGCCAGCCGAAGTGGTCGACCAGGCTGCGGCGGAAGCGGGGGTAGTAGAAAATCGGCACGTCGAAGAAGCGGACGGTCGCGCCATGGAGCTGCACGTACTCACCGGGCTTGAACTCGCCCTGCTTGGCGGTGACGGCGTAGTGGAGGCAGGATGGGGCGTTGGTGCAGGTGGTGATGATGGCGTCGGAGAGGTGGAAGAAGCCGTAGGCGTCGCGCTGCGAGGGACCGGCCATGACGTGGAAGGTGTCGCTCACTACGTCGAGGCCAGGCGTGAGGCCCTCGCCGGTTTTGAAGTTGTAGGAGATGCGGTCGGAGCGCGTGGCGATCTGGCCTTCGCGGACGAGTATGACGTTGCCCTCGGCGACGACCTCGCCGGACTCGCGGTTGATGCGGACGCGATCGGCGGTCACCTGGGCGTCATTCTGGCGGACGATGACGTTGCCCTCGGCGGAGACCCAGCCGTTGCCGAGCGACTGGAAGGAGTCGGCCTGGACATCGACTGGCGCGTTCTTGGAGTAAGGCGCTAGGGTGGGCTTCAGCGCGGCGGTTGCGGTGGCGCAGAGCAGTGCTGCGGCGGCGAGGATATGGAGAGAGCGCATGTTTGTAGAGGTATCGCGAAGTTGTTAAGTTGTTAAAACGATTATCGATTGTGGCTACGAAACGCCACTATATTCTATCACATTCCCGCAATTGGGTGCGAAGGCCTTTTTGACTTTGGCCTGCGTTTCCTTTTCCCTTTTGTGGCAAGTTGTGAATATGAGACGGTTTTCGGGATTTCTGAAGACCTTGCCCTGCCTTTAGGGGCGCTTTCGCCGTTTTCGAGGAACATCAGGTTGCCGAAATTGTCTGCCCGGTATTGCCCATAGTCATCGCCAATGGTTTTTGCGTTTTTCAGCGCCATGAACACTTGCTTTCCAATTGTTGAAGCCAAACGCACGGGAACGGCATTCCCGATTTGCCGCAATGCTTCCCCCCAACTCCCGCATATCTTGTACGTGGGGGGGAAGGACTGAATTATCTTGGCTTCGTGGACTGTCATATAGCGCACTTCGCCATTGGGGAAACGGATCATGTTCTCACCGCCGGGAACGCCATGCGCCCCAGCCTTGATTGTCTTGCTTGGCTTGTCATAGTCGCTTCCCGTGTGTCCAGGATAGGTTTTCGCGCCCGGTATGAACACGTGGTCTTCCGGAACTCCCTTGGCGCGTGGGTCTGCTAGCCCGTGAAGCGCCTGGGCAACGGTCATCTGAGTTGACATGCCCTTGGGCCAGTTCCATGTCGCGCCAATGTCTGACCTGAAGCCAACGATGAATACGCGCTCACGGTTTTGCGGGACACCGAAATCAACAGCGTTCACAAGTTTGAAATGGACTTCGTATTTCAAACCCTGGAACGAAGGATAGGTCAGTTCACGAAGATGCTTCAAGTGCGCTCGCCAGTCAAGGTCGCCGTCATTGACGCAGTCAGGATATGTAAGGCGAAGGATTATATATTCAAAGTAGTCGGCGAAACTTTTTCTCAAAAGCCCCTTTACGTTCTCAAATATAAAAGCCTTGGGGCGCAATTCGTGAATAGCCCGTATGGCTTGCGGGAACATGTCGCGGGCATCGTTGTTCGCCTTCGCCAGTCCACCAAGGGAAAAAGGCTGGCATGGCGGGCCACCTGCAATCAGGTCAACGGGGCCGATAGACGAAAAGTCAAAGGAGCGAATGTCTGTCTCATGCACTAGCGCGGGATTGAAATTCTCCCGTAAGCTTGCACAGGCCCACTTGTTGAACTCGACAAATCCCTGATGGCGGAATCCCGCCATTTCAAGCCCTTTCGCGAGGCCGCCGCAACCACTGAAAAGTTCAAGGCTTGTCATGGACACCCCAGGCCAGCCATATAGTCCTTTACCCTACGGGCGACGAGTTTCGCGTCCGGCATTTCCCCCTCGATGTTTTTCACCCATTCGCGCCCAGGATGAAGCGCATCCCATTGGGAAACCTTGCCTTTGACTCTGCCCGCACCGGGGTTGTGGTTGCCAAAGCCGTCGATTATGCTATTCCATAGCGGTCTGTGTTTGGCAATCAAAGCAGCCTCAACTGACGCGATCATGCCCTTTATAGGCCCTTCAAAAATCATTAGACGGCAGACGAAATCGGAAACTTTGAGGTTTTTTGCCGAAGCAATCGTCCGAGAGTGCTGAACAAGCCGCTGGTAGAGTTTGGTGCCGTCCGCCTCAACGGACAAATCGCGACTCTGCCGCCATCCCGAAGGTTCGGCCTTGCCAACGTATATTGGAACAGCATATTCGGTTCGGTTTATTTCAAGGCCGAATCGCTGATAGAGTCCGGTCTTGCCGATGTAATAGAGGGCATAAAGCCCCGCCCCCTTGAAGGATTCAGGCGGCGGGAAAACAACGGCGGGGGTTCCGCTAAAGAAGCGCATCGCGTCTTTGCAGATTTCCTCGAAGTCGTCTCGCTTGTAGAGATGCTTCTCTCGTTCAAAGGGCAGTGTCTTTTCCATCAAGGCCTCCGTGTCTGTGCTTCGCTGGCAATGTCACTAAAGTGAAAAACCATCCAAGACATTTTAGCAAAAAAATCTCTTCTCCCCAAACAGTGCAAAGTATAGCGGTTGGCAAACCAAAACTGAAATGAGGCGCAGGCCGCAGGGACATCTTTTCCAATCTCTTTCTTGCGCCGCAAGGCGGGATATGGTATTCTCTTGGCATCATCTTGAACACTTAGGAGACAAGGGAAAAACATGGCTGGAATCTTCAAGGCTTACGACATCCGCGGCATCTACGGCGACACGCTGACCGACGAGCTGTTCTATAAAATCGCAAGGGCATACGCGCGCTTCGCGGGAGTAAAGCGCGTCGTCGTGGCGCGCGACATCCGCCCGCATTCCGAACCCCTCTTCGCGGCATTCGCGCGCGGGCTTACCGATGCCGGCTCCGACGTCATCGACATCGGCCACGCCTCCACCCCGATGAGCTACTTCGCCAACGGCACCCTCAAGGCCGACGGCTCCGTCATGATCACCGCCTCCCACAACACCAAGGAGTGGAACGGCTGCAAGCTCTGCCGCGCCAACGCCGTCCCGATCTCCGGCGCAACGGGAATCGCCGACATCGAGCGCATGGTGATGGCCGACGACCTCGGCAAACCCGCCGCAGTGAAGGGCACGATCACCAAGGTCGACATCCTCCCGCAATACGCGGCGCACGTCCGCGAGGCCGCGCACCTGGCGCGCCCGCTCCACATCGCATGCGACTTCGCCAACGGCATGGGCATCTGCGAGGCCGCCTCCTTCAAGGGTTCGCCCCTCACCTACGACGGCCTCTACGAGACCTTTGACGGCACCTTCCCCAACCACGCCGCCAACCCCCTCGAGACGGCCACCCTGGCCGATCTCCAGGCCCTCATCCGCGCCAACCCCGGCAAATACGCCTTTGGCGTGGCCTTCGACGGCGACGCCGACCGCGCGGGCTTCGTGGACGAACTCGGCGAAATCATCCCGATGGACTTCATCACGGCGCTAGTGGCCGAGGACCTCCTCGCCACCAACAAGGGCGCCGTCTGCTTCTACGACCTCCGCAGCTCGAAGGTCGCAGCCGAGACGATCTCAGCCGCCGGCGGCCGCCCGATGATCTCGCGCGTCGGCCACTCCTTCATCAAGGAGCAAATGCGCCAGAACGACGCCATCTTCGCCGGCGAACTCTCGGGCCACTACTACTTCAAGGCCAACTTCACCGCCGAGTCGTCGTCGATGGCCACCTTCGCGCTGGCGAACATCGTCTCGCGCGCCGACAAGCCGCTGAGCGAACTCGTGGCGCCTCTGCGCCGCTACTTCCAGTCGGGCGAGATCAACTCCCGCGTCGCCCGCAACCCGGCAGACGTCCTGGCCGCCATCAAGGCCAAATACGCCGGCCGCGGCGACCTCCTCGAACTCGACGGCGTGACGATCGACGCCTGGGAGCGCGACGGCTGGTGGTTCAACGTCCGTGCCTCCAACACCGAGCCGCTTATCCGCCTCAACCTAGAGGCCAAAGACAAGGCGCAAATGGAGGCCATGCGCGACGAGGTCCTGGCATTTATTAGGAGTTAATCATGAAGAAAATCATCACATTGGCCGCCGCGATTGTCTGCGCGGCCGCCGCCTACGCCGAAAGCTACTACATCGCCACGGTGACCGACTTCACCGGCGCCAAGACCTTCTCGGTCGTCACCAAGGCCGAAGCCAAGGAGATTGAACTCGACATCAAGCGCAAGAACGCACTTTTCCAGAAGGTCCTCACGGAAATCCAGAACGAGTTCAAGAAGAACCCCGAGGCCCACAAGGGCGAGAAGTTCTACGGCAACAGGCTCAAGCCGATGACGATCAAGCTCTCCACCCAGCCCTTCAACGAACTTGAAAAGGCTCAGGAAAAGGCCGAAAAGCTCCAGGCCCACGAGGACGGAACGGATGTCGATGAGAAGGACGCCAAGAAGAAGCCCAAGAAGCTATCCGACTCTCAGAAGCTCCGCGCCGTCAAGGAGGCGGAGCGCGACTACGCCGTCAAGATGTTCGGCGAAGAGGTCGTGAAGATAATTGAGGAGCGGCTGGCCGCAGCCGCCGCTGCCGCGGAAGAGCCGGCGAAGTAGGCCGCATGGACGTCCGCGACCTGAGATATGTAGTTCCGGCGCTGAAGCGCGAGTTCGAGTCGCGCCGCGCGCCTATCATGGAGCTTGTGGCCGCGCAGACGGGCGACCCATTCGCGATCCTGCTCGGCACCATCCTCAGCGCGCGGACGAAGGACGCCTGCACGGCGGGGGCGATTCGTCGCCTCCTCGCCGTGGCCGACACGCCCGAGGCCCTTGAGCGCCTTTCCGTCGAGGAAATCGAGAAGCTGATCTTCCCCGTTGGTTTCTTCCATGTCAAGGCGCAGCACCTGAAGGCGCTGCCGGCGGCCCTGCGCGAGAAGTTCGGCGGCGTCCTGCCAGACACCGTTGAGGCGCTCTGCGAACTGCCCGGCGTTGGCCGCAAGACGGCCAACCTCGTCGTGGCACTCGGCTTCCAGAAGCCGGCCATCTGCGTAGATGTCCACGTCCACCGCATCTCCAACCGCTTCGGGCTGGTGAAGACCTCCACGCCGCTGGAGACGGAGATGGCGCTCCGCAAGATCCTGCCGCAGAAATACTGGATGACCTGGAACAGCTACATCGTCGCCTTCGGGCAGAACAGGTGTTATCCGCGCAACCCGAGATGCGCAGGCTGCCCAATCGGGCGCTGGTGCCCGTCCTGCGCTGCGCCTAAAAAATGACAAGGCGCCTAGGAGGGCGCACCGCATGGTTCCACAGTGGCTTATTGAGAAGAAGCGCGACGGCGGAGTCCTTTCCGCCGCCGAAATCGAGGAGTTCATCCGCCTCTACGCCGATGGCACGATCCCCGACTACCAGATGTCGGCCATGGCGATGGCCATTTTCTTCCGCGGCATGGACGAGGCCGAGACGGCCGCGCTCACCGACGCCATGATGCGTTCCGGCGCACTGCTCGACTGGGACGACTGCCCGATGCCCACCGCCGACAAGCACTCCACCGGCGGAATCGGCGACAAGATATCGCTCATGCTCGCACCGCTCGTCGCCACGCAGGGCGTGGCCGTCCCGATGATCTCCGGACGCGGCCTCGGCATCACCGGCGGAACCCTCGACAAGCTCGACTCCATCCCCGGCTACAACTCCCGCCTTGAAATCCCCGACTTCAAGCGCATCGTCAGCGAGGTCGGATGTTCCATCATCGGGCAGACGGCCAACCTGGCGCCGGCCGACGGCAAGCTCTACGCCCTCCGCGACGTAACCGGCACCGTTCCCAGCATCCCCCTAATCACGGCCTCGATCATGTCGAAGAAGCTGGCCGAAGGCGCGGCGTCGCTCATGTTCGACGTCAAGTTCGGGCGCGCCGCCTTCATGCGCGACCGCGCCAACGCGGAGAAGCTCGCCGCCTCGCTCGTGGCGACCGGACTCCGCATGGGTCGCCGCTGCGATGCCATCCTGACCCCCATGGACGACCCGCACGGACGCACGGCCGGCAACGCCCTTGAAGTGGCGGAGGCCGTCGAGACGCTGAAGGGCGAAGGCCCCGCCGACACCCGCGCCCTGACCCTCAACCTCGCCGTGAGGATGGTTGCGCTCGCCAAGGGCGTGGACGGAGAGGATGCGAAGAAGTCCATCCGCGACGCGCTCGTCAAGGCGCTTGACAACGGCGCGGCCCTTGAAAAGTTCGCCGCCATGGTGGAGGCGCAGGGCGGCGACAGGCGCTTCATCGACAACCCCATGCTCCTCCCGCAGGCCGGAGCCACGCTGGACATCAAAGCGCCGGCGGCTGGCACGGTGGCCGGCGTCGATGCGGAGAAGATCGGCCGCGTCGTCCTCGAACTCGGCGGCGGGCGCAGGGCCGCGGCCGACACAATCGATCCGGCGGCGGGCGTATCGAACCTCGTCCAGCGCGGCGAGACGCTCTCCAAGGGCGACCGCCTCATGACGCTCCACGCCGCCACCCCGGCTCTCGCCGAGAGCCTCGCCGAAGAAGCCCGCATGGCGGTAATAATGTGAAAGTGTGAAAACAACCAACAGCCAACAACCAACAACCAATGATTTAAGCTTTTCCTCACTTTCACACTTTCACATTTCCACACTTTCACATTTCCACATTCCCCGGTGTCCATCGAAAAACATCCCCTGCCCTCTCCGCAAAGACATTTGCTCCTCTCCCTTTTCTGGCAGTTCTTCAAGATCGCGCTGTTCGTAGTGGGCGGGGGCTACGCCATCATTGCCGTGGCCGACGACATCTTCGGCCGCCGCCTGAAGTGGCTGAAGGAAGGCGAGCTGATGGAGCATCTTCCCGTCTTCCAGATGGTTCCCGGCATCATCGCGGGGAACGCGGCCATCTACACCGGCCTGAAGTTGGCCGGACGCCTTGGCGCGGCGGTGGCGCTGGTCGGCGTTGTCCTGCCATCGCTGATAATCTTCACCCTCGTCTCATGCGGCTATGAGGCTCTGCCCCTAGACGCGCCAATCCTCGCCGGCATCTTCACCGGACTCCGCGCATCGCTGGCCGGAATCATCGGCGGGGCGATTGTCTCGGGCTGGCGCAAGGGCGTGAAGGGCGCATACGGCTACTGCGCCCTGGCCATCTGCGCCGCCGCGCTCTGGACTCGCACCGCAAGCACCGCGACAGTCCTCCTGCTCGCGGCTGGCGCAGGCATCGCCCTCGAATGGTGCGGGCTGGGCGACAGCGGCGCGATCGAGTCGGCGGGCGTAGAGGTGAAGCCGCTAAGCCGCCGCAACAGGATAATCGCGGCGGTGGCCACCATGGCGGCACTGGCGGCAATCACCCTCTGGCGCGGCCGTCTCTACTGGACTTTCGTGAAGTTCGGGCTGATGTGCTTCGGCGGCGGATTCGTCCTCGTGCCGGCCTACATCGATGAATTCGTCGGTCCAAACGCCCCGATGCTCCAGCTGCCGATGCACGAGTTCGGCGACGTGATGGCGCTCACGCAGATGACGCCCGGGCCGGTGGGCGTGAACTGCGCGACATTCTTCGGCTTCCGCACGGCGGGCATCGCAGGAGCGGTCGCCGCCACGCTTGGACTATTCTCGCCAAGCTACCTTCTGCTCACCACGGCCCTGGGCGGGCTTGAGCGCTGGAAGGAGAACCGCGTCGCGAAGGGGCTGCTGCGAGGCGTCAGACCTGCGACCATCGCGCTGATGGTGGTGGCATTCGTATCCTTCGCCTCTCTGGCCCTGTGGGGGGGCAGAGGCGAAGAGGCGTCCTTCTCGCCGCTCGGCTGCGCGCTTGCCGTGGTCTCGCTTGCGGCCGCGCTCTCGCGCCGCCTCTCCGCAATGGCCATCATCTTCGGATGCGCGGCCGTCGGCGCGATTGTGGCGCTTGCCTAGCGCTAGCGCACCTTCGTGAAGATGGCGAAGAGCAGCGGAATCAGGAAGGACTGCAGCAGGACAAAGCGCATCAGCACCTGCGCGTTGCTCCACCCCATTTTCCGGCGGCAGTGGTCGTGGAGCGGGAAGCGGATGGTGTGGAAGAGCCTTATTATCGCGCAGTCGTGACGCGGGGCGACTGTGTCTGCCGTTGGCTGCGCGTCCTTGCCATCGGCGCCTGGCGGAGGCGCGATGTCGAAGCCAAGGCGCTTGAACAACTTGAAGAGCGACACCTTGACCAGGCCGGTTCCGCCGTCAAGCAACACCACCGGCGCGAATACGAGAACCAGCAGCGGGCTGCCGGTGGCCAAGACAGCCAGACCAATGGCCAGACCAAGCATTCTGGAGCCGGCGTCTCCCATCAGCACCTGGCTTGGCTCGGCGTTATACCAGAGGTAACCGGCGAAGGCGCCTGCAATCGTCACGCAGAGGACGGCCCAGCGCGCGCCGCCGGAGTAGTGCGGGAGCAGCAGGTATTCGGCCACGGGGCGGTAGCCAAGGACGAGGTAGAGCAGCACGGACAGCGAGAGGAGCGACATGATTCCAAGCGATCCGGCCAGGCCGTCCACGCCGTCGGAACAGTTGAGGGAATTCACCGATATGAAGAGGATGGCGATGGCCATCGGCATGTAATACCAGAAGGACATGTAATAGACCTTCTTCGTAAGCGGAACCCAGATGGCGTTCATGCCGTCGTCGAACAGGGCGTAGGCGCAGAGAGCGCAGCAGAGGAGGTCGAGAAGCCCCTTGCGCGTCCGGCCCCATGGCTTGGCCGCCCTGTCGTCTAGGTAGCCGAAGAGCATGATGGCGTAGAGCGCGACGATGGCCAAGCCGGATGAGAACCATGAGCCTGCGAAGTCTGGCGGGACGGCCAGAAGCAGCGCGGGCAGGATGCAGAGCGCGATGATGAGTCCGGCGCCGGTTGGCTTTCCTTTCGAGGCCATGCCGCCTTTCACGAGCGCCTTGCCGTGGTCGCAAGGGAGGCGGTGCCAGAAGCGCGGCAGGGCTATCCACGCGAGGGCGGCGGAGAGGAGCCCGCCAATTGAAAGCAGGACCACGTATGAGGAGAAAAGACGGAGGAACGTGTGGCTGAAAAACTTGCCGACGAAGTAGAGCATGGTGAAATCCTTAAATCTGGTTCGATGAAACAGTACCATGTGAAACTACCAGTTCGCGGAAGCCATGTCAAGGGAAAGGGGGAACGGGGAACGGGGAACGGGGGAGAATGTGGAAATGTTGCCAATTACCAATGTTGCCAATGGCCAATCCCGAATCCCGGCTCCCGAATCCCGCTTCGGCTTCTGGTTGCCGAATGTCGGCTGTCTTCCCGCATGTCGCGTGTCGCATGTCGCTTGTCCTCCCAAAGCCACCGGGAGTGGCAAATGGGAACGGCTTTTTGTATAATCATTGACAACTTTTTTTCTTGGGCGGTTAGCTCAGTTGGTCAGAGCGCGACGTTTACACCGTTGAGGTCGGGGGTCCGAGCCCCTCACCGCCCACCATCCCCACGAATCCCAAGGAAGCATCAATGAAGAAAGACACCATCGCCATCATCGACTTCGGCGCTATCAATAGCCAGGCCGCAGCCAAGATCGTCAGGAACCTCAACGTCTATTGCGAAGTGCTGCCATGCACCGCCCCGGCGGAGAAGATAGCCGCCCTTGCGCCCAAGGCCGTAATCCTCCAGCGCGGCGCCGACTGCGGCGAGCGCACGATTGGCCGCGAACCGACCGCCGACATCGCCTCCCTCGGAGTTCCCGTCCTCGACCTCGCCGCATGCGGCATGAGCGAGGCGAAGATCGACGCCTTCCTGACCGAAGTCGGTGCGGCCCGCGAATGGACGACCGACGCCTTCATCGAGGAGGCCATCGCCTCCATCCGCGAGACCGTCGGCGACAAGCGCGTCCTGCTCGCCATGTCCGGCGGCGTCGATTCCTCCGTCTGCGCGGTGCTGGTCCACCGCGCCGTTGGCAAGCAGCTTACCTGCGTGTTCGTTGACCACGGCCTGATGCGCAAGGACGAGCCGGAGCAGGTCTGCCGCGTCTTCCGCGACCAGTTCGGCATCGACCTGGTGCACGTTGACGGCGAAGCCCGCTTCCTGGGCAACCTCAAGGGCGTCACCGACCCCGAGCAGAAGCGCAAGATCATCGGCGAGACATTCATCCGCGTTTTTGAGGAAGAGGCGCGCAAGGCCGGCGAGCCCGACTACCTCGTCCAGGGCACCATCTACCCCGACATCATCGAGAGCGGCTGGGACGGCGGCAAGCAGGTGAAATCACACCACAACGTGGGCGGTCTCCCCAAGAACATCGACTTCAAGGGCCTCGTCGAGCCAATCAAATACCTCTTCAAGGACGAAGTGCGGCGCGTCGCGCTGAAGCTTGGCCTCCCCGAATCAATCGCCATGCGCCAGCCATTCCCCGGTCCGGGGCTGGGTGTCCGCTGCATCGGCGAACTCACCAAGGAGAAGCTCGACATCCTCCGCGAGGCCGACGCCATCTTCCGCGAGGAGATGGCCGAGTCTGGCATGGCGGCGCAGGCGAGCCAGTATTTCGCCATCCTCACCGGCAACCGCTCCGTTGGCGTGAAGGACGACGCCCGCACCTACGCCTACACCGTGGCGCTGCGCGCAGTCCGCACCGGCGACTTCATGACGGCGAAGTTCGTCCACCTACCCATGGAGATGCTTGAGACGGTGTCAGAGCGCATCACCTCGGCGGTGCCGCAGGTGAACCGCGTAGTTTACGACGTCACCTCCAAGCCCCCGGCAACCATCGAGTGGGAATAGCCGCTCACCCCTGCCCTGCGGAATCTTTCCGCAGGGCGTCCTTGAAGGTCAGGACAATCCAGGCGAATACCAGCATGTAGCCGAAGAGTTCCGTCCCCTCTTCGGAAATGTTCTTGATGACGCGGTGCAGCCAGGCCGCGCCTTCTTCCCTGCAAATGTCGCGGTAGATCGTCATCCAGATTTTCTTGTATCCCAGAATGCGGGAAAAGACAAAGATGACGGAGAAGCCCACGCAGAGCAAGCCGTAGTGGCGGCTGCGGACAATCTCCGCAATTCCCGCAAGCGCCTGCCGTCTGTGCGCCAGCGCAGCAGCCACGGCGACGATGGCCACGGCCAGGGCGAAGGGCAGCCAGGCGCCGTGGAACAGCGCCCTGTCGAACAAGCTGTCGCACTCGCGGATCGCCATGCTGGCCAAAAGCGCCGACACGAGCATATAGCCCTCGCGCACCTCGCGGCGGCGAAAGGCCACAATGCCCGCCAGCAAGGAGGACGCCAACAGCAGCGCCAGCTGCACCAGCTCCAGCGGCGAGTTCTCGTTTGCCACTTCCGCAGGACTGTTGCTGCATACCACCTGCTGGTAGATGAATCCGCCCACGGCCGCCGCCAGCGCCAAAAACACAAACATCTTCAGCGCCCCATGCCCAAATATCTTCAGGTTCTCCCTGTCCTTTTCTTCCATTTTTCCTGACTCCAAAACAACTGCTCCCGCAAGGCCTACTGCTTCTCCTTTTCCGCCTTGAAGGTGATTGCGCCGATCTTGACCTTCTCGCTTTGCTTCTCCAGGCGCAGCGAAAGCGTCTTGGACTTCTCCGTGGCGCGGCCCCAGTTCGTGAAGATGGTGGCCGTGGCCGTCGCCGGGCCGAAGAGCGTCTGCTGGTGCGACGCAAAGTATTTCACGAAGACCTCGTATTCGCCGTTCGGCGCCTTGCGGATCATGTATTCCTCCGGTCCGAAGCCATCGGTCACGTCGCGCGAGACCATGCCGCCGCGACGCGTCCTGTTGTGGGCGTAGTAAGCCTCCTCCCCGTTCGGCTCCCGGACGTGCAGGTCAAGGTCGGTGTTGTCGGCGTCCCACTCCAGGATTATGCGGACGTCTGTGTCAATCGGCTGGAGGAACTCCTTGTCGATTTCGGGGACCTCCGGAACCTTGCCCTTCCAATCCAGCCCATCGGACTTCATCCAGGCGATGAAGGCGTTCATCTCCTCCAGCGCGAAGAGGCAGACAGGGTCGGTGTGGCGGTTCCAGGGCGTAAAGGCCGTCTTGAGGTAGAGGGCTATCGCCTCGTCGGCGTCGGCGCGGGCGCCATCGGCGTCTCCGGCGGCGAGACGCACTTTGGCGCGCTGGGCGAGCGTCATGGCTAGGTCGCGGAAGGACTGGCCGTCCTCGGGGCGCAACGCGGCGATCCGCCGGAACTGGCCGATGGCGGCGTCAAGGCTTCCCGCCTGGCGCAGGCGCCATGCCATGACGCGCAAGGTGTCGGCATTCTCAAGTTTGATTTCCGCGAGGTTGGAGATGACGCGCGTGGCAACGGCGTCCTCGCCGGCATCGTAGAAGAATCCGGCGCAATCGAGGAAGAACGACGGCGAAGAGCCAAAGTCTTTCGCAAGTTCCAGATATGTGGCGTAGCGCCCGGCCTTGTCGGTCTTCTTGAGCGTCTTCAGGTATGGGGTATCGGGGTTCCAGGGCTGGACGCTGATGGAAGCCGCAGGCCCCGCACTCTGCGACGGCGCGTTCATGGGGGCTTCGCCATCGCTCTCCCGCGCCGCTTCCATGGCCATTGACGCGGGCGCCATCATGTCGCCGTCATCATAAACTGGCGCGGCCATGCCGGCTCTGGCAGAGCTACGCTCGACACTGCGGTTCCCGACAATGGCCGAGCCAACCGCCATGGCGGCGCGGCGCAGGATTCCCGGCTCGTCGTCGTTCCTGACGTGCTTGGACACGGGCAGCGGGTCCTTTTCAAAGTCGCGGCGCCACCACTCCAGACGCTCTTTCCACAGTCCCTTCAAATAGCTGGCATGGCGATCGCGCTTCGCCTCGTCACTTTCAAAATTGCGGTTCTTCATCGCCTCAAGCCAGCGCTCGCGCATCTCCGGCAGAGTCGCAGGCGGCTCTATCTTGTAGCGGAGCCACTGGTCAAGGGATTCCAGCACGAGCATGGATGTCTTCGGCCCGACCAGTCCATAGCGGCGGCCAAGGCCGAGCATGGCGTCCTCGTTGCCGGAAGGATCGCCTGCGAGTTCCTCCATCTTCAGCTGCGCCCAGGCGGTGGCCGTGACGCGGCCCTTGGCTGTTCCCTCGGGCGCCGGCCCCTCCCCTGCCTTTTCTAATGTCACCTTGAAGGGGCCGACATCCAGCGAAAGCACGTCGCCATCGGCGGAGGCGGATGCAGGACGCAGGAAGGCCTCCTTGACGGCCTCAGCGACTGCTGACGGCGCCACGCCGCATGCGGCCACTACGCGCCCGCCAGTCACGCGGCGCAGAAAGGCCATGTCGGAGGAGCGCGCCGTTACCACGGCCACAAGCCCCTCCACGCGCTCTCCGGCGAAGTCGGATGCCGTTTCGAGGCCATCGGTGAAGAGAACCTTGCGGCGTTCTGGATCGGCTCCTGCGAACAGGCCGGAGAAGGAGGTTGCGCCATCGTAGTCCTTTATGGCCTCAACGGCCGCCAGCAACTCCTCGGCGGTGGCGAACTCTTCAAAGCCCCCGGCCGCGTTGGAGAATTTCATGAGGCGGAACGGGCCGCCTAGCGAGGCTATCTTCTTCAGCGCTGCGATGGCGGCTGGCGCGGTGGCCGCGGCACTGCGCGAGTTGTCCCAGTAGATGTCCATGGGCGCAGTGGTGAGGGACTCTGATTTGCTCTCTGATTTAGAGGCAAGCTCGGCGCGCTGCGTCCAGAGGCCGCAGTCGCCGGCGTCCTCCGTAATCGAGTAGGCGGCGGGGATGGCGGGCAGGGTGATGACGATGTCATCCGGATGCGCGGCGCCGTCCTCCTCGAAGCTGACGCGCCAGACATTCTCGACTTTGGCGAAAGCGGAGGCGCCAATGCCGGTGATTATGGGGCGCTCGTCAGAGGGCGTGACTACCTCGGCGACAACGCCGAGGTGCTTCAGCGTCTCCGGCGGCACGCGCAGCGACAGCATGGCCGCGCCATTGGCCACGTATATCGGCGCGTTGTAGGTGAGGCGAATCGTGCGCGTGCCATTCGCGGGAAGCGGGTAGATGCGCGTGCGGTGGACATTCCCCTTCACATGCTCGACAAGGGCCGGGTCGATCTTGCGGCGCACCTCCGACTCGAATACTACGCGCGCCTCGTCCTTGGGCACCACGACGCCATCGACCATCGCGCCGTTGATGTCGAGCGCGAAACCGCAGACTGCGGCGCGGTCGGGAAGCGGGAACACGAGTTCGCCTTCGAGGAGGCGGTCGTTCGGGTTGCGAAAGACAATTGTAGTGGCGACCGTGGCGAAAAGACCGCGCACCTCGGCCTTCACTTCGTACGACTCAATCCGCATCGGCTCGCCGGCCTTCACCTCAATTGTGGGCAGGGGCTGGGGGTCTGGCTGCGGGTCAACCTGCGGCTCGCGAACTTCCCCTTGCCCAAGCGCGGCGGCTCCGGCAAGCGCGACTGCGGAAATGGTGGAAAGCTGTCTCATCGTCATGAATTTTTCCTTTCTGATAAAATGATACCATTATGTTGGAGATTGTTGCAAGGCACCTCGACGCCATCGACGGCGTCTATTTCGATTTCGGCGGCGTGGTAGTCCATGCCCCGACCGCCGACAGCTGGGCTGTTCTCGACTACTGCGAGTCGCAGGGGATCGAGCGCCAATTCGCGCTTGAGGAGATTTCGCAAATGCGGCGGGCAGTGGACGCCGGCGACATGGCGCTGACCGAATGCTACCGCCTCATCGCAGAAAAGGCGGGCGTAACGCCCGAGCCAGGTTTCGCCGACAAGGCCGTCCAGCTGGACGGCGACGCCTGGACCAACATCGCCGATGAGACTTGGTCGCTGATGCTTGAGCTGAAGGCTGCCGGCAAGAAGGTCGGGGTGCTTTCTAACATGTCGCGCGACTTCTTCGCGCGCCACTACTGCAAGGCGGCGGCGCGCGTCCACGCCCTGTGCGACGCCGAGGTGATTTCGGCAATAGACGGCTTCACAAAGCCAGACCCCGCCATTTACGCGCTTGCCGCCAAAAAGATCGAGTGCGAGCCGGGGCGGCTGCTTTTCCTCGACGACATCCAGCGCAACGTGGATGCGGCGCGCGCCTGCGGATGGCACGCGGAGCGCTACGCCCTGGACACCCAGGCGGCACTTCGCTAGCATGGAGGCTGGCGCGCCTCGCAGCGCCCCGTCAGACTAGGCGTTCGCCCCAGACCGGCACGACGGCCTCGGCGCCGGCGGCTTCGACGCGGGCGGCTTCCCTGAGTCCGTCCTTGAGGCTCCAGCGCCACTTGTCCGGCGGGTGGCCCATTTCGCAGAGATGGCAAATGGCGACGCGGCGCGGGTGGAACTTCCGCACCCCCTCCGTGATGTCCATCCCGCAGAGCGGATGCACGACCCACAGGTCCGGCCGCCGCACCGGGTTGAGCCGCGCGAGGTTCTGCGAGTCGCCCGTGTGGTAAAGCGTCCAGTCGCCTATGGTGATTTCGAAGGTCGTGGTGAAGTCCTTGAGGTAGGGGTTGTGGTCGGATGGCGCCGTGCGGATATGGACGTCGCCCAGCCTGAACACCTTCCTGCGGCGCGTGTAGCCGCCCGGCATCCCGGCTGCGCCGCGGAGCGCGCCGTAGTTGTCGAGGAAGTTTGAGACGACGGTCTTGCCGGCGCCGTTCACGGCGTCCAGCATGGCGGGGCCGACATGGTCGTCGTGGTTGTGTGTGACGAGGGCGAAGTCCAGAAGCGGCGCCAGCCGGACGTCCTGCCGGTGCGCGATGTCTATGGCGAATGTCACCTTCGGCGTCTTGATGACCAGCCCCATGTTGTAGAGGAGCCAAACCGCCGGGCGGCCTTCTGCTCCGGCACCCGTGCCCTGCACCTCCGCGAAGACCTTGTCGAAGGCCTCGTCGTAGCGGCGGAGTCCGGGATGGGCCGCGAAGGCGGCCTGGCGCGCCGACTCTTCCATGTCGGGGCCGGCGGCGCGGAATGCGTAGTAGTCAGGAGCGGAAGTAGCGTCGATGTCCGCCTGAAATGCCTTTTTTGCTTTGTCCATGTTCGTGAAAATACTATCAGATTGCCCACCTCTTTGCAAAATATGATAGAATATATCCAAATGTCGAAATTCATTCCAAAGGCGTCCTTGGGCGTCACATTCCCTCGTGGCTTCAGGGCGGCGGGCGTAGTAGCCGCCGTCAAATATGCAAACCGCCGCGACTTTGCCCTCGTCGTTCCCGACGCGCCGGCAGCAGTCGCCGGCGTATTCACCACCAACGCCGTGGCCGCCGCGCCTGTGCGTTACGACCGCGCGCTTGTGAAGCGCGGACGGCTCTCCGCCATCGCCGTCAATACCGGCTTCGCCAACGCCTGCACTGGCGCGCGCGGGGAGGCCGACGTCTTTGAATACGCGCAGCTCGTCTCTAAGGCACTGGGTGTCGCCGCCGAGGACGTGGCCGTCTGCTCGACCGGTGTCATCGGCGTTCCACTCCCGATGGACAGGATCGCCGAGGGCGTCAGCCTCGCCGCAGCCGCCCTTGCCGCGACTCCTGAGGCCGCCGACAACGCCGCCAACGCCATCATGACGACCGATACCGTGCCCAAGCAGGCCTCCCTCTCCTTCGAGGTCGAGGGCCGCGAAGTGCGCCTTGGCGGCATGTCCAAGGGCGCCGGCATGATCGAGCCGAACATGGCCACGATGCTCGCCTTCGTCACCACCGACGCCGAAGTGGCGCCGGCTGACCTGGACGGCGTAGTCCGCGAGGCCGCGGGCGTCAGCTTCAACCGCATCGTGATCGACAACGACCGCAGCACCAACGACTCCCTCTTCCTCGTCGCGGGCGGCGCGTCCGGCGTCCGCCTGGCGCCGGGCCTCCCCGGCTGGGACGACTTCCGCGAGGCCGTGAAGGCGCTCTGCCTCTGCCTGGCGAAGCAGCACGTGATGGACGGCGAGGGCGTCTCCAAGTTCGTCACCGTGAAGGTGAGCGGGGCCAAGTCGGCCGCCGACGCGCAACTTGCGGCGCGCTCCATCGCCCGCTCGATGCTCGTGAAGACCTCGTGGTATGGCGCAGACCCCAACTGGGGGCGCGTCATTTGCGCCGTCGGATATTCCGGAGCCGCAATAGAAGAGGGCAAGACCACCATCTCCTACGATGGCGTCGCCGCTTTTGACAAGGGAAGCGTCGCCGGCAACAAGACTTTGCAGGAGCTCGCCCGCATCCTGAAGAAACGCGAGTTCGCGCTCGATGTCGATCTCGGGCTCGGGGATGGCGAGTGCGTCATCTACACCTCCGACCTCACGCACGAATACGTGACCATCAACGCCGACTACACCACATGAACCTGCAAACCTACATCGACAAGGCGTCGATTTTGATTGAGGCGACGCCATACATCCAGCAGTTCCGCGGCGAGACTTTCGTCGTGAAGCTGGGCGGGAGCGTCATGGAGAACGGCGCGGCGCTTCGCTCGCTGCTAGCCGACGTAGCCTTCATGGCAACCGTAGGCATCAAGGTCGTCCTTGTCCACGGCGGCGGCAAGGCCATTTCGCGCGCCCTCGACATCTCTGGCATCAAGAGCGAGTTCGTCATGGGCCTCCGCGTCACCAGCGAGGAGGCGATCACCATCGTGGAGCGCGTCCTCAACAAGGAGGTCAACGCCGAGATCGTCCGCATCCTGCGCCGCGTCGGGGCAAACGCGCATCCGCTTCACGGCGACTGGATCATCAAGGCCGTCCGCAAGACCGCCCGCCCCATCGGCAGTGACAAGACAATCGACTGGGGCTTCGTGGGCGAACCCATATCCGTTGACGCTCGCACGATCACCCAGATGACCGACGCCGGTGTGGTTCCGGTCGTAACGCCACTGGGCATGTCGGAGTTCGACCGCATCTACAACATCAACGCGGACCGCGCCGCATCGGCCGTGGCCGAGGCGCTTCGCGCCCGCAAGCTGGCTTTCATTTCAGATGTGCCCGGCGTCCTGCGCGACAAGGACGACCCCGATTCGCTGATTTCCTCGATTCAAATCGGCGAGATCGACGGTCTGGCGCGCGACGGCGTGATCGCCGGCGGGATGCTTCCCAAGCTCCAGAGCTGCGCCGACGCCATCCGGGCCGGAGTCAAGAAGGTCCACCTCGTGGACGGGCGCATGAGCCATTCGCTTCTTCTAGAAATTTTCACCAACAAGGGAGTAGGAACGGAGATAACCGAAGATGAGTAGCACAAGGGAAATAGCAGAACTCTATGACAAGTTCGTCATGGAGACTTATTCGCAGCAGGTCGCGCTCGTGAAGGGCCAGGGCGCCCGCGTTTACGACGCCGACGGCAACCAGTACATCGACTTCACCGCCGGCATCGCGGTGCAGAACGTAGGCCACGCCCACCCGAAGGTCGTGAAGGCCGTCGTAGAGCAGATGGCCACGATGAACCACTGCTCCAACCTCTTCTACAACGAGAAGCAGGCGCTCCTCGCGAAGAAGCTGGTGGAGATCTCCGACCTCGATTCCGGCACGAAGTGCTTCTTCTGCAACTCCGGCGCGGAGGCCAACGAGGCCATGATCAAGCTCGCCCGCCTCTGGGGCCACCTCGGCGGCAAGGGCGACGACAACGACGGCTACGTCGAGATCGTCACGATGTTCAACTCCTTCCACGGCCGCACGCTCGCCACGCTCACCGCGACTGGCCAGGCCAAGGTGCAGGAGGGATTCGAGCCTCTGCCCGTGGGCTTCGCCTACGCCGACTTCAACGACATCGAGTCGGTCAAGGCCGCCATCAACGACAGCACCGTCGCCGTCCTTCTGGAGTGCGTCCAGGGCGAGGGCGGTGTCATCCCGGCCGAGACGAAGTTCATGAAGGCGCTGCGCGAACTCTGCGACGAGAAGGAAATCCTCCTCCTCTGCGACGAGGTCCAGTGCGGCATGGGCCGCACCGGCGACTGGTTCGCCTGGCAGTCCACCGGCGTCAAGCCCGACGCCTTCTCGCTGGCCAAGGCCATCGCCTCCGGCATCCCGATGGGCGCAGTTGTCGCATCATCCAAGCTGGCCGACGTCTTCACGCCCGGCCGCCACGCCTCGACCTTCGGCGGCAACCCGCTCGCATGCGCGGCGGCCCTCGCCACCATCGGCGTCATCGAGGAGGAGGGCCTCCTCGACCGCGCCGCAGAGAGCGGCGACACCATCCGCGAGGCCCTTGAAAAGATTTCCGAAGACCATCCCGGCCTCGTCACCGCCATCCGCGGCGAGGGCATGATGGTGGGCATGGCGCTCGACCCGGACAGGCTCGAAGCCGCCGACGTCGTCGCAAAGGCGCGCGAATACGGCCTTCTCGTCTGCAAGGCCGGCGGCAACGCCATCCGCATCGTTCCGCCGCTGAACATCTCCGAGGGCGACCTCGACGAGGGTCTTGAAATGCTCGCCGACGCGATTGGCGAACTCGACGAATAGAGCTGGAAATCAAAGCGCCCCGCGTGGGGCATCAGCGCAGCGACGCGTCCCGTATCCTTGCGGGGCGCGTCATTGCCATAGCGCGAGCTCTTCGGTGGCGTTGTCGCTATGGCGGCGGCGCGGGTGCGGCGCAGCCTGCTGCGCGGTTTGCGGTGAAAGCTGCGGCGCCGCTCCGCCCTCCACCACCGAACGGACTTCGCCATTGGCGAGGCGCGTTGTCAGGCGCGTTCCAGGCGCGGCCTGGGCCGGCTCGCGCAGCGCCTTGCCGTTTTCAAGCAGGGTAATCGAGTAGCCGCGCTCCAGCACGGCCAGCGGGCTTAGCGCGGAGAGCGAGCGCGACGCCGCCCCAAGTGAGGCCCTGCGACGCTCCAGGCACGCCACCGCCGCATGCGCCATGCGCGACTCGGCGTTGGTCAGCCGCGAGCGCATCTCCGGCAGGAAGCGCGCCTTTCTCACGGATATCGAGGAGTCGGCCGCCGTCACGCGCTCCCTCGCCCCGCGCAGCGCATTCCCTGCGGCAGTATCCATGGCGCGGGCAAGGCCGTCAATCCGCTGCATGAAGTTCTCAAGAAGGTGGCGCGGCTCCGCGAATACGCGGTTGGAGCGTGCGGCGGCCAGCCGCGAGCGCCCCTGCTCCAGCCGCGCCGCAAGCAGCCCTTCCATGTCGGCCGCATGTGACGAAAGCGTGTTCATGAAGTCCGCCTTGGGCCGCACCAGGAGTTCGGCTGCGGCCGACGGCGTGGGCGCGCGGAGATCGGCCGCGAAGTCGCAGATGGTGAAGTCGGTCTGGTGGCCGACGCCGGATATCACCGGCACCCCGCTCTCCGCCACCGCCCGCGCCACGACCTCCTCGTTGAAGCACCACAGCTCCTCCATGCTTCCGCCGCCGCGCATCACCACGATCACCTCGCGCGGTGGCAGCGAGGCCAGAGCGCCGCCTTCGGGCTGGCCCACGAGATTCAGCTCGCGGACGCCATTGGCAATCTCCTCGGCTGCGCCCGCGCCCTGCACCCGCGCCGGTGCCACGAGGATGTCGATGTTCGGGTAGCGGCGCGTAAGGACGTTCACGAAGTCGCGTATAACAGAGCCTGTCGGCGATGTCACCACGCCGATGTGGCGCGGCAGCATAGGGAGCGGCCGTTTTCTGGACTCGTCAAAAAGCCCCTCCGCCGAAAGCCTGCGCTTCAGCTCCTCGAATTGCGCGGCGAGATCGCCAACGCCGACATCGACAACGTTCGCCGCCACGATCTGGTAGCGGCTCGTTCCGCCATAGGCGGTGAGTTTTCCCGTGACGCGCACCTTCTTGCCATTGTCAATATTTGCCCTGACAAATACGGCGCGTCCCGCGAAGAGGACTACGCCAATGCGCGACTGCGCGTCTTTCAGCGAGAAGTAGAGATGGCCGGCTGCGCTCGCTCCGCGGAAGTCTGTGACTTCGCCCTCGACCTCAACCGTTCCAAAGCGCTCCTCAAGGCAGTTCCTGACGAGCGCCGAGATTTCCGAAACGGTAAAAGGCTTTCCCGACTCTTTCAACATACATCTATTATAGCAATTCCCCATTCCCACCATTTTCACATGGGAAATGTCAATATCAAATGGAATGAATTTGAAGGAGGGCAAAAAGAAGCCTAAGAAGAGCGGAAAGGCGCGGGGTTCGAAGTGCGCGGCGGGGTGCCGCCCGGCCGGGCGGCACCCCGCCGAGAAAGCGGAGAGGAAAG